>Ga0209761_1000593_pt1 | contig 22462 bp, 19 predicted proteins | sample GraSoi013_1_40cm_4_FD_185818 | JGI IMG/M metagenome (GOLD analysis project Ga0209761, IMG submission 185818) | Grasslands soil microbial communities from the Angelo Coastal Reserve, California, USA - Sample 09_25_2013_1_40cm (SPAdes) (version 2) | ecosystem: Environmental > Terrestrial > Soil >...
AGACAAGTTGTGGGACGGTCCATGTGGATCCGCCGTCTGTCGATTCGCTCCAATAGGCTGCGGCGTGACAGGTTGAGGGGCCGGAGAAGCAGGTCGAATCGACCCCATACGCGCTCGCTGTGTTAAGCGAACCTCACGGCTCTCGCCTGGCATTCACCAGGCCAGCTAGACCATCTTGCAAGTCAGGGTTTTACGCCTTGGTCAAGGCAACCTATTACCCAGCATCGGCCCAGTCGGCTATTTCGGGTCAAAACCCACATCTCGCCTCCAGACTGGGCTTCATCGACTGATGACTACCAACAAAGATATGCAAGAGAAATATTTCACGGATAGGCCAACGAAAGTGATCAGCAACCGACAGGTTGACAGAGCCGCTTTCAGCAATGCTTTTATCGGTTTACTCCCAGGCCGCTACTATCTTGAAGATTCTACAGGTTTCCGCGGGTAGCGCTTCCGCCCTCCTTCTGGTTGTGCTAATGGTGAGTTCTGCGAGTGCGACGCCGCTTCTCAGCGTAGGTAGCAATGCAAATTATCAGTTAAACGCGTCAATGCAATCAACTCATAGTTGCAACGCAACTCCCATCACCTACAATCAGACCGCGTGCGGCCCATACCAACCAAAGGAACTAGTCTACATGCACGACGACGTAGCCTGTGCCCCTCTCTCGACATCTTGCAGCTTTGGTCCTGCCAACCTTACAGTCGTTCCTGGAATTACGGTCATGTGGTTCAACGCTGGGAGCTTGGCACACGCAGTGAGTTCTTGCTCTAGCGGCAGCATAATATTGGCATGTCCGGCTGGACTCAACAACCCTAATCTTCCGAGCTTCGACTCTGGAGTCTTAGTCCCGAAGACTTCATTCTCGTTTGCTTTCACCATGGCAGGCAATTACAGTTACTACTGCCTAATTCATCCGTGGATGCATGGAAGAGTGACCGTGGCGGTACCTACGGTGCCTGCTCCCGTGGTGACCTCGTCCTCTTTCATGCCAACAATCAGCCTCGCTGGCACGTTGGGCTGGACTATTAACGGACTTGACAACAAAGTGGCCGTCCTCAACATGAGCCATCAAGTCAGTATCGTCGCGGCGTTTGGACCTGCGACCTTCACTCCCGCAACCGAAACAGGCAGCTTCTCTCAATCAATCGATCTCTCAACCCGCGTAGAATCGCCCGGGACAGCAACATCATTGCTTGAGACCATTGCCCAGAGGATGTTCGCCTATCTGGGGTCCGGCTACTACGGGTATGGCTATGGCTACTCTCCCGTACTAGGCCAATTGCTCTCGAACCAGAAAGAGGTCTACACTTTCTGGTGGGTAAACGGTCCCCTGACCAACGGTCAACCAGTCGAGCTCCTTTCCGGTTATGCTAGTGTCACTGGGAGCGAGAAGGTCAACGCGGGATCCTGCAACAATTGTAATGCCTGGATTGTCGAGTCGGAACTTTCACAATCGCTTTCAACCACCTCTCCGCCTGTGATTACTTCCGGTGGATCGAGCGATTCCAGCTTCAAGCTGGACCTGCGATTCGACTATGATCAGGCGAGCGATCTGCTTCTCAAGTCAAGCGCTGTAATCTCGGTCACGTCCACGCAGGCTCAAATGTACAATCCAGGCGAATATCTCTGTGGACCCTCAGGCTGCTTCCCCGTCTCTGACCATGTAACCGTGAACCATCATATGAGCGCAAATATCCCAGTCACGCTCCAGCTGACGTCGACAAGCCTCAACCTCTCAAAGAGGGACCCTCAAGGAACAGGAAACGGCCAGGCATCTCTAGCCGCATCACTTTTCTCACCAATGGCCCTTTGGATCTATGCCGGCGCGGGGATAATCGGGGCAGGGGCAGTTGTGGCCCTTGTCTTGATATTGCGGAGCCGTAGCAGAATGGGAACTCCAGCGCCGACGCCGGAGCCACTTCCTAGCGTGGGCCCAACTCCTACCGGGCCCTAATACTTCGTGTCGTCATTTCCCGGAAATGCAGACAGCAATGCCATAGGAACTATGTAGGCCCGTTCGACCCCAAGTTTCAAATCTTCTCTCACTAACGGAGACCGGATGGGATTCCGGGAAGCTATCAAGTCGGAGGGGTAATGCGTTGTCCAAAAGGAATTGTTCCCCCAGCAATCGAAAGGCCAGTTACTAATACCAGCATGAAGATTCCGATAAGGAGGACAAGCTGTACTCTTGCTGCAAATTCAAGTCTCTGCGCAACCCAGCATACTACCCCCATGAAGCCTATGGTGAAAAGCAGGAGCCCGGCATATGTGGTTACCTGAGCGCCAACGTAAACGGACGTGAAACCTGAGGCATTGATCTGATCGATAACAGATTGCGGTATGAAACATGTCCCCCTGCATGATAATATGGCGAAGTTGCTATCCCCGTACGCAGCCAGCCCCAGACCTATGAGGCTCGCGATCCCGCCGATTATCAGGGATGCTCGAGCGATGACAGCCTCGTTTTCCCGTTGTAGCAGGGCGAGCTGTTGAGGGGTCATTTCTGGCAATGGTGTCTTGCTGTGTGCGACGCTCATGTGGAGCTGAAGGATCTTCTCCCCATTCTCTCCAGCATTGTACCCACATTCAGGACAAACATTCTTCATGAAAGCTATCCGCCCTTTTTTCTCAGAACGCCGGCATTGTTAGAAGTTTAGCCTCTCTTCAAGGAACGACTGGTGGGATGTGAGCTATTGCTTCTTCCCCGTGGAGTTCGTGGTATGATTCAACAGCTTCCCTCGCGACGAACGCCAGTATGATTCCTGTGGCAAGATAATCCGCCCACCAGAATCCTAGGAAATATTCTGCGAGAAGTCCGCCGAGCAGAGCTGTGGCCATGAAGAGACAGGTCACAGACTCTATCGCGTCCATGGAGAGAGCGGGCGACCGGGTCTCACGGCCTATCCTCTTTTTCTGAATATACAGATAGGGCATCACTATCAAGGCTCCAACAGCAATGATGATTCCCAGAGGTGAGCCTTCAGGCTTCAATCCTGTGACGTAGGAAAAGGCTGCGCCCAGCCCGATGACTGGAATGAGAGTGAAGAGAAGGAGGCTCGTGAATTGTTCCGTTCTCTTGCTATCGATTACACCGCCGATTCTCGAAGAGTCCCGGCGCAGACCGCCCAAGACAGCGAGGCCGGAGATTAGTTCAATCAGACTATCACCACCAAAGGCGAGTAGGGCGAAACTGCCAGCGAACAGTCCGACTCCTATAGACCCCAAAACCTCAATTGTCATCCAAGCTGAGCTAAGGTATTCAATTCTGATCCCGCTTCCGATCCTCCCGTGTCTCCATGATTGATGGCTGGTGCTGCAGCAGCATGAGGCACAGTTGGAACAATTCGCGACTGTCTTGCAGCTCTCGCAAGATGTTTCGGAGCAACCACAGGTCTGGCATGCCGAAGGCGAAAATGGTCCAAAGGACATGGGAAATACTTGCATCTAACTGCTGGTCTGGACTTATTTCCTTAACGCTAGTAGCCAGGGTCCAAGAATGGTAACCATAGGCTAGGGTCGCCTGTAAGACCGTGAGGAGATCGAGCAGCTCATTGCAGAATACCATACATCCGAAGGAATGACGCCAGTGTTTGAAACGTAATACAATTCTCTTCTAGTGCGTCTGCCTGGCGAGGTAAAGCCTAGACAGTGGTCTTTGTCTTGATCGTGCGGCGCAGGAATGAGAGGGATACGATTGCGGTTACGACCCCATAGAGCACGTGGAGAACAAAGGATCCACCTGCGAATGTTACGTTGGTCAGGTCATCCGGGACAAGGACACCTGTAACGGGGACATAGACTACTATCCAGATTGCGATGCCTCCCAGTATGCCGACCCACAGTGCCTTCTTGGTTGTGGTTAACATGAAACTCCGGAGGGCTGCTGTCGCTCCAATGAAGAGTGAGCCCGCTATGATTCCCACTAGGAAATGGAGCGTCCACCCTCCTAGAACGGAGTAGTCTCCGAAACCCATTTTCCTCGCGATGGTGGTGTAGAAGAGCTCCTGGTTCATCGCTAGCGCACCAATTTCTCCAAGAATGCCCAGGACGATTGCGCCGACGAACCCACCGATGGCCCCTGCTCTGAGGCCTCTCGGTACTGAATAGATGAGTTGCTGCATGGATTCTGCCTCTTGCCATGCGTATTAAAGAGCGACAACCTGTATCACGCGCAAACTCTCCCAAAGCGCCTAGAGTTCTAATGGTCGATTGGCTTCAAAACGACAGATCGTTTCCTGTTCAGACAGAAATTCCGATAGGCAACAATTATTGACCCGCAAAGCCTATTCGCTACACCCGTAACTTTCTAACCAGGTAGATGCGGAAACGATTCGGGATTCTTGTACTGTCTCTCCTAATTGGTGCCGCCTCAGCCTTAGCTTATTTTCCATTGACCCAGCCACCGTCTAATCGTTCTAGCGTATCCTGGGACCGAGCTATCACAATCCTCCAAACCGGCCAAGTGACGCGCGTCATCCAGACCCACCACTTGGACGTCTCACTGTGGTTGAAAGATGGAACTGTCATCACAACGAAGGAGCCGAATATCTATGCCCTATATTACGAACTCAATAAATGCGGCGACCCCTGCAAAAACATAGTTTTTGGCACAGAATAAGTGAATGCTAACTTGCAAGTCAACGGACACACTGGGATCAAGCGACTTCTAGATTCGGACTATTGGATCTCCTATCGACTCTAGCTTGCGTGGTCAGCCATGGACCTGTGGAGATGATGTAGCGGCCAGGCTCATTTCCACATTTTCGTCCTCTGCCCTGGGGTGAACGAGGTTGTCTCTAAACCTCTGTACATGTTAAATATGAATGGACTGACCAAGATTTGGGAAAATAATGCAGGCTCAAATGGAGAAGACGAAGGGCGAACTGATCGGCGAATTCCACAACAAGATGGTCACGACCACTATCAAAGAACTCTCACCCGAGGGTGTGAGAATGGAAGTCAACATCGAGGGAGAGATCAAAGGAAAGCTCAACGCGAATAGTATCGACACGACCAGTCTTCTGTTCAAAACAGATGGAACCTACGATTACGAAACCAAATCGGTAGCTACGACGACTGAAGGAGACACGGTGGTGCTTTGGGGAAGCGGCAAGGGACGCTCAACAGGCCCGATGACAGCGTCCTTTGAAGGAGAGTTACACTACATGACCCAGTCACCCCGCTTGACCTGGCTGAACAACACTACAGCCTTGACCGAAGGAACTGTCGACAGAATGAGTCGCGAGATTCAAGGAAAAGCATACAAAAAGTAACCCCACTCCAAGATTCCAATCCTATTCTTTTTCTCAATAGCCCAACGGAGTTCCCAGCTAACTCTAGACTGCTAACCCGACCTGGAGCAACGGAGTGTCAAAGTTGACGTGTTTACGTAGGAACGTCCTACAATGGACAGGCGTGGTCAATGATGACGAAACCAAAGATTCGCAGCATTGAATTCCTGTGGGACCTGAAAGAGCCACTTCCCAAAGTCAGATCGAAGAACAAAGTCACAATCAAAGTCGCAGTACCAAGAGACAAGGAACGTCTGAGAAAAATTGTCGTCGAGGCCTATTTGCCCGAGTGGTCGTGGTGGGTTAGGCAAGTTGGTGGAAAGGAAAGAGCTCGTGCTGATCTAATGTTCTACGTAAGCGAGTTCTTGCGAGACAGCAAGAAGCGTATCTTCGTTGCGGAGGAAGGCGAAAAGATAGTTGGATTCTGCGGTGCTGCCAAATACAATAGGGGCACTGGGACAATAGGCTACGGGGTCGCAGTCTTGCCTCGGTTTCGTACAAGAGGAATTGGTTCAATACTGCTGCGGACCGCTCTTGATTGGCTGAAGAAATCTGGAGTGAGACTCGTAACGTTGGAGGAAGCGACTTTTGGTTTCGAGAACAAAGACAGCCCCGCCCTCCTTCTCTACAACAACCTCGGAGGAATGATAATCAAAGATCAACCTCTGAGAAGAGGATGAATGGACACTTCTCAGAATTCTCGTCCCGAGGAGCGTGAAACGGTTATTTCAAAGTGGTGAAGAGTCTCAGGTTGGACAAGCTGGAGTCTATGGTAGTCCAAGACCCTGCAGTCAACTGGCTTCTGGAATCTGGAGACCCGTCGATCTGTTACCTCACTCTCACAGAGATACTAGGCAGACCTTCTGACTCGAAGGAGGTTCTAGCGGCCAAGAAACAGATTCCTAACGGACCGATTGTCAAGACTCTCCTCTCTGGGCAGCGGGCTGATGGTGGTTTCGGGGTCCATCCCTACCAGAAATGGACAGGCGCACACTGGCGTCTAGTCTCTCTCGTCGAACTCGGAATACCAGAAGGATTTCGGCCCGCAGTCAAAGCAACGGATCTTGTCCTGAAATGGTTGCTTGGTGAGGCTCATCTCGGCAATGTTCCCAAGATCAATGAACGATACCGGAGATGTGCATCTCAAGAGGGTAACGCCTTGGCAGTGTGTAGCCGGCTGGGTCTCGCGGAGGACCCGCGGGTTGTGAAGCTTGCCGAGTCGCTGGTCGAGTGGCAGTGGCCTGATGGAGGATGGAACTGTGACAGGAGACCCGAAGCTGACCATTCCTCGGTGAATGAATCCCTCTCCACCCTCTGGGGTCTCGTCGAGTATCAACGAGCAGCGGGAGACCGAGCGTGTTTGAAGCCGATTGAGAGAGCGTCAGACTTCTTTCTTCAACATCATCTGTTTCGTTCCGATCATACGGGAAAACTCATCCATCCGAGCATGGTCAAACTTCACTATCCACTGTACTGGCACTGCGACATTCTGCAAGAGCTCACGATACTCTCCCGAGCAGGAAAACTAGACGACCCACGGACCAAGGAGGCGTTGGATATTGTGGAGAAGAAGAGGGGTCCCGATGGATTGTGGCGTGCGGACGACTATTACTGGAATGTGAGACGGACACCATCGACTAAGTTGAAAGTGTTGGTGTCGAACGTTGAGGTCGTGGACTGGGGACGGAAAGGCCCGAGCAAGATGATAACGCTAAATGTCTTACGAACCCTCAAAGCCTCAGGGCGAACCAAACTCTGATAGGATTGAAGCAACCTTCCGATTTCTGAAACGTTCCAACAGTTGGATGAAGCCTATCGCTCTTCTGGAGAATACGCTTGACAGAAATATCTGAAAACGCTGTAAGCAATCCATGGGGCCTGAATGCGAGATCATGTGCTAAACATAACCGGCATTATCCTTTCACGCCTGGTTCCGGCCGTTACCAGCACGTCTCCTCCTTCGTCATGACCTTGTCGGAGGATTGCTTTGGAGAACTGTAGGTCTGCGACACAGTTGAGCGTAATTGGCTGATTCGTGAGGACACGATCTTCACGTCCAGCTCTAGTTCTTTGATGACTAGTTCTCCCGTGTCTGTCTCCTCATATGTTGTAGCTATGAACCTTCCACAATTACTGCACACCTGAAGATTTACCCGGGTCTGTTCATGAGAGTGTTTGTCAGTTTCGGAGGTTTCTGTTTGCTGCACCTGCACTTGCTAGATCCCAGGTTCAGGCTCGCGGTTGAGATATTCGGACCTCAATTGACCGATGCTCAGCACTGGGTCGCAAGTTTTCGGAACTCTGTTTGTGCTGCTCTGCTTGCTACTAGTTCCTCGGATTCTGGAAGTTGAACCTGCACCGTGCGCTCTTCGCGGAGAGATTGCTTCGCCGTCTCCAAGAGTCTCACAACGCGGGCGCCGAGCATTCCGTCTGATAGGTTTGTGTATGTTTTTGATGTAGAGTTATTCTCGACGCACTCGACGAGGTGGACGATTTCCTCCCGCAATGTGTTACTCGGAGCGGTCGATATTGTCTCTGTCTTGTCTGGTCTTTGAAGAACCAATTTCTGTTCGAGGCAGTCTAGCCGGACCACTGCGTCGCTACCTACCAATGTCACATCTCTGTGCTTCTCCAGGTCCAACCAGCTGAGTTCTATGTTTGCACTAACGCCGTCCAAATGTTCAGCGTTGATGAATGCCACCTCGTCGCCTGCTCCTCCTCTGTATCCTCTACCCTTGCACGATATCTTGATCGGCCACATATTCAGAAGGTTATTGCAAATGTCGAAGGGGTGCGGGCCAAGGTCTGTGATCACGTCTCTGTCTTTCTGGGGTGGCAGGAGACCTGTCCAGCGGAAGCGGAGGTAGTAGATATCCCCTAACACTCCACTATTCATTACTCGCTTCAGCTCTTTGACTCCATTGTTGAACCTGTGAACGTGCCCTACGCTGAGAATCTTGTGGTTTGTCTCAGCGAGCCTTACTAGCTCATCAGCTTCCCTTGCTCGTAGAGCTAGAGGTTTCTCGACGAGAACGTGTTTCTTCGATCTCAGGAATCTGGAAGCGACCTCGAAGTGGGTGTTGTTTGGCGAACAAATGTGGGCAACTGGAGTTCCGGGATCGGAGACGAGATCGTCATAGTTCAAACGATAGTTTAGAGGGCCGAATTCTCTTCTGCATTGTTCGAGGATTGAGGGCGAGTTGTCGACAACAGAGTAGAGTCTTACTTGGCCGGTAGTCTGGGCTATGTTCAAGACTTCTCGGATAACTTTCTTCCCCCAGTAGCCCGCGCCCACTACTGATAGGTTCAGAGGCATCATGTTAATGTCCAGTTTCTCGCCCTTTCGATATAACCAGCACGTCCATGGAAGAACACAATCTACCACAATGCACCACACGCCCAGGTATTCGAAGCTACATGTTCTCGTCCGACAATACCGGGTCCGACCTCACCCTAATCCAGAATCGAAGGCCTAAGTTGTGGCAGATTACGCAAAGAAACAATTCGAGATGTACAAAAAACAAAACGAGAAATGGGTAAGAGAAAAAACGAGAACTGGCTAGGATGTTCTGGGTCTATGGTATCGGTGGGAGCGTAATGCTGACAGTTACTGTCTTCGATGTCGAGGCGCTCTGACCTGTGCTATCCGTGACCGTTACCGTTACCGTGTAGGTTCCTGGTAGAATGTACGAGTGGTTAGCGGTAGATCCAACGGCAGTAGATCCGTCGCCGAAGCTCCATGCATAACTGTAAGGAAAGGTCCCCCCCGTTGCTGTGGCGGTGAATTGTATTGTTTGGAGTGGTCCGGGGTTTGCTGGTGTGTAGGTGAAGCTGACTGAGGGTGGAGTGTATGTGAAGAATTCTGTCATTGGAGTAGCTGCGGCATCGTTGGTGGACAGGCTAGCGAGGTTCCAGTTCGTCTCTACTGTGCGAGTGAAGGAATAGTGGTTGTATGGATTGACCGTGACAAAGCTGTTCTTTATTCCTCGACCAGCCCAGACCGCATAGACGCAGTCCTCGGAGCTGTTGTTAAGAGGGCAATACCCGTTCCCTTCGTCAAAGACGACGAATAGCGCGGCTCTCTGTGTCGTGAATGTCGTGCTGTTAAGGATTTTCGGGACGAGACTGCCGAGGTAAGCGTCTCCAAAGGGAATGGAGGCGGAACAACCACCTGCGTAGCCGTGCATGTTATCGCAGTTGTTCGGTGTGAGCCATATGAAGCTCGGTGCTGACCCTGAGTTGAGGTCGTTGATCAGAGCGCAATCAGTCACAGCGCAGCCGCCTGGATTAGCCAGGACCACGTTGGAACATCGAGCGGGGCTAGACGTGATGTCTGTGAAGAAGACGAACGGGTTGTGCTCTGGAGTGTAGGGTTGGTTGTAGTTGGTGTCGCAACCACTTGCGACCGCCTGGTTCTCCATGTAACCTTTCCACGTCAATCCTGCTGCCTCCAGACGGTCTAGGAGGTTCGCATGTGATGACGGTGTACAGGGGTAGCCGACACACCCATAGGTGTCTCCGCCCAGCAGAGCTACGTAGTCAGCCTGGCTGAAATGAGAAACTCCGAGATACTGCGATCCGATACCATAGCTGTTCGCTAGTCCAGCAGTGTAAGGGTCTCCATTAGTGCTTGAGCAAGGGGGTGGATTCCGAGCGCAAATGTCTATCATCCCATGGTCCTCCATGACAATGATCACAATATGGTCGAAGTAGGTGCCAGGGGCCGTCGTGGATGGTGTTGGGGTGGTTGAGGTTGAGCTTGCGGTTGGAGGGCTTCTGTGCGCTCTATTCTGTATCGATGTGTCTTCGACCGCGCTGGTATGACTTGCTATCTGTGACGCAGCGACAACGCCTGTGAGAGCTAGAACGAGCAGTGTGAGGGATAGAGTTTGAACCTTCTGATTCGCGAATGCCTTTGTCATTCTTTTTTTCTCCTATCCCATGCCTTCCCCGCCAGAAATATTTGAACGGTCAGTCCACAGAGTCCTAGAACTGACCACATCCGAACACTTTAGGCTACTCGGTTAGCAAGACGCGATAGATGGTGACATCAAGAGATTGATTACTCAAAAAGTTCTTGCCGAGGTTGCAGAACCCTGCTCCATTTCGACAAACCGAACATCCCTGGCGCAGTCAAATCTCGAAAGCTTCCTTACCATTCCAATATCGATTCTTGGAAGATGGTAAATGAGTTCATGGTTGTAAAGATGTGAAGTTCCGGGCAAGTCATGAGTACACAAGCCCTTGCATTACTTTCCCAAATAATAGGCACCGACAAGAATTATCACGAGAAAAAAGGCTAGTGTCGCATAACCGATACACTTTGCAACAACATTCTGGAAGGCGCGCTCCATTTGTCGTCCCTCAACCTAGAAGGGGCTGGAGCTCCATTTGAGTGGAACGTCTACACGTGGCGGAGATTGTGGGATTTTGTAACACGTTTCTAGAAGGTCAATCTATGGATCTAACTCCGACACAATCAGGGTCTGAGCCGGCTCATGGGTGCTTGCAGCATTGGGTCGCGTTGGCCCGGGTAGATTGACTGGCGCATCAAATGGGGTGCGACTTCTCGAGGCGCGATCGAAGGTGGGTTCCCTTCAACATTTTCTCTCACCCATTCGGGGACGATTACCGCTCTGAGGAGTTGCTGCACTGTGACATCTCTTCTCTTTGCCTCTGAGGCCAGTATCTCGAACGTCCCGTCTCCCACAGATAGTATGAACTTGGCCATTGTTATGCTCCAGATCCTTGTCGAGCGATTTTAGCGCCTGTTTCTGTCGCTTTGTAATCAGAGTGGAGTTGTCTAGGGACTCCGCCTTCGACCATGACGATGATGTTGTAGTCTACTCCCACGCCTCGAAGCGACTGGACGAAGCCGTCAAACTCATCCAGTATCTCCTCCTCTTTTCGGGCCCATGTCTGTCCCTTGAGTTTCATGTAGGCCGTCCACCTGTAGTTCTCCCAGATTCCCTCTCTCGTGTCGTTCATCGATCATCCCGCCATTGTGTCATTAGGGTCAACGTCGATTGAGCATGCGCAGCATTGTTCGAGACACAACCTGCAATTATCGCATGTTAGATTGGTGGTTTCTAGACATGACTGGCAAAGATTCGTATCCAAGTCTTGATCGAGCATCATGAACCATTCCTCTTGTCGACCCTTCCTTCGACTTTGAAATACACGTCTCGATCGTTCACCCAATCTCCAATGACTTGTTCGTCACCGATGTCAGTGTACACTCCGTCAAGCCAGACTCTCACATCTAGCGCCTTTGAAGAGTCTATGAGGTCTACCAGGAGGTCTTTTAGACGACCATTAGTCTCTGCTTCTCGACTTTCTGGGTAGGGAAGTCCTTCCCGCTTTCCGTTGTTTGCGAGTGTCGCATCCATTCTCCATCTATGGATACATTTCTCAATTTTCCATATAACCAGGACGTTTACAAGGAATTCGAGTGTAACTCAAAGTAACCTCTTCTAACACACTGTGGACACCTCCCTATTATCGTCGAAATCCCGAGATGATACTTGGCAAGATGTGGATGAAGGATCTTGTCAGAACATCTTTCCAATCGAAAGAACAAATGACTCGCCTAGGAGTCGCAGGCATTTGTTATTAGATCAAGTGGTGGTAAACATTGCGTAAATTCATAGTAACTCTAGATGAGGGAGTATTCAGTGATCTTCAACAAGTAGCGAGAAGGCGAGACACAACAATTCAGGAACTGCTTCGAGCGATTGTCATTCCTGATTGGAACGCCCGCACTGTCGCCGAAGGATCTTGACGACCCTGATTTCTTCTATGGCTTCTCTGGCGCTTTGCGAGGCTTGCGACCGTGTGACTGCCCATCCATGTCGAGCCGTTCATCGACCTGAGTGGGTTTCGGTTTCGGTTGCTCGTCGGAATGCATCCGGATCCACCCATGTGTCTTCGGCTTGTTCCTCTCGGACTCGCCTTCCGATGACTCTCTATCGCTTGTAGCCTCTTCCATTCTTAGCCCCCGGAAAGCTGGGGATCAGCGGGGCATCCCGTGGCTCACCGGCAACACCGTTCAGTGGACGAATAATAGTCGCGACCACCTGACCATCTGTTTCATGGGTCTCAACTCTTGCGCCCATGGGTTTGAAGAGGGATCCGAAGAGTTCGGCATAAAACGCTGAGACCCTGGGTCCTCGATCGTGTTTCAACACAACAGTACTGGTTTCTCCGTCGATGGTGTATTGGAGTCTGAACGCATTTCCGTAGCTGCCGACCATCTCCAACGCTTTCAAGGCATTCTCTGGGCTGAACTTCTTGAACCAGAAAAGGACCATCTCGGGAATGGTGTTAGTGCCCGCCTCTCTGCCTAGTTCCCGTGCCTCTTCATCGGTGAGAATGCTGAAGACTTTTTCCACCAAGGATGTGGGAACTTGGATGAAGCCGAACTTGCCAGCTTTGTCCTCCCATTCCACAAGTTTCCTGAGGGCTCTGTTGGCCAGAAGGTTGAAAGAGAATTGTTCTCTTTCAGCCATCTCGACGATGCCTGCCTCGACATCCTCGTCTAGCCTAAGGGTCCTGGTCACGCTTCTCGAGCTCGAAACCGAGGCTGGTTTGAGCTCGAGCATGGTTCGTGTAGGTGCTAACGTCATTTTTGCTTCGCAAGACCCCATTAAGTCGTTGCAAGCACTTAAGTGGTACGTCTCTCTCCGCTTGCAATCGGCAATCATCTTGCCTGTATGCACGGCATAGTTTTGCGCCAAGTATGCAAACCGACCGTTTGCAATAGATTGTGAGCGGAATATCGCTCTCCGCTCGCTTCGACGTAAGACACCCGTGGTGAGAGAGAAGAAGGCCAAGTTTATCTTTATGTTTGCACTCGATTGCAGATGCTATAGAATGTGACAACATGTAATGACACAGCTTGAAACCGGTCAGAAAACTGAAGGCCGTCGCTCTCCCGACACAGTTACTAGAACTTTCCGAATAGACCGCGACGTTGACAGGAAGATGGAAGGGCTATCCTCTGAAGGAAGAGTCAGCATGAACCAAATGGCCAACAAAGCTCTAAGAAGATATGTTGAGTGGGAGGTTAACGCCGAAAAGTTCGGAACCGTCACAACCTCGGCTAGTACCATCAGAAAGTTCTTCGACTATCTAACCATCGAGCAGGCAAAGGAGATGGGAAGCTGGTGGGGCGAGAACCAGGCTCCAGGAATCATAACCTTCTGGTTCAAGAAATTCGACTTCGACAGCGTCCTGAAAGCACTAGAATTCCTCGGAGCACAGTACGGCCGAGCCTTCACCTCAGACTACGCATTCGACGGCAGAAGCCACACCCTCATCGTCAAACACGACATGGGACTAAAGGCCAGCGTATTCTACGCCGAAGCCGTAAAAGCGGCATTCTCCCACCTGGGCCTAGGGACAGACATATTCGTCACTGACGACCAAGTGATTGCAATCAGTCCTCCTGATCCCACTCATCCACTGAACAGATCCTACGAGGGAGCAGCCGACCTGAAATACCCGACAAGCGCAACAAGCAGGCCGGTTCCAAAACTTCGAAAGGGACAACGGGCTGACCACGATAGTCACGATACCTAAGAGAAAGAGACGCAGCGGGGACTCGGCACATCTCTCAAGCCATCTGTCATCACGGCTAGACTGGAATCAGGGACGATGCTAGCTTACTAGACTCCTGATTTTGTCGAATAAGTCGACCGGTCTTATCACCGTTCCACGCGTGGAATCCCATGGAACCACCGAGGGCAGACATGGGCCTCCCCCTCCCACCCCTTTGGTTAACGTTCTCCAAGGCATTACTGACAAGGATTAGACTGACTCGCAGAATTATTGCAAAAGGGGTCACGCCTGATCTCTACAGCATTTTAGGACGGTTTCGAAGCATCGGAGCTGTTGAGTCTTCAGTTGTTCTGTGACCCTCTCTGACTCAATATCTTGTGTTGACTATTCTCTATCCAGGCAGTCGTCGCATCAACGCCTGTCGTTGCTGATGTGATTTGGATTTGACTCAAATCCATGACGGGCGCGATGCAGGACAAGAGGTTGTCTGACCCAGCGTAGGATCCTCGCCATGGCAAATGGTCAAGCTACCACGCTATGGGCGTGAGGGGACGGGTGAGGTTCGCACGTTCCCTGCCGAGACGAGCCCGTGTGGGACTCAGGCGCAAGGGCTCTCAAGTGAAGCAATGAAGGGGAACCCGACGACGACGACGGTAATCCCCGGAGTCGATGAGAGCAAGCCAAGTCTAACCGAAGACTTGACAGAACCACAGAACCGAAGTATTCCTCCTTCGCCGTTGACGACGTCGTCTAGTGCTTCGTCTACGTGTCCTCTGAGGGATTGGGTGGCTAGACCTTCAGATCTTCCTCTGATTCGAAGGCGTAGATGTCATGATTTGTCTAAGAGCTTAGGATAGTCACAGCATCTTTGCTACGCTTTGAAAGTAGCGGATGCCTCTCTTGCCGTTGAGGGCGTGGTCTAGTGCTTGGTCTACGGCGTCTTTGGGTGTTGGGGCGGCCATGACTTTCACTGTTTTTCGATCGTCTAGGTAGCTGTCGGCGATCTTGTCTGCTGTTCCTCCTGTTCCCTTCAATGCCACTATCGGTTTTCCTTTCTGGTAGGCGACCAGTGCTTCCACGTAGGTTCCCGCTCCCCCGCCGACCACGATTGCAGAATCGGCTGAGTACGCTGTCACATAGTTCCGGGAGAATCCCATTCCTGTCGGGACGATGATATCGCAATAGGGGTTCGCATAGCTCATGTCTTCTTGGGGGAGAATCCCGACGACCATTCCGCCCTTCTCCTTCGCGCCTCTACAGGCGGCTTCCATGACTCCGCCAAGACCCCCGGTTATCAGGACAGCTCCCCGGGATGCTATCTCGGCGCCGACCTCTTTTGCAGCAGCGTACGTACTCTCCGGACAATGATCCCCGTCAGACCCTATCACGAGAATCTGTATCAATCGTTTGAGGCTGGACAGTGGGGTTCTCGATGCTACTCCTCTAAACAACCCATCATCACTCTTTGAAAGGAAAGACTGCGACAACCCGCGTCCAACCCTGCCGCTGGCTATGAGGTTGGCGTAACCACTGCTCTAACGAGGAAGGTTTTAATGACAACCGGCCAGAAACTCGACCCTCCGTCACTCACAAGGTCCTGTTTCAATGCCTGAGTTCAAGCCTGGAAAGGTCGCACGGGTCGCAGGCCCCGTCATCGTCGCCGAAGGAATGCTCGGCGCCCAGATGTACGAAGTCGTCCGCGTAGGCGACCAAGGCCTCATCGGCGAGATCATCAAGATAGACGGCGAAAACGCAACAGTCCAAGTCTACGAGGAAACCGCCGGCCTCCGACCAGGCGAGAAAGTCGAAAGAACAGGCAAACCACTATCAGTCGAGCTCGGACCCGGAATTCTGGGCCAGATCTACGACGGCATCCAGCGCCCACTAACAGTTCTCTTCGAAAAGACGGGACCATTTATCAAGAGAGGCCTGGCCCCGGCCGCCATCGATCGATCCAAAAAGTGGCACTTCGTTCCCACGGCAGATAGGGGAGTAGAGGTTTCCGGTGGTGATGTTCTAGGGACTGTCAAGGAAACAACCCTGATCACCCAGAACATAATGGTCCCGCCCAACCAGTCCGGAAAAATCATCTCCATCGTCCCGGAAGGCGACTATACGGTCACCGAGCCGATCGGCGAGATGGAAACCAAGACCGGACCCGTCTCATTGTTTATGATGCACACCTGGCCCGTACGAATCGCCAGGCCCTTCAAACGCAAACTCCCATCCGAAATCCCACTCATAACCGGCCAACGCATCATCGACTTCTTCTTCCCCGTCGCCAAAGGAGGAACAGCAGCCGTCCCCGGACCCTTCGGAAGCGGCAAGTGCCTCGACGGAGAAACCCCCGTTCTTCTTGCAGATGGCAGGATCAGGAGAATTCGAGACCTCGTACACGACAATGGAAACTCGCGCGCCTTCGACGACAACGGAGAAGAGACCCTCTATTCCTACTCCAACCCTCCGAAGGTTGTTTCTCTCTCAAACCCCGAATTCACAAACGCGGAGGCCTCGATGGGCTACAAAGGGTCCACCAATCAACTGCTCGAAATCCAGACTCGCAGCGGGCGCAGAGTAAGAGTCACCCCCGTCCACAAGCTCCAGCAGCTACGCAGGGATGGCACGATCGAGGAGACGTCAGCCCAACTACTGCAGCCCGGAGGGTACCTTCTAACACCGAGAAAGATCGCACTTAATCTAGGCCCGCAACGTATCGACCCTTACAAACTCCTGCCCGACGACACCAGGGTTGACGATCCCCGAGCTATCGAAACGATGGTCGCAACAATAGAACGTCTTAGAGCGGGTACTACTCTCAAAGTACTCTCGAAGAGCCTCGATGTAGGCCTCGGTAGTCTCCACAACTATCGAAAGAGGGTGGCAAGGCCCACTCTCGGCTTTCTAAGACATCTAGCGAAGGTCACGGGAAAGAGGATTCCTGTCGCCTCAGTCCGAGCCCAACGACAAGGCTGGAGCATAAGACTCCCAACGGAAATGACGGTTGAACTGGCAGAGTTTCTCGGGCTAATCCTTTCCAATGGCATGCTACGAGGCCGTGGAAACGTCATACTGTTCAATAATGACGAGAGAGTACTCCGCAGATTCTCTCAGCTCGCAAACAAATTGTTCGGTCTGACACCTCATCGCGGAACACATAGTGGAGGAGAGTTAGCGCTAATCAGCAGTAGAGCGCTAGTCAACTTACTCGTCGGCATCGGATTCCCTAAGAAGAGAAAATCTCGAACGCTGAAAGTTCCAGACCTTATCTCAATGTCCCCGGACAAGGTGATCGGGGGATTCCTAGCAGGCTACATTGCCGGCGATGGATCATTCAGCCTTCGCACCCTTGAGATCGCCACAGCGAGCGAAGAGATGGCCCTTGGACTGTCCTATCTGCTGACACGACTGGGAGTCCTACACAGAACAAGGCATAGAGAGATCGGAGGTCACACCTACCATCGCGTCACGGTTGAAGGACGTCGGCCGATCTCGGAATTCGACAAGTATCTGCCGACACAGCTCCCCTATCCTTACCTCAAGAAGCTAGGTCGCTTTCTGAAACTCGAGAAGCGAGTGTACAGCGCTGTTGACGTCGTTCCAATCGACCCATCCGTACTTTCTGAGGCCGCAGCTCTAGGCAAGACCTCGGGAAAGAGCCTCCGAAAATCCGGCTTCAACATGTACAATTACACAACGCAAGGAGAAAAACCAGGGATCACAGTAATCAGACGCCTAATATCTGCAGTCAAGGAAAAATCCGCGACGGGCTCGAGCGAGAATGTGGCGCTGAAGAAGCTGGAGAAACTCTCGGAGCTGTCCGACTTCTCTTTCTTCGACGAGATCTCCGACATCCGACAAATCACAACCACTTCTGATGTCTACGACATTACTGTCCCAGGTTACGAGAATTTCATCGCTGGGTGGGGACCCATGGTCTGCCACAACACGGTGCTCCAGCAGGCATTGGCAAAGTTCGCCGATGCCCAAGTCATAGTCTATGTCGGCTGCGGAGAGAGAGGAAATGAGATGGCAGAAGTTCTCGAAACGTTTCCAACCCTACTCGACCCGCGTACACAACAGCCCCTGATGAATCGGACAACTCTTGTCGCGAACACTTCTAACATGCCAATAGCTGCGCGGGAAGCTAGTGTCTACACCGGCATCACAATTGCAGAATACTTCCGGGACATGGGCTACGACACCGCGCTGATGGCGGATTCCACCAGCCGTTGGGCTGAAGCCCTCAGAGAAATCTCCGGACGACTGGAAGAAATGCCGGGCGAGGAAGGCTACCCTGCTTACCTCGCGTCCCGCCTCGCCGACTTCTATGAACGATCAGGCCGACTGGAAGTTCTAGGCTCAGAATCCAAGCAAGGCTCCATCAGCGTTATCGGAGCCGTCTCTCCACCAGGTGGCGACTTTTCCGAGCCTATCACTCAGAATACTCTCCGTATCGTCAAGGTCTTCTGGGCCCTCGACTCCGAACTTGCCAAGCGACGCCACTTCCCCGCCATCAACTGGTTAACAAGCTACTCTCTTTATCTCGACACTCTCGAAACCTGGTATCCGAAAGAAGTCGGACCCGAATGGGTCGACCTCAGAAAAGTAGCAATGTATCTTCTCCAGCGTGACGAAGAGCTTCGCGAGATCGTCATGCTCGTCGGTCCCGACGCCCTCTCCGAGGGACAACGGGTTATCCTGGAAGCTTCGAAGATGATCAAGGAAGACTTCCTCATGCAGCAATCCTACAACCCCGCCGACAGCTACTGCGACAAGACAAAGACATACAACATGATTCGGATAATCCTCCATTACTACAACCTGATGCAGAAAGCAGTCGACGAAAACATACCACTACAGAAAGTTCTCGAGCTACCTGTTAAGAACGATATCAGCCGCATGAGACTCACGCCCGCAGACAAGTTCACAGACTATTCCCAGTCTCTAATGGAGCGTCTAGATCAAGAGTTCAAGATGCTGACCGCACCCGCTGTCAAGGCGAAATAGAATGGTCTCACTCGCCGGCCTCGAATACAGAACAGTCCGAGAAATATCCGGACCCCTAATCTTCGTTGAACAAGTTAGAGGAGTAGGATACGGCGAGCTCGCAAGGATCAGGACTCCCAGCGGGGAAGAACGAAGAGGCCAGGTCCTAGAAGTCGGTGGTGGTGTTGCAGTCGTCCAGATCTTTGAAGGAACATCCGGACTGGACGTTTCCGCGACGAGTGTCCGTTTCACCGGCGAAACCGTCAAGCTTCCTGTCTCACAGGACATGCTCGGTAGGATCTTCGACGGCAGCGGCCGACCCACAGACGGCGGCCCAAGAATTATTCCTGATGATTATCTCGATGTAAACGGCAGTCCCATCAACCCGTTCGCCCGAGAATATCCTAGAGAGTTCATCCAAACAGGCGTCTCCGCCATCGACGGCATGAACACGCTCGTCCGGGGACAGAAACTCCCCCTCTTCTCCGCGTCCGGACTGCCACACAACCAGATCGCCGCCCAGATTGCCCGGCAAGCCAAGGTCCGAGGCACCGAAGAACCATTCACAACAGTCTTCGCGGCCATGGGCATCACCGCTGATGAAGCTCGCTTCTTCCGAGACGACTTCGAGAAACAGGGAGCCTTCGACCACGTGACCATGTTCGTTAACCTCGCAGACGACCCCGCCATCGAACGAATCCTGACCCCGAGACTCGCGCTAACAGCAGCCGAGTATTTCGCCGTCAAACTCGGCACTCACGTCCTCGTCATTCTCACCGACATGACGAACTATGCTGAAGCTCTCAGAGAAATCTCGGCAGCTCGGGAAGAAGTTCCTGGACGGCGAGGATATCCAGGATACATGTACAGTGTCGATGGTAGTCGTAGAGTTGTTCTTCGAGATCCTGAGGGCGCGGTTAGAATAGTTGCTCTTAGCGAATTCTTCAACATAATTGAGAATCCTATACAGAACGATGGGGTCGTAGAAAGAAAGAACGTCGATGGATGGCACGCGCTCTCCACGACAACTGATGGTAGAAGCGGGTTCCACCCGATCAGACACATCGTCCGGCATCACTTCAAAGGTCAGCTTACCCGCATCAAGACACAACTCGGAGAGACAATCGTAACTCCCAACCACAGCGTCTTCGGGGCCAAGAACGGGCAACTCTTAGCCGTGGAAGCTGGGCAGCTTGGAGTTGGCGACTCGCTCGCGCATGTCGCGAAAATCCCGGAGGACTGGGTTTCCAAGGAGACCGTTGAGATTCCAAGCGTCAAGAAACGGTTCCATCGGCAGATTGCTCTGACTCCCGAACTTGCTAGATACCTTGGCTACTACGTTTCTGAAGGTCACTCGTCTCGGTGGTACAGTCGAAGGCACGCTAAATGGGTACACCAAGTTCTCATCAGCAACAATTCCACCGAATTCATCGACGACGTACCCGAATGTTACACGAGCGTCTTTGGAAGAGCCCCGCCCACGATTCATATCGGTGATAAGAGGTCCGGAACGTGGAGGGTTGGAACTCAACGCAAACACGTGTACGACTTTCTCAACAACTCTCTAGGATGCGGTCATCGTGCTTCCCACAAACGAATACCCAGCGCCATTCTATCGGCCCCTAGGCCAATCCGAGGTGCGTTCTTCAAAGCATACTATGACGGTGACGGATTTTCGCAGAACGAACGGTACAGAACAAAACAATACTGCATGACCACTATCAGCTCTGGGCTCCGTGATGATCTCATTTTCTTGAGTCGTACGCTCTACCCTGACCGGTCACCCTCCCTCACACCTGCGGGAGTTGGAGGAAAAGCCCACCAAGTCTACCTATCTACATACGTTAGAAGCAAAACGGCCTCGCTAAACGACACTGACTGCGTGAGAATCAAAGAAATAGAACAGGTTGAACCAACAGAGGAATGGGTCTACGATATTGATGTGGAAGGATCCGACAACTTCGTGGACGCCTGCGGTCTCTTACTTCTCCACAACACGGATCTCTCTACGATCTACGAACGCGCGGGAAGGCTTCACGGTAGCAAGGGTTCAATCACGCAGATGCCGATTCTTACCATGCCAGGTGACGACGTCACTCATCCCATCCCCGATCTCACCGGCTACATCACCGAGGGGCAGATCTACATTGATCGAGGATTACATCGAAAAGGAATCTATCCACCTATCGACCCTGCACCCTCCCTCTCTCGATTGATGAAAGAGGGGATTGGTAAAGGCCGGACCAGAGAGGACCACCGGGAAGTCTCAGACCAGCTCTACTACGCTTATGCCGAGGGACGAAGCTTCCGAGACCTCGTCGCCGTCATCGGCGAAGAAGCCCTCTCCGCCCGAGACAAACTCTACCTCGGATTTGCAGACAACTTTGAAAGGAAATTCATCAACCAGGGACTCTACGAAAACCGGGACATCGACGCCACGCTCGACCTAGGCTGGAACCTTCTCAGCGTCCTCCCCGAAAGCGAGCTAAAACGGATCGACCCAGTCACCATCAAGAAGTATCATCCGAAATATCGTGGGAAGACGGCGTAGTGTCAGAGATCGTCGCGGGCGCTCGTCCAACCCGGATGGAGCTTATCGCCCTCCGGCGACGACGACGCATAGCCCAACGAGGCGGAGATTTGCTTCGGGAGAAGTTGGACGCGTTGATGATCGAGTTCTTCCAGTTCGCCCGTGAAATCACCGCATTGAGGCAGAAGACACAGGATCTATTGTTCCAGGCCTACGAGAAGTTCACAGAGGCCCAGATGCTCATGGGCTTCACGCGAGTCGAAGAAACATCATTGACAGTCCAGGACAGGTTTGACGTGGACGCGTCGACTCGAAACGTCATCGGCGTTTCCATACCTTACGTCTCAGTGAAATTGAAGGCGCTCGAGGGATTTCCTTATTCGATGATCGGAAGTAGCGCAAAACTCGACGAGGCTGTCGCGCTAATGACCGAAGCGGTCAAGAACGTTGTTGAGCTGTCAGCGGCCGAAGCGGCTATTCGTCGGTTAGCCGAGGCAATCTCCGCCACTAAGAGACGAGTCAGCAGCCTCGAAAACATTGTCATTCCGCGAATCGAGAATACAATCCACTACATCGAACTGAGTTTGCAAGAAAGGTCGAGAGAAGATTTCTTCCGGCTGAAAAGAATCAAGACGCGTCTAGAAGAGGAAGAAGAGACCATTCAAGTAGCACAAGTGGCGGGCTAGAGCTAAGCGAAGGATTCCGATGCGGCTATTACGGGCCTCTCTCCGCTCGCTCTTTCAGAGCACGATTCATCGCTTCGAAGCCACTCTTCGTATCCTTATCCAGGCTCTTGGCCAAAAAGGGAACAAGCAAGCCAGTAAACTTCTCGTGCTGAACGAACCGGACTCCTTTCTCGTCCAACGCTTCAATCGCAAAACTGTGTTCACCAGTAAACAGTCCCGGTATCAACAATCGCCCAAGCCAACGAATCTCTCGATTCGTCTCGACATTAACCATCTTCGGCTTGAAGGACATCGCCCTCCCTCCAGGAGGCTCAAGCCTAACCTCAAGTTGAGCCCCTGTCCTAACCTCGCCGCTCATCTGTCGGATGAACGGGTTCCACTCGGGAAACTTGGCAAAATCAGTCAGTAC
>Ga0209761_1000594_pt1 | contig 22441 bp, 15 predicted proteins | sample GraSoi013_1_40cm_4_FD_185818 | JGI IMG/M metagenome (GOLD analysis project Ga0209761, IMG submission 185818) | Grasslands soil microbial communities from the Angelo Coastal Reserve, California, USA - Sample 09_25_2013_1_40cm (SPAdes) (version 2) | ecosystem: Environmental > Terrestrial > Soil >...
TAGGCCATGTCGGCGATGAGCACCGCGTCGGCCCGCGTGCGCTCGGGCTCGCGGCGCAGCAGCTCGAACAACACGCGGCTGCCGTACTCCTCCTCTCCCTCAATGAGGAAGCGGAAGTTCACCGGCGGTCGGCCGCCACGCTCCTCGATCGCCTTGAGCAGGCAGAACACCTGGCCCTTGTCGTCCGCGGCGCCGCGCGCGAACAGCTTGCCGTCGCGCACCGTCGGCTCGAACGGGGGCGTAGTCCACTCGTCGAGCGGCTCGGGTGGCTGTACGTCGTAGTGCCCGTAGATGAGGAGCGTCGGCGCGCCCGGCACCTCGGGCCCGACGCCCCACACCACCGGGTGCGTGCCGCTCGCGAGGAACTGTACGTCGCGGGAGCCCAGCCGACGCAGCTCGCCGGCGACCCATTCCGCGGCCGCCCGACAGTCGGCGTTGTGCGAGGCGTTCGTCGAGACCGATGGGATCCGCAGAAAGTCGGTGAGCTCGCGCAACAGGCGGTCGGTGTCCATGGCGCGGAAAATCTAGGCGCCTAGGCGCCTAGGCGTCCAGACGTCACGAAGGTCGCTAGCCAGCGACCGGAGAGGGGGTATATTCGCTCGCCATGCGGACGACGGCGTCATACGAGTTGTTTCCGGACGCGCCGAGCGAGCGAGCGATGGCTCGCGCCCGCTATCTCGTCCGTGAAGGACGCGTCGCCGACGCGGAGAAAGCGTACCACGATCTGCTGGCGGAGCATCCCGATCTAAAGCCCGGGTGGGCGGAGTGCTTCGAGCTGCTGCGCGGGCAGGGCCGGACCGAGGACGCGTTGCGCCTTGCCGAGGGAGCCCGGGCCCAGTTGGGCGATTCGGGGTTCTCGCTCGCGCTCAAGGGCGCGGCGCTCATCGAGCTCACGCGCTATCGCGAAGCCCTCGCCACCTTGGAGCAGGCGCTCGAGTTCGATCCCGACCTCGCGCTCGTGTGGCACGAGCTGGGATATGCGGCGTTCCGCCTCGGCGACCGAAACCGCGCGCTGCTCGCGCTCGACCGGGCATTCGCCCTCGAGCCCCACACCGAGACGCTGCGGCTGCGGGGACGGATTCTGCGAGACGCCGGTCGCTACCAGGCCGCGGAAGTGGCGTACGAGGGCGCGGCCCAGGCGGCCGAGCACCCGGAGCAGCGCGCCGCGGCGGAGCGGGAGATCGCGGCCACCCGGCGCTACGCTTTTTACGCCCCGCGCCGGCCGGACGGGCTGACGCCCGCCGAGCACTGGTTCGCCGAGACCGGCACCGTCGTGCTCGCGTCCGACGACGCCGCGGCAGTCCCCGACGATGCAGGTCTCGCTGCGGCATTCGTCGACCTGACACGGGACTCGGGCTGGCGCTTCGGCCAGGTCGTCGCGCTCGGTCCCGCTCTATCGGTCTGGCGCACCCTGGCGGACGCGCTGGGCGCGCCGCTCGTCACGCGCACCGGGTTCGATCCGGCCACCTGCCCGTTGGTCGTGGCCCAGCGCCCCCAGCCGGCGGACACGGGATGGTCCACCCTCACGACTGCCGTAGCGGAGCACGCGGCCGGCTTGGTGTTCGTCCTCGAGCACCTGCCGGAGCCGGCCGTCACCGGCGCCGACGTGATCGGGGTGCTCGCCGACTCCACCGGGCGGCGCAACCGGCGGGCGAATGTCGCCCACGCGTTGTCCGAAGCGCAGCATCCGGAAGGCCGGCTGGCGAATCGCCGCCTCGTCCGCGAGTGAACTCGCGGCCCGGCCCCGCCCGTAAGCGGGCGCGCAGGACGCCGCTTGAGCGGCAGCGCCGAGCCGCGACTTCAGCCGCGCTTCCTCCCGGCCGGGTCTCGACACAATGGAGGAGCAACCCATGACCGCCACCGGCCGACCCGCGCGCGCGATGACGGGAAAGTCGATCGTCGACAGCCAGTTCCAGCGCGCCGCCAACCTGATCAACCTCGACGAGTACATGCGGCGCATCCTCATGCGGCCGTTCCGCGAAGTCCAAGTGGAAGTTCCAGTCCGCATGGACGACGGACGGATCGAGGTGTTCACCGGCTTCCGGATCCAGCACAACGGCGCGCGGGGCCCCTGTAAGGGGGGAATCCGCTACCATCCCGAGGCGGACCACGACGAGATCCTGGGTCTCGCCACGATCATGACGTGGAAGACAGCCCTCATGGACATCCCGTTCGGCGGCGCGAAGGGCGGCGTCGCCGTGGATCCGAAGCAACTCTCGAAGCTCGAGCTGGAGCGCCTGACGCGCCGCTTCACGCAGCGCATTTCCATCGTGCTCGGGCCTTACCGTGACGTTCCAGCGCCGGACGTCGCCACCAACGCGCAGGTGATGGCCTGGATCCTCGACGAATACTCCAGCCGCCACGGCTACACGCCCGCGGCCGTGACCGGGAAGCCGATCTCACTGGGCGGCTCGCTCGGGCGCGAGGAGGCCACCGGTCGAGGGGTCATGTACGTGATGATGGAGTATGCGCGCGACTTCGGCATCCCGCTCAAGGGAAGCCGCGTCGTCATCCAGGGGTTCGGCAACGTCGGGGGGCACCTCGCGCGGCTGCTGCATGCGGAGGCCGGCGCCAAGGTGATCGCCGTATCCGATGTTTCCGGCGGTGTGGTGAACGAGAACGGTCTAGACATTCCGGGGCTGCTGGCCCACACCGCGGGGCGAAAGCCTGTGTCGGAGTGGAAGGCCGGCAAGGCCGTCAGTAACGAACAGCTCTGGACCATTCCTTGCGACTGGCTGGTGCCCGCGGCGCTCGGCAGCGTCATCACGAAGGAAGCCAACGCGCGCACCATCGACTGCAAGGTCGTGGTCGAAGGCGCCAACGAGCCCACCACCCCGATTGCCGACCTCATCCTCGAGGAGCGCGGCATCCCAGTGATCCCCGACTTCCTCGCGAACGCCGGCGGCGTGACCGTCAGCTACTACGAATGGGCACAGAACCTTCAGCAGTACCGCTGGACGCACGAGCAGGTGAATCGCGAGCTGCAGGCCACCATCACGAAAGCCTACACGGGGGTGCGCGACCTGGCGAAGCAGAAGGGCGTCACGTTCCGGACGGCGGCGTATGCGATCGCGCTGCAGCGGGTGGCGGAAGCCGAGCGGTTGCGGGGGAACTAGAAACGTTCCATATTGGGACGTCTGATGTGCCCGGGAAACAACTCGCTCGGTCTAGCGAGGTACCGCGATCCGTAGTATTCTGGCTGCGAACATCACATAGAGGCCGTCTATGCGACGCGGAATTTACTTGTTCGTAACACTTGCGTTCATCGGTTGTGCCAGTGAAGACGTCCCGGCCGAGAAGCTCGGCGGCACGCCCAGCCCGGGCGGGGATGTGACGGGTGCGTGGACCGTGACGTGGGGGACCCTGGTGGGGACCAATACCTATCCGGACACGTTCGTCGTCGCCGGGGGGAAGGACTCCATCGTCACGCGTACCGTTCGAGACACTTGCACGGGGACCGGCACGCTCAACCTGACGCAACAGGCACCGGTCGCCTACGTGATCGGTCCGTACACGCTCACTCGCACCTGCAGGTCCCACTTCGTGGATCACAATGGCGCGGACTCGCTCTTTATCGGCTCGGCGGTCACCACGCCCGCCGACTCGGTGAGGCACGGCAACATGGGAAGCGGCGAGTTGTCCTTCGCTCTCGACAAGGCTACAGTGCCCCGTGAGGTACAGCTGGGACTGGTAACCGCAAATGCCATGGACGGCACTGCGCAATGGAACATCTTTATGGCAACGCGGCCGACCAAGGGCAGAGGCGTCGTCCGCGGAACGTTCAGCGCGACGAAGCCATAACTGACGGCTGAGCTTCGGCTGTCGCGGCGCCCCGGCGTGCTACCACACGCCGGGGCGCTTTGGTTTAGAGTCGGCCCGTCACCTAGCCCCCGCCCCTCGAATACAGCGCCTCGTAGGGATCCTGACCCGGTTGCGTGAATACACGGACCTGGATCGCCCGGATGGTTTCCTTCAAGTCCGCCCGCGAATGGACGTACACCTCCTCGAACAGGTTCAAGTTCATCCGATACAGGCGCTGGGCGATCACCACCGCGTTGTTGAGGGGCGCCCGGGCGAACCAGCGCCAGTCGTACGTCTCGAGTGATTGCCCGATCGGGCCCGTGAGCTGCGCCCGCGCCCACGCGAACAGGGTGGCGCGCGCGCGCTCGAGCGCCGGCCCGGTAGGGGCTTCCGCGTAGGCCGAATCGAGGCGGCGGGCGAGCTCCGCGTACAACTGGTCCAGGGTACGCTCGTCGCGCCAGCGCGCGACCGCGCGCCTCGCGTCGAGCGTGTCCCCCCGCGAGCGGAAGAACGCCTGGGCGCCGCGGTAACCCACGAAGCTCGCGAAGCTCTCGTTGAAGGGCGTCTGGCTCTTCAGGTACAGCGTGTTGTGGGCCAGCTCGTGGATGACCGTGGCCACGAGCTCCATCGTGTCGCGCTCCATGACGGTCGACAGGAGCGGATCCGAGAAGTACCCGAGCGTCGAGAACGCGCCGGCGGGGCGGAGGTACGTGTCGAGCCCGTCGCGCTCCAGCTCCCCGGCGGTGCGGCGCGCGGCGGCGAAGTCGAAAAACCCCTTGTACGGCACGGCGCCGACGATGGGGAAATGCCAGACATATCCGCGCAGCCGGTCGCGGCGGGACGCCGAGAGCACCAGGAGCAAGGTGTCCCGCCCGACGTTCACATAGGTCGTGTACGTCTCGCCCACGAGCAGACCCAGAGAATCCGCCGCATAGGCGCGGGCCGCGAGCACGAGCTGCAGGCGCTGGCGCAGCGCCGGGTCGGTCTTGGGATCGGCTACCAGCTTCGCGATCGCGCGGCGCTTGAGGAGGATCCGGGCCTCCTCGACGCCGGCCCGCGCAATGTAGCGTGCGTCGGCACTCACCATGAGCGCGACCGCAAGCACGAGGGGGACGCCGATCAGCACCCACGCCAGCAGCCGCCGCCCCACGCGGCCCCAGTTCGGGGGGCGGCGCTCGATCACGGCATCCATCGCAGCCCCATGCGGTGCCTGGGACCGAGCGCGTCGTCCGCCCGATACGCGTAGTCGAGGTGGAGGCGGCCGAGCTCCAGGCTCCCACCCGCGGTGAACGGCGATGCGCTGGTCACACCCGAGTGCCCCACGTACCCGACGCGGCCCAGCACCCCCATGCCGCGGGTCACCACACCACTCTCGAGCCCCAGGATGACGAACGCGCTCCCCCCAACCGGCCATTGGCCTTCGACCGTCGTGAGCAGCCGCAGCGTGCCCTGGGGATCGACGTAATTGAGGGTGAACCCGGCGCGCGTACGGCGCGGCAGATGCACCCCTCCGGCAGCAGGACCGAAGTCGCCTCCGATGTTCTGGACGCTCACGCCCAGCGCCATCAAATCGAAGATAGCGATCGCGAGGCCCGCATCGCCGGCCCAGGCGTCCACCCGGGCCCCCCCGATGGTCTCACGCGCGTATTTGGCCGTGCCCCCGAGCGCCACGATTCCGGTGCGGAACACGAGCGACGAGGCGCCCAGCAAATCGGCGGACGTGTAGCTCGGACCGAGCGCGGCGGCGCCGGCGCCCCACGTGAATCGGCTGACCCGCAGCGCCACCGCGCCGGTCGAGAACTTCGATCCCGACGGAAACGTCTCGTACGATGCTTCGACGACGACGTGGTGGATGGTGGCGAGGGCCGCGGGGTTCGCGAAGATGCCGCCGGCGTCGCCGACGATGGCCGCCCCCGCCCCGCCCATTCCCGCGGCGCGTGCGGAGCCGGGGGCCAGCGCCAGCACGGATCCGCCCTGGGCGGAGAGAGCTGACACCGCCACCGCGTTGCAGAGAAGCGTCACGAGAAACCGTCGCGTAACACCGTCGTGACGCCCTTTCATTACTGAAGTCGGATCACATTCAGCCGCGGAGCCAGGGTGGTGCGTAACGCGCCACCGGCGCTGTTGGAAAACAGCAGCGTCAACTTGGACCCCCCCGCCGCGTGCTGCATCCGGTAGTAGCTTGCCGACCCCGCGTGCAGCATGCCCGAGACCTGGGCCGAGCTGGCGTCAACGACGGCCGGCGTGAGCGGGAACACACTCGGCAGGTTGGTTGTCCCGCACGCGGTCCTCATCGTCTGATAATCCGTGCGGAACTTCCACGTCGTGTATTGCAGCTCAGGGGGCGAAGCGAAACCCGGCAGATCGGAGACGTAGTTGGCGAGCGCCCAGCGCGCGAGGATGGTCGGGAACGCGGTACCGCCCGCCGCGTTGCTCACGTTGGCCGGGCCGATGAGCGTCGTCCGGTCAAGCCGCCGCGTCACGGAGTCCTTCGACCCGAGCGTGGCGCCGATCTGGTCCACGAGATAACGCACGAACAGCCAGTACGCGCCGCGGTTCGCCAGGCCGCCGATCCCGGCGGTGTCCACCAGGACGTAATTCTGGGGGGCGGTGAAGTACTGCGACGCGTTGTAGAGATCTCCGAACGCATAGCGGCAGAACGTGGCCGTGTCCGGCAGGAACGTGCGCCCGCCGTTCTCCTCCGCGTAGTGCGACAACCCCTCGTTCAGCCACAGATCCTCCGGAAGGTTGCCTCGCAGCAAGAAGTGCTGGTTGAAGCTGATCATGTGCTGGAACTCGTGCACGAACGTCACCGGCACCAGGTGCGTCACACCCGTCACGGAATGCGTGCAGCTGAGTGTACCCGCGGGATCGGGGACAATTGAGTAAAAGATCTCGGCGGCGTTCCCGGTGGCGAACGGCGGCGTGGTGATCAGGTCGGCACCGAAGAAAAATCCCGCCACGAAGCCACCAGTGGGGCTGGTGCATTGCGCGCTTGTGACGAGAGAGTTGACCTTGCCCGACATCAGCACGATCACCATGCCGTTGTTGTCGATATCCGACTCACGGCTGAACGCCAGCGTGTCGGTCTCATACAGCCGCGTGTCGAACACAGCGCGCAGGGTGTCCAGGTCCATCTGCGACAGGCCCGGCTGAGGCGCCGCGTTATCGACGTAGATGGCAATATGAGTTCCCACCTTGAGCGCCGTGGCGGTCACGGTCGACAAGGTGCTGGCATTGCGGGGATCGCACGCTAGCGTGTTGCACACCTTGAACGTGCGGACGTTGCCCGAATCCACGGGGGTCACCAGCGCGGGCGCGCGGGGCGGCGCCCGGAGCGGCCGCGGCAGCTGCGCCGCGAACTCCCGCTCGGCGAGGCGCAACCGGAGATCGAACTGCTGCGCGACGCTGAGACCGGCGAGCGAGGCGCCCGGCGCCGGCGGAGCGGCGAGCGGGTTCCCGCCCAGCTTGAACGCCTGCGAATCGTCCGGGATGCTGCTCGCCGACTGCGGCACCACGAGATACTCGATCGCAGATCCCGTCGGATTCGCCGGGAACACGGCGCAGCCCGCCGTTTGGGTCGGGTCGACCGTCGTGTAGGCGCCGACCCCCAGGGACACCTGCCCCCCGCTGGTCGCCGTACACGGCGCTAGTGGCGGCTGGGTCACCGGACTCGAGCTACAGGCCGCCGTGACGAGCGACGACAGGCCCATCACCCACAGGCGCTTCGGCATCGCGGTTCTCCTCCGTGACTTCGCCGGCACGCACCAGCGCCGTGCGGAAGCAGATGGGTCCCACCACCTCGTGAACACCAATCATCGCCACGATCAGGGCCTCAAGGGAGACCCCCCATTCCGGGAAGGCCCGCCGGGCGTGCTGGGCGAGCGCCAGCGCCATCCCGGCCTGCGATATAAGCCCGAGCCAGCCGTGCCGCGCCAGGACGGGCGTCACACTGGGATGCCGGCCTGCCCACAGCAGACCGTAGCGCAGAGCGACGAGCCGGAGAGCGACGAGTAGCAGGATCCACGGCCACAGGTCCGCCAGCGGGCCCAGCCGCAATCCCGCCCCCGTCAGGGCGAAAAACGCCACGAACACCGGCAGCGATGCGCGTTTCAGCTCGCGACGCAGGCGCTCGCCCTCCACGGGCGCGAACTTCTGGAGATAGAACCCCGCCGCGAGCGCGACCATCAGGGCCTCGAGGCGCGTGAACCACGCCACCACCGCGGCCACCAACGCCGTCGCGCCGAGGAGCAGGACCGTGTGCCGCGGCAGCAGCCTCAGGTAGCGGCCGAGCGCAAACCCGAGGAGCGTGCCCACCGCGATGGAGCCGACGAGCTGTAAAATGACGGTACCCGCGACCGCGACGTTCAGGGCGCCGGCACTCGTGAGCGTGTGACCGACCGCGAGCACCAGGGCGAAGAGGATGACCACGGCCAGGTCCTGCGCCACCGAGGTACCTAGCAGTGCACGCGCGACTGGTCCGCGGGCGTCGAGCTCATTCATCATCGCCACTATGAGGGCTGGTGATGCAGCCGCCGCGATGGTGCCGAGCACCAGCGCCACGACCACCGCGTCGCCGATCGGCTGATGCCGCGTGACCGGGAACCACGGGGCTACCGAGAGCAGCACGAGAGAAACGGCGAGGAAGGGGAACGCGATCGCGCCGGTCGCGAGACGCGCCAGCGCGACCCGATCCTGGCGCAGCGCATCGAGGGTGAGGTCCGATCCGGCGGCGAGCCCGATCAGCGCGACGGCGCAGTCGCCGATGAACCGAAGGGCGTCGACTTCCTCGCGCCGCACAAGGCCCAGCCACGCGGGCCCAACGGCGAAACCGATCAGCAGGTAACCCGTGAGTCGCGGCAGCCGCGCGCGCTGCGCGAGTTCGCCGCCGACGATCGCGGCGAGCAGCAGAAATCCGAGCGCCAGGGTCGCGCGCGCCTCGAGCGGCCCGCTCGCAGTCACGCGATGAAAGACGGCCATCATCAGACCCAGCACGAACAGCGTCGCGATCGACCGTATAGGGCGCATGGGCCGCAAAATATCCGGCGACGACACGCTTTTGACAATGCGCTGGAGCGCGGATATCTTCCCTCCAAGCCGTATGGCGTTCGTTCACCTCCACACGCACAGCGAGTACTCTCTCCTCGACGGCGCCAACCGGATCCCCGAATTGCTCGACCGGGTCCAGGCGCTGGGCATGGACTCGCTCGCCATCACCGACCACGGCAACCTCCACGGGGCGTGGCAGTTCTACAGCGAGGCCCGGGCGCGCAAGGTCCGGCCCATCCTCGGCTTCGAGGCCTACCTCGCGTTCGGCGACCGGCACAAGCGCGAGCGTCCCCCTCCCGAGGCGCCGGGGCCGTATTCTCATCTCGTACTGCTCGCGAAGAGCCGCACCGGCTACCACCATCTGGTCAAGCTCTCGTCCATCGGATTCCTCGAGGGCTTCTACCGGCGGCCGCGCATCGACCGTGAGGTGCTCGAGCGGTATTCGGATGGCTTGATCGGGCTGGCCGCGTGCCTCTCGGGCGAGATCGCCCTGTACCTCCGGCAGGGGAACTACGAGGCGGCGAAGGCAAGCGCCCAGTATTTCGCCGGCGTGTTCGGGCCGAACGGCTTCTGGCTCGAGGTGCAGGACCACGGCATGGCGGAGGAGAAGACGGTCACCGCCGGCATGTTCCAGCTGGCGCGGGACTTGGGGCTCCCGGTCGTCGCCACCAATGACGCGCACTACTTAAGGAAGGAAGACGCCGAAGCGCACGACGTCCTGCTCGCCATAGGCACCGGCAAGGACCTGGACGATCCCAACCGCTTCCGCTTCTTCGGCCAGGAGAGCTACGTCAAGTCGGAGCGGGAAATGCGCGCGCTGTTCCCGGACTACCCGGACGTCGTGGCGGAAACCCAGCGCGTGGCCGAGCTGTGCGAGTTCGACTTCGAGAAGCGCTACTTCCTGCCGCAGTACCCGCGCCCGGCGGAGTTCGCGTCGGATAACGACCTGCTGGTGCATCTGGCGCGCGCGGGCGCGACGGCGCGCTACGGAGACCCGTTCCCCGCGGGCGTCCAGGAGCGCCTCGACTACGAGCTGCAGGTGATCTCGCACACCGGCTACGCCGGCTACTTCCTGATCGTCTACGACATCGTGAAGGCGGCGAAGGACCGCGGCATACCGGTGGGGCCGGGACGCGGCTCGGCAGCCGGATCACTCGTCGCCTATGCCCTCGGCATCACGGACGTCGACCCCCTCAAGTTCGACCTGCTGTTCGAGCGGTTCCTGAATCCCGAGCGCATCTCGATGCCGGACATCGACCTCGACTTCTGCTTCGAGCGGCGTGGCGAGGTCATCCAGTACATCCGGGAGCGGTATGGGCGGGATTCGGTCGGGCAGATCATCACCTTCGGGACGTTGAAGGCGCGCGCCGCGTTCCGCGACGTCGCGCGGACGCTGCGCGTGGAGCCAGGCGAGGTGGACCGGTTCACCAAGATGATCCCCGCGGGGCCGGGGATTTCGGTGACGCTCGCGGATGCGCCCGAGAAGTCCCCCGAGCTGCGCCAGCTCGCCCGCCAGGACGAGCGGGTGCGCAAGGTCCTCGAGCTCGGTGCCCGGATCGAAGGGCTGGCGCGCCACGCCTCGGTGCACGCCGCCGGCGTCGTGATCGCTCCAGGTCCGCTGACCGACTACGTCCCCGTCTGCCTCGCCCCGCAGGAAGCGGAAGCGATCATCACGCAGTACGACATGGTCGCGCTCGAGCAGGTCGGGATGCTGAAGATCGACGTGCTCGGCCTGCGCACGCTGACGGTGATCCACGATGCGGTCCGCATGGTCGCCGAGCGGCACGGCGTCACGCTCGACATGAACGCCCTGGACCTCGAGGATCCGCAGGTCTACCAACTGCTCTGCTCGGGTCGAACGGCCGGCGTATTCCAGTTCGAGTCGCCGCTCGCCACCGACTGCCTGCGCAGCATGCGGTGCGATCGGTTCGACGATCTGGTCGCGGCCAACGCGCTGCTCCGTCCCGGGCCGCTCGACACCGGGATGCACCTCGTTTTCATCAACCGCAAGCTCGGCCGGGAGCCGGTCCGCTACCCGCACCCCGCGCTCGAGCAGATCCTCCAGCCCACCTACGGCGTGATCACCTATCAGGAGCAGGTGATGCGCATCGCCAACGTGCTCGCCGGCTTCTCGCTCGCCGAAGCCGACGTGTTGCGCAAGGCCGTCGGCAAGAAGGACAAGGAGCTGATCCAGCACGAGCTGGGCCGCTTCGTCGAGCGGGCCATTGCCCTGGGGCACGATCGGCGCGGGATCGAGGACATCGCGGCCCAGATCGAGACGTTCGGCCGCTACGGATTCAACAAATCGCACGCCGTCGCCTACTCGGTGCTGTCCTACCAGACCGCGTGGCTCAAGGCACACTATGCGCCCGAGTTCCTGTCGGCCCTGTTGTCGTCCGAGATCGGCAATACCGACAGCGTCGTCCGCTACATCAACGAGGCGCGCGAGCTCGGACTCGAGGTGCTGGCGCCGGACGTCAACGAGTCCGGGTTCAAATTCACGGTGGTGGGCGAGCGCCGGCTCCGGTTCGGCCTGGGCGCGATCAAGAACGTCGGCGCGGGCGCGATCGAGTCCATCATCGCGGGGCGGACGGCGGGCGGGCCGTACCGCTCCCTCGTCGACCTGTGCGACCGGATCGACCTGCGCCTCTGCAACAAGCGGGTCATCGAGGCGCTGATCGACGCCGGCGCTTGCGACTCACTCGGGGGGCACCGCGCCCAGCTCGTGGCGGCGCTCGACGCCGCCTTCGGCGAGGCCCAGGCGCGCCAGGAGGAGCGGAGCGCGGGTCAGGTGGCCCTGTTCGGGGAACACGCCGCCACGCCGCATCCCCCGTCCCGCATCCCGGAGGTTGCCCCCTGGTCCGAGCATGACCGCCTGGCGCGCGAAAAGGCCGTGCTGGGCTTCTTCATTTCCGGCCACCCCCTCGCGCGTTACCGCGTTGAGGTGGAGCTTTTCGGGACCCGCACCACCGCGACCCTGGGCCAGTGGAGCGACCAGCGAGTCCGGGTGGCCGCCGTGGTGACGGTGGTGAAGCGGCAGATTTCGAAGAAGACGGGCGCCGAATACGCGCGCCTCACGCTCGAGGACTTCCACGGCACCGCGGAGGCGCTGGTGTTTCCAGAAGCCTGGGCCAAGCTGAACGACGTGATCCGTACCGACCGCGCGCTGCTCTTGGCGGGCAGCTACAGCGGGCGCGACCGCGACGAGGAGCAGGCGCCGTTCATCGTGGAGACGGCGCAGCCGCTCGACGAGCTGAAGGCGAGCGGCGCCATCGGCATCGCGCTGCGCTGGTCGCCCGGCGCGCCACCGCCGCCCGACGCGGCCCGCGCCGCCGCGGCGCTGTGCGCCGCCCACCCCGGTCCCGCACCGGTGCTGGTCGAGTGGGAGGAAGAACACGGGAACGGCGAGAGTGTCCCCGGGCTTGCGCCCGGGGCCGGTGTGACGCGTCTGCGCAGCCGCTCGCTCCGCGTCGATGCGGCGGACGACCTCGTGGTCGCGCTGCGCGCGCTGCTCGGGCCCGAGCACGTCCACCTGGTTCGGACCACCTGACCATGGCGACCGCTACGCTGGACTTCGAGCGTCCGTTGCTCGAGCTGGAGCGCCAGATCGAGGAGCTGAAGCGCGTCGCGGGCGAGACGGCCGTGGACGTCGCCAAGGAGCTCGCTCCGCTCGAGAAGCGGCTCGCCGAGCTGCGCACCGAGATCTACAAGAACCTGACGCCGATGCAGCGCGTCCAGGTGGCCCGCCACCCCAAGCGACCGTACACGCTCGACTACCTGAGCACTGTGTTCACGGACTTCGTCGAGCTGCACGGCGACCGGCTGTTCCGCGACGATCCCGCCTTGGTGGGCGGCTGGGCGCGGCTCGACGGCATGAGCGTCATGGTGATCGGGCACCAGAAGGGCCGCGACACCAAGGAGAATCTGTACCGCAACTTCGGGATGGCCCACCCCGAGGGTTATCGCAAGGCGCTGCGCCTCATGCATCTGGCCGAGCAGTTCCGCGCGCCCGTCATCACCCTGGTGGACACGCCCGGCGCGTATCCCGGGCTCGGCGCCGAGGAGCGCGGTCAGGCCGAGGCGATCGCGCGCAATCTCGTGGAGATGGCGACGCTCCGCACGCCGATCATTACCGCCGTCATCGGCGAGGGCGGCTCGGGCGGCGCGCTCGCCGTCGGACTCGCCGACCGGGTACTGATGTTCGAGAACTCCGTGTACTCCGTCATCTCCCCCGAGGGCTGCGCCGCCATCCTCTGGAAGGATGCGAGCCAGCGGGAGCGCGCCGCCGAGGCGCTCAAGATCACGGCCGAAGACCTGCTGGAGCTCGGGGTCATCGACGAGATCATCGCCGAGCCGCCGGGCGGAGCGCACGCCGATCCGGAGGCCACCGCCGCGGTGCTGGGCGACACGCTGCGACGCCACGTGCGGCAGCTGCGCAAGGTGAGGATCGAGAAGCTCCTCAAACGCCGGGAGGAGAAGTACCTTTCGATGGGTGCGTTGAGCGAGAAGTGAGTTGACCGACGTCATCGAGGTCCGGTTCAAAGGGAACCGGAAAGAATTCTTTTCCTGGCCGTCCGCCGAGCCGCTCGCCCTGCACGATTCCGTGATCGTGGAGGTAGACCGGGGGCAGGACCTCGGCCGGGTGTCGGCCGTGGGCCCGGTGGCCGCGAAGAAGTGCGCCGGCGGTTGCAGCGGCTGCAGCCTCGCGAGTCCTCACCCCCCGGTCTCCTCTCCTGATCCTCACCCCCTGGCCCCCTCTCCGCAAAGCGGAGAGGGGGAACGAGAGGCTGCCCCCCTGCGCCACATCGTGCGCCGTGCCACGGCCGAAGACACCGCCGTCGCCGAGCAGCTGCACCGCGAGGAAGAAGACGTGCGGCGCCGGGTGATGGAACGCGCCCACAGTCACACCCTTCCCATGAAAGTTTCGGACGCCGAGTGGCAGTGGGACAGGAAAAAGCTGACCGTGTACTTCACGGCCGAGCAGCGGGTGGACTTCCGCGCGCTGGTGCGCGACCTCGCGAGCCTGTTTCATGCGCGCATCGAGCTGCGGCAGATCGGCGCGCGCGACGAGGCAAAGCGGCTCGACGGCGTGGGCCGCTGCGGCCGCCAGTACTGCTGCTCCAGCTGGCTGCCGGAGCTGCGGCCGGTGAGTCTCGCGCTGGCCAAGGATCAGTACTTGTCGCTCAACCCGTCGCAGATCTCGGGCGGCTGCGGACGGCTGCTGTGCTGTCTCCGCTACGAGCACGATTTCTACGTGCAAACGCGTAAGCGGTTCCCCAAGGAAGGACGCGTGCTGCACACCGCCGTGGGCGCCGAGCGGGTGCTCGCGGTGGACGTCTTCCGCGAAACCGTCACCCTCCGTGCCGATGCCGGCGACACGCGCGTGGTGTCGCTCGAGAAGCTGAACGGCGAAGTCTCCGGAACGGATGCCTAAGTTCTACGTCACGACCGCGATCGACTACTCGAACGGCGAGCCGCATTTGGGGCACGCGCTCGAGAAGGTCGGCGCCGACTGCATCGCGCGCTATCACCGGCTGCGCGGGGACGAGGTCCACTTCCTGATGGGGATGGACGAGCACAGCCAGTCGGTGATCCAGGCGGCCGCGCGCGCCGGGGTCAGCCCGCAGCAGTGGGTCGACCGCATGGCGGCCACCTTCGCCGACTACTGGCGCCGGCTGCAGTGCTCGCACGATGACTGGATCCGCACCACGGAGCCGCGGCACGCCCGCGCGGTCGGGGCCCTGCTCGAGCGGATCCGAGAGCGCCACCCGGCGGATCTGTTCGAGGCGGAGTACGAAGGGTTGTATTGCACCGGCTGCGAGGAGTTCAAGACCGGCGCGCAGATCGTGGACGGGCACTGCGTCGAGCATCCCACCCTCGAGCTGATCCCGACCAAAGAGCGCAACCACTTTTTCAGGTTGAGCGCCTATCGCGACGCCGTGCTCGACCGCATCCGCTCGGGCTCGTTCAGCGTGGAGCCCGAGATCCGCCGCAACGAGGTGGTGCGCCTGCTCGAGGCCGGCCTCCAGGACATCTCGATCTCGCGGCAGCGCCAGCCGTGGGGCATCCCGTTTCCCGGCGACCCGCAGCAGACCGTGTACGTCTGGTTCGACGCGCTCATCAATTACCTCTCGGCGACCGGGTTTCCGGAGCCCGGCTACGAGCGGCTGTGGCCGGCCGATCTGCACGTCGTGGGCAAGGGGATCACGCGGTTCCACTGCGTCATCTGGCCCGCGATGCTGCTCGCCGCCGAGCTGCCGCCCCCGCGCGCGGTATGGGCGCACGGCTACGTGCAGTGGTCGGGAACCAAGATGAGCAAGACCGCCGGCACGGCGGTCACCCTCGGCGAGGCGATCGACCGGCACGGCGCCGATGCGCTGCGCTATTTCCTGCTGCGCGAGGTCGGCTTCGACAACGACGGCGACTTCACGTGGGAGCGTTTCGACGCCCGTTACACCTCGGAGCTCGCGGACACGATCGGCAACCTCGTGTCGCGCGCGCTCACCATGATCGGGAACTACCGCGGGGGCACCGTACCGGGCGACCCGTGCAACTACGACACGCCGCTCGAGGCCGGGGCGCGCGGCGCGCTTGCGGCCTACGCCCGAGCCATGGACGCGAACCGTTTACAGGAGGGCGCGGCCCAGCTCGTGGCGCTCGCGAGCGCCGCGAACCGCTACGTCGAGGAGACGGCCCCGTACAAGCTCGCGAAGCAACCGGAGAAGGCAGCCGAGCTCGACTCCGTGCTCGCGAACCTGGCTCGCACCGTCGCCCGGATCGCCGTGCTGGCGCAGCCGTTCACTCCAGCGGCCGCCGGAGCAATGTGGGCCACGCTGGGAGCCACCACCCCCACCTCCCCCCTGGAGCGGGTCCGGCTGCGGGACTTGGACGCCCTGGACCCAGCCGGGTGGCAAGTCCAAAAGCCACCCATCCTCTTTCCCAAGCCCCGGTAGCACATCTAAAGCCCCAGAGGATGGTGATTTGGCTCACTATCCGCCGTGTTGACGCTTTCCCGCCCAAGCCGTACTTTAGACCTCCACACTCGGGAACCGGACCCCACGCCCTGTCCGGGTCTCCTATTGGCAGGTCCTTGAAGGACCGGTGCTTTGTTTGCGCCGGGCCGAACGGTTTTGATGCGAGGTCGTCCGAGGAGCGATGCGTAAGAAGGCGGAGCGCCGCTGGACCGTCATGGTCGTGCCTCACGGCTCGGGATCCTCCCGCGCGGTGGAGGTGTCGCAGACGTTCGTCAAGGCGCTGGTCGGGATCGGGAGCGTCGTGGCGCTGACCTTCCTGGTGCTGGGCGTCGCCGCCATTTCGCGCGGCGTGAACATCACGCGCAGCCGCGCGCTCGAGAATGAGAACCGTCTGCTCGCCGACGAGATCCAGCGGATGCGCGAGCGCATGACGGTGCTGCGCGACACGCTGCATCACTTCAGCCAGCGCGAGCAAGAGCTGCGCCTACTCGCCGGCCTCACACCTACGGACACGACCGTACAGCAGGCAGGCATCGGCGGGCCGGCGGGCACGTGGTCGGAGCGCGACAGTCTCAAGGCGCTCGGCGCCGGCGGACAGCAGGCGCTGGCGGCCCGGGCCGATGTCGATGCGCTCGCGCGCCGCGCCAACATTCTGGTGCGGTCGCTGAACGAGGCGTACGACTCGCTGTCCAAGAACCGGGCGCTTATGGCCGCGACGCCGTCGATCATGCCCACCAAGGGCTGGCTCACGAGCGCCTTCATGCGGGAGCGCATCCACCCCATTCTCCACCTGGCTCGCCCGCACGAGGGGATCGACGTGACGGCGCCGATGGGAGCGGAGATCGAGGCGCCGGCAGCGGGCATCGTGACCGAGGTGCGGTGGGAAGAGGGCTACGGCAACATCGTCACGATGGACCATGGTTTCGGACTCGTGACGCGCTTCGCCCACTGCTCGAAGATTCTCGTGGTGCGCGGCCAGCGCGTGAAGCGTGGGCAGGTGATCGCGAGAGTCGGCTCGACGGGGCTTTCCACCGGACCGCACCTGCACTACGAGGTGTGGGTGAATCGCAAGCCGGTCGACCCGATGAAGTACGTCATGCCGGATGCCATCGTCGATTGACCCACGGGCAAAGTACGGAGCAGTCAGGGGGCGCAGCGTGCTGCGCCCTTCGCGTTTTATACCTGGCTGCGCGCTGCTCCTGTGGGGCGCCCTCGTAGGCGGCGGGCCGCGAACCGGGGCCGCGCAGGGGAACGCGCCGAGCGCCGGCCGGGTCATCACAGCCGAAGCAATCGCCAAGTCCGGTGCCAAGACGGCGTGGGATGCGCTACGGCTGACTGTTCCGAACGTGCAGCTCCGTGAGGTCCGCGGCCAGCCGGCCCGGATCCAGCGGCGCGGGCGCGCGAGCATCTACCAGGACGATCAGGTGCGCGTGATCCTCGACCACCTCACGGTCGATGACCTCCAGGTCCTGAAGCAGGTGGCTGCCTCCGACATCCAAACCATCGAGGTCCTCACGGGACTGGACGCGACGACCCAGTACGGCGCCGTCTCGACCTCCGGCGCGATCGTGATTACGACGACGAGCGGCCACCCCTGAAGACACGACGGGGGCGCCATTCAGGCCGCCCCCGCGCATCACGTTGCACCACCGCATTCGTCACGGATTGCGATCGAGGCATCCGTGGAACTTTGGGTTGTTCAGCTCCTCCACGGGAATTGCCATCTGGATCGCGTCGCCGTAATTCCCACCCTTGAACCACGCGCCGTTCGGGTAGACGCTGTTCACAGTGCGGTTGTACTGGCGCATCAGGCGACGCATGTCGCCCAGCCGATGACCGGTTGAAAACATCCAGAACCCGCGCTCGCGAAACAGCATATCCACCCGCAGGCTGTCATTGGGCGACGGCCCTGGGTCCGTCAACGGGGCGAGCTTCGTTCCTTGCACCGGCCGGAAGCTCGTGTCCTGAGGGACTGGCAACAGTGTCGAGTCAGCCCGCAGCGCGTTCAGCTCGTTGAGCCACGTGGTCGGATCGCCTTCACGCAGCGCCACCTCCGCCACGATGAGTCGTGCCTCGATCCCGCTGGCAATCTCCACGGCGCTGGTGCGGCCCCAAATGCCTTGCCGGATGACCAGGATGGGGAAGGCGGTATCGAAGATCGGGTCGTTTGTAGTACTCGTCCCAATGCGTCTCGGAATCCGCGGGTCGTTCGCCGTGACGTACGGCAGGCCGTTCCCACCCTCCAGGTCGCCCATAGTGTACCGACGGGCGCTCGCGTTGAGAGCCCACATCTGGTTGTCGTTGACGTTCACCGAGTGCGTCACGTCGTAGCGAAACGAGCGCGGCACACCCGCGACGGCGGTCCGAGCGCCCGCCGTGTCGCCGCGGTCCAGCAGCGCGCGGCCCCTGATCACCTTTGCGAAGTTCGCCACGCGAGCGGAGTCCGACCCCCGCACGATCCCAAGGGCGGAGTCCGCGTTGGCGACCGCCAGCTTGAACAGGGAATCGTTCGTCAGCGGGTCACCAAACACGACGGTCGTGCCCGAGAAGCCGCTCAGCGGGACCCCGTTGCAGTAGTGCTCGCCCATCAAGACCTGGGTGTAGGCGACGAAGTCGAACATCCGCGCGATGTCCGCGAGTCCCGTCGGCACATACGTTCGCAGGCCATCGACGGCGAGCGCGGCCTGCGTCCGAACCCGGTTCAGGTTGCGGTAGGGGCCGGCGTTGAAGGTGTTGGTGGGGTCCCAGATCCGCTGATCCTGCGTGTTGCGTTGGATGAACGTGTCGCCGGAGCGCCACTCGTCGGTGAGCAGGCCCCCGAACATGAACAGGGCATCCGGCCCTTGTGTGCCACTCACGGCCTGTGCCAGCCGCAACACGGCGCCGTTCAAGAGGCCGGTGGCCGCCGAGGCCGAATTGGCCCCCTGGACGATGTCGGGATCGGTGACATTCAGGAGCGTATCGGTACATGCCAGCACGGGCAGTGCGATCAGGCACGCCAGGGCAAGCGGCCTGCGCAGCTGCCGGTGCATGAGGTATAAAGTCATGGGTGAAAACTCCCTTTCACGGTCGTTTATCGGTCTCGGGTCGCCACCGACTATCAGAAGCCCACGTTCAAGCGGAACGTCCAATAGGTTGGCGGTGGCGCCGTCTGGAAGTTGCTGACGATCCCTGTCGCGCCCTCGAAGTAGTTCGCCTCGGGGTCGATGCCACTGAATCCGGTGGCCTTCCAGAGGTTTCGGACCGCGATCGTGAAGCTCGCGCGCGTGGCCCGGAACGATTGAGCCCAGGCGGCGGGCAGCTCGTACGTCGCCGACGCCTCCCGCAGCCGGACAAACGTCGCCTTCTCGATGAACCCCCACTGCGTGCGCGACGGCGTCTCCCGCAGCGCCACCACCCGTGCCTGCTCCCACAGGGGCGCCTTCGGGTCCACCAAGCCCTCGCAGTTGAGGCGCGACTCGCAGCGGATCCGCTCGGTCCCGTTGAGCTGGTAATAGCCGCTCTTGTGATCGAACAGGCCCTGGATCCGCAGCCGCTTGTTGAACAAGTCGAATCCCGGGACATAGACCGCTTCCCACCGGGGGTTTGCATACCCCACGAACTGGGCGCTGTCCGCCACGGTGATTTCGTTGGCGGTGATGATGCCGTCCCCGTTGGCGTCGCTGAACGTGTACGGCCGCTGCCACCACCCGTTGATCGGATACCCCTGTGTCTGACGCGTCGTGGTGCCGATGATCGGGGGCAGGCCGCCCATATCCGCGATGAAGTTGGTGTTGTAGGCGGCGTTGACGGTCAAATCGAAGCCAAAGCTCGGCTTGTCGATGATACGCAGATTGGCCAGCGCCTCGATGCCACGATTCACCACCGCACCCAGGTTCTCGAACCGGTTGATCGGCCCGCCGGCGGACGGCGGCAGCTGCCTGGCGATGAGCGCATTCGACGTCCGCTTGTCGTAGTACGTGAAGTCCAGATAGGCCCTGCTGTTGAACAGGGTCGCCTCCCCGCCGATCTCGTATTCCCGCGCCCGCTCCGGCTTCAATGCGGTGTTCCCGACCGCGCTGTAGACCAGCGACGGAATGTCGGCGCCGTTGACGCTCGCGGTCTGCGGCAGGAAGAACCGCGTCGCATCGGTCGTTCCCGGCTGGACTCCCGACGCACCGACCGCCGCGCGCAGCCGCACGCTGTTGATCCAGCTCCACTTAGGGAAGAACGGCTCTTCCGAGATTACATACGACACGCTCAGCTTCGGATAGTAGACCGTCTTGAAGTCCTTGCCGAAGGCGCTGTTGTCATCCGCGCGCAAGCCGCCATTGACGAAGAGTCGGTCTTTGTATCCGAATTGCTGCTCCACAAATGCACCCACGGTCGCGGATACCGTGGTGCTCTCGCGCACCGTGGGGATGGCTGCGCCGGTCACCGTCGAGGCGCCCCCGGCCAGGTTCTCCCCGATCGCCACGCTCAGGTCGTTCTTGGTCTTGAAGTACTGCCCGCCGAGGGTGGTGCGCGACGTGAGCTTCGGGCTCAGGCTAAATGATGCCGTCGCGTTGACATCGAGTGTGTACTGGAAGTAGCTCGTGCGATCGTCCTGCTTGAAGCCGTCTTTGATCGTGGCGAAGTTCACGCAGTCCGTGCGCATGCAGAGATCGGTGTCCAACCGGCTGGCGTAGTCGACGCCCCCGACCGCGCGGAACGCCAGCCAACTCGTCGGACGCCAGCGGCCCGTGCCGCTCCCGATGAACCGGTTGACGTCCTGGCCGAGCGCCTCGGAGAACATCTCGTTGGGTATAAACGCCCGGTAACCGTGCCGGCCGTTGTTCTCGTTGCCTGGCCCCCCCAACGCGTTCGACAACAGGCCTGTGGTGTTGTTGTCCGTCGGGGGAATACGCAGCTTGCTGGTGATGAACGTCGTGGAAGCCTCGAGGTCCACGCGGGGGTTGGGGTTCGCGGCGACGTTGGCTCGAATGCTCGTCCGCCGCAGGCCGTTCGGCTGCTGCTGGTTGTCGGGCACGGCGCTGATCTGACGGAGCGTCAGGAGTGAGTCCACCGCGAACTGCGGCATCTTCGTCTGGCCCAGCTCGTCCTCCCACTCCCCCGACACGTAGTACCGCACCGCGTCCGAACCCCCCGACACCTGCAGCCCGTATTGCTGCCGATGGCCCGTCCCGAGCGGCGTGGTCTGAGGGTTGTTGAAGAGGTTGAAGCGAGTGACGCTGTCCTGCACGCATGCCCCGGACGCGACCTGCGTGAGAATGCACTGTACGGTGTTGGTGGGGGTCGACGTGGTCGCCGTGGTGGTGCCGGTCCTCCATCCCCGCACGGCATCGGGGTAGTCGTTGTTGTCGTTGATGGCGCCTTGCTCCGCGTACACGGTCCAGCGCGCCTTCCCGGGCTGGCCGTGCTTGGTCTTGATCACCACCACGCCGTTCGCGGCATCCGTCCCGTACAGCGCGGACGCCGCGGGCCCCTTCACGACCTCAATCGACTCGAAATCCTCCGGGTTCAGGTCGTTGATGCGGCTCGGCGGAGCGCACCCTACGTCGCACACCCCGGACGACCGGTTCTGGCTGGTGACGCGGATGCCGTCGAGGAAATACACGGGCTCGTTGGTCAGCGAGAGACTGTTCGTCCCACGGATCCGTACGCGCGACGGAGCACCCGTGACCGTGCCTGGCAACACGTCGACACCGGCCGCCTTGGCGATCAGGAGGTCAGTGACGTTCGTGATCGGAGCGGTCTCGACCAGCTTCGCGGCATCGATGCGCGCGATCGAGTTGCCTACTTGTCGCTTGGCCTGATCGCCGGTGGACGTGATCACTACCTCGTCCAGCGAGTAGGGCGACAGCCCCAAGGCGAGGTCGACGACCGCCGTCTCGCCGGGATTGACGGTGACCACGCGCGACGCCGCCCCAAAGCCGACGGCGCTGGCCCGCACCGTGAGCTGTCCGCCGGGGACGCGCGACAGCGTATAGCGACCGTCGGCATTGGTCTGTGCGATGAGCGACGTCCCCGGGACGGTGACGCGCGCGCCCACGAGCGGTTGCCCGTTGGCTTGGTCGGTGACGCGGCCCGCGACCGTGCCCTGCTGGGCTCGCGCGACGGCGCTGACGCCGCCGAGGAGCCCGCCGAGCACCAGCGCCGCGCGCAGCGTGGAGCGAATGGCAAAGCGCATAAGAATTCCTCCTTCGAGGTGGTTGCAACACACACCGCATGAGGAACAAGCCCCTCGCCGCGCGGTGATGCGCGGCGAGCCTGGGCTGACAACTCGAATTGTCGAATGCGCACCCGTGCCCAACGGCCGACAGGACACGATCGGTGCCAGATGGGACGCGCCGTCTACAAACTGCCGGGCACGTTCCACGTAGGGACTATTGTGCAGCTTGTATCACAACGTCGCAAGAGGCCTAAAACAAGCGCCCGTTGAATAAATTCAGCCTCGCCCAGCCCTCTTCACACGTTTCTGACAATCACTTGGAGAAATCCACCTTCGGCGCCTGGGCGGCGCCCGGCGTCTCCAGCTCGAAGTACGGCCGCGGGCCCTTGCCCAGCAGCTTGGCCGTCAGCACTTGCGGGAAGCGCCGGATGTAGGCGTTGTAGCGGTTCACGGCTTCGTTGTAGTC
>Ga0209761_1000595_pt1 | contig 22427 bp, 14 predicted proteins | sample GraSoi013_1_40cm_4_FD_185818 | JGI IMG/M metagenome (GOLD analysis project Ga0209761, IMG submission 185818) | Grasslands soil microbial communities from the Angelo Coastal Reserve, California, USA - Sample 09_25_2013_1_40cm (SPAdes) (version 2) | ecosystem: Environmental > Terrestrial > Soil >...
TGCAGCGCAGCGTCTTCGCCGCTTCCTCATTGCCGTTGTCGCTCGACACTTCGGGGACGACGTTAGCGGGCTCGGGCGTGGCCGCCCGGGTAGAACTGGCGGCGCGCGGAGTTTCGCCGGGGGTCGCTGGCTGGAACTGGGCACCGCTCGCACGGCGCGCCGACGGCGCCCCGCCCTTCTCGTCCTCCGTCACGGACTTGATGAACTCGAGCTCGTCCACGTGGTCCGCCGTGGTCGCCGCCGGCCGCGGCGCGCCGACCCTCCCGGCCTTCCCACCCACGAGGGCGTCCAGCTCCTCGAGCTTCGCGATGTCGGCGTCGACCGCCTGCAGCTCCTCGCGCACCGACACGAGCTCGGCGAGGACATCCTTGTGCACCTGGCCCCACTGCGCCTCGTCGTACTCACCCACGGCGTGGCGCAGCTCGGTTTCCTTGAGCTTCTCGGAGACGCCGGCCTCCTTCTTTTGCAGCTCACCACGCAGGTGCTTCTTCTGGTCGATCGCCTGGCGCGCGCTCTCGGCGTGGGCGGTGAGCTCTTCGGTGACCGCGGCGAGGCGGGCTTCGTAGTCGGCGCGCACACGGGCGCGCACCCCCTCGGGGGTGGCGTCCGCGGCGCTCTCCAGCCGCGCGATCCACGCCTCGTACTGACGCCGCTCCTCCAGCAGGCGCTGGATCACGGCCGTGCTTTTCGACGACCCTTTAGGCATCCCGTTGCCCCTCGAGGCGCGCTGCCGCCCCGGGCGGAAGCTCCGTCACCCGGCCGAGGGCGTGCGCCGTGAAGAGGATCCGGGCCGCGTGCTCCAGGCTCTCCATGCGGATCCACGCGGCGTCGAGGGTGGCCCCTACCGTCACCGCCCCGTGGTTCGCGAGCAGCCACGCATCGCGCCCCGTGAGGAAGGGCTCGATCCGGTCCCCCAGCTCGGCGGTCCCCGGCGTGCCATAAGGTACGACCGGCACCCGGCCGCATTGCAAGATAAGCTCGGGCAGGACAAAAGTCTCAAAGCCCTGGCCCGCGACGGCGAACCCCGTGGCGGTCGGCGGGTGCGCGTGCACCACGGCGCCCACGTCGGGCCGGCGCCGCAGGATCCGCAAGTGTAAGTCCAATTCGCTCGTAGGGTTGCAACGACCGCGCCGTTTTCGCCCCGACAGATCTACGAGCACCATGTCCGATGGCGCCACCAAGGCCTTGATCACCCCGCGCGGCGTGACGAGCACCCGGTCGCGCCCCACGCGCACGGCCAGATTGCCGTCTTGCCCGGCGATGAGACCCCGCTCGGCGAGCTGGCGGCAGCACAGCGCCATGCGCCGGGCCACGTCGCGCGCGCTCACCGGCCGGCGAGAGCCTCCGGAGAGAGGGCGGCACCGTGGACGATCTTCCCGCCTACGAGCGTCAGGACGGCGCGCCCCGTGAGGGTGCGTCCCGCGAAGGGTGTGTTGCGACTCTTCGAGAAAAACGCCGCGGGGTCGACGGTCCACGGCGCGGCGACGTCGAGCACCGTAACGTCGGCCGGCGCGCCGGGCCGGAGCGTGCCGCCCCCCTCGGGGAGTCGGAACACCGCCGCTGGCACAGTGCTCATGCGGCGGAGCAGCTCAGGGAGCGACACCACCCCGCCCAGCACCAGCTCGGTATGTCCGATGCCGAACGCGGTCTCGAGCCCCACGATCCCGAACGGCGCGTCGTCGAACGCGGCCTCCTTGGCATCGTAGGCGTGCGGCGCGTGATCGGAGGCGATGCAGTCGATCACGCCCTCAGCGAGCGCCGCCCGCAGCGCCGCCACGTCCGCGCCTTCGCGCAACGGCGGGTTCATCTTGGCGTGCGTGTCGTAGCCCTCGCAGGCGCGGTCGGTCAGGGTGAGATGGTGCGGCGTCGCTTCGGCCGTGACGTTGATCCCCTGCTCCTTCGCGCGGCGGATCAGCTCGACCGAGCCGCGCGTGGACACGTGGCACAGATGCACGTGCCCGCCGGTGAGCCCCGCGAGGAGGATGTCGCGGCCGACCATGATCTCCTCGGCGGCCGGGGGCATGCCCTTCAGGCCGAGCCGCGTCGCGACGAGCCCCTCGTGCATCACGCCGCCCGCGGCGAGGGTCGGCTCCTCGCAGTGATCCGCCACGGGAACCCCGAACGTCCGGGCGTACTCGAGCGCCGTGCGCATCAGGTGGCTCGACACGACGGGCTTGCCGTCGTCCGACACCGCCACCGCCCCCGCCCCCACCATTTCGCCGAACTCGGAGAGCCGCTCGCCTTTCTGTCCGACGGAAACAGCGCCGATCGGATAGACCCGCGCCAGCCCGGCGCGCACCGACTGCCGCACGATGAAGCCGACCGCCGCCTGGTTGTCGGTGACGGGGTCGGTGTTCGGCATCGCGCATACCGCGGTGAACCCGCCGGCCGCCGCGGCCCGCGCGCCGGTGGCGATCGTCTCCACGTCCTCGTTCCCCGGCTCGCGCAGGTGGACGTGCACGTCCACGAGCCCCGGCGCGACGACTTTGCCGCGCACGTCGCGCACCTCGGCTCCGTCGGGAGTGCCGAGCGACGCGCCCAGCCCCGCGATCTTGCCGTCCTGGATCAGCACGTCGGCCGGCTGGTCGAGATCGCGGCTCGGGTCGATCACCCGCCCGCCCCGGAGCACGAGCGGCCGCGTCATTCACTGCCTCCGGAAGGCCCCTTCGCCGCGTCCGCCAGCTCTGGTCGCCCGCCTGCGAGCAGATAGAGCACGGCCATCCGCACGGCGACGCCGTTCGTCACCTGGTCGAGGATCACGCTGTGCGGCCCGTCGGCGACGCGCGACTCGATCTCCACGCCACGGTTCATCGGCCCGGGGTGCATGATCGTGAGCGCGCGGGGCACCCTGTCGAGCCGTTCGACCGTCACGCCGAACACGCGGTAGTACTCGCGCAGGCTCGGGATGAAGCCCGCCTCCATGCGCTCGAGCTGCAGCCGCAGCACGTTCAACACGTCGGCCCACTCGATCGCTTCCTCGATGCGCCGGAATCGGCACACCCCGAGCTCCTCGATGCCGCGCGGCATCAGGGTGTCGGGCCCGCACACCCCGACCTCGGCGCCGAGCTTCGAGAGTCCCCAGATGTTCGAGCGCGCGACGCGGGAGTGGAGGATGTCGCCCACGAGGCAGACCTTGAGGCCCTCGATGCGGCCGTGCTTGTCGCGGATGGTGAGCAGGTCGAGCAGCCCCTGCGTGGGGTGCTCGTGCTTGCCGTCGCCCGCGTTGATCACGTTGGAGCGAATCCGATTGCCGAGGAACTGCGCGGCGCCGGACGACGGGTGACGGATCACGACCATGTCGATCCGCATCGCCTCGAGGTTCTTGGCCGTGTCGACGAGGGTCTCGCCCTTCTGCACCGCGCTGCCCGAGGCGGCCACGTTCACGGTGTCGGCCGAGAGCCGCTTCTCGGCGAACTCGAAGGAGATGCGGGTCCGGGTGGATGCTTCGAAGAACAGGTTGACGATGGTCTTGCCGCGCAGCGCGGGCACTTTCTTGATGGGCCGCTCGGACACCTCCTTGAACGGCTCGGCAGTGTCGAGGACCAGGCGGATCTGGTCCGCCGAGAGGTGCTCAAGGCCGACCAGGTCCTTGCCCAGGACGGCGGTCATCCGCCGGCTCCCCGGTCCGCGGCTGAAGCCGCGACTCGGCTGCTACGGCTGAAGCCGCTTGAGCGGCAGGCGCCGAGCCGCGAGTTCACTCGCGCGTTCACGAGCGACTCCCCGCCACCAGCTCCACTTGATCCTTCCCATCGATCTCCTCGACTAGCACGTCCACCCGCTCGTTCGAGTTGACCTTCACCTGCTTGCCCACGATGTCGGGCTGGATCGGCAGCTCGCGCCCGCCGCGGTCCACCAGCACGCACAGCGAGATGCGTTTGGGCCGGCCGAAGTCGGCGAGCTCGTCGAGCGCGGCGCGGACGGTGCGGCCGGTGTAGAGCACGTCGTCCACGATCACCACGTGCTTGCCGGAGAGGTCGCCCGGGATGCGCGTCTCGCCGATCACGGGCTTCGGGCCCACGGTCTCGAGGTCGTCGCGGTACAGGGTGATGTCGAGGGCGCCGCGGGGCACGAGCACGCCCTCTTCTTTCTCGATGAGCTTGGCAATCCGCTCGGCCAGCTCGACGCCGCGCCGCTGGATGCCGATGAGGACGAGATCGTCGGTGCCGTGGGCCAGCTCGAGCACTTCGACCGCCATACGCTGAAGCGCCCGCGACAAGGCGCGGGCGTCCAGGATGGTGGTGCGTCCGGGGGGGGGCCGGCTCATCTCAGGCTTGGAAGGTAACCGGCGGACCTACGGGGTCAACGGCGGGTGCTCGGGTCGCGCGCCCGCCGTCGTGATCGCTATTCCTTCCCGTGACCCTGTCCGTTGTGGTGCGTCTCGACCCCGGCGTCCTCGGCCACGTCCGGGCCACCGAGGCGTGCGCGCGTGGTCACGTACAGGTCTCTCTTCCCGAAGCCGCCCGGGCGCTCCGAGAAGAAGTAGAGTGTGGTGCCGTCGAAATACAGCGCAGGCGCGCCGTCGAAGGCCGCGCTGTTGATGGGCGGGCCGCCAAGCTGCTGGTTCACCAGATTCAGATTCACCGGCGGGGACCAGACGTCGCTCGTCGTCGCGCGCGTCGAGACCCAGAGGTCCTCGCTACCGGCGGAATGGCCCACCACGTCGTCTCCCGGGCGCCCAGAAGAGAGGAACATCTCCAGCCCGTCGCGCCGAATCGCCGTGCGGGTGTCACGGAACGGGCTACTGAGCTCCGGAACCAAGACGGGCGGACCAAACGCCCCCTCGTCTCCCATCCGCGCGCTCGCGTAGATGTCGAAGCCCTGGTCGCTGCCCGGCGGATTATTCTGCACGGTGAAGTATAGGGTCGTGATGCCGGTCGCCTCGTCCTCGAAGTACGTCGGGCCAGCGTCGGGATACGGGCCGTTCACCACGCAGCCGAGGTTCTCCGCAGCCTCCCAGCCAAAGTCGTCGCGCTTGTCGTGACGTCGACCGAGGAAGATGTCCGCGAGCCCGCAGCCGCCCCGTCCGGTGCTGTGGAAGTACAGCTGATGTCCATCCGGGGTGAACGTTGGGGCCAGATCATTGCCGGCGGAATTGATGTTCGAGCCCAGGTTCGCGGGCGTCTGCCACGCGCATGCAGCGTCATCCGCATCAGTGCAGGCGCGCTGCGAGACCCAAATGTCAGTGCCGCCGAACCCTCCCGGACGGTCGGAGCTGATGTACAGGCTCAGGCCGTCCTTGGAGATTGCGGGGTGCTGCTCGTTCGCGGCTGTGTTGATTACCGGGCCGAGGTTGACCGGCGCAGACCAGGACCCGTACTGCGGCTGCTCCTCCGCCGCGTCGGCCGTCAATCTCGTCGAGGCTCGAGGCCCCACAACGCCCTTGTCAGACGTGCAAGCCTGAACCAGTGCCACGAAAGCCAGTAGCAGGGTGATGCTTCTTTCGACCGGTTTCATCGGACACCTCCTAGAGTCGTTTGCCCAGACCTGAATCAACCGGTACCTTGCAGGTTGACGGAGCTATTTTGGGCCGGTCGCGTCACCAGGACGTGACCGGTGCGTCACCGGTCATGGTGATGCTTATCTCCGTCAGCGCCGAAGGGGCCTCGCATGATCGAGTTCCGGCTGCTCGGGACCCTGCACCTCACCGACGCCGAGGGACGCGAGGTCACGAGCCTCCTCACCCGATCCCGGCGCCTCGCGTTGCTCGCCTACCTGGCCGCCGCTCGACCGCGTGGCCTGCACCGCCGCGACACTCTGCTCGCCCTCTTCTGGCCGGAGCTCGACGTGGAGCACGCCCGGGCGGCGCTCCGCCAGGCGCTGTACGTGCTGCGCGATTCGCTCGGCGCGCTGGCGATCGTGACGCGCGGCGACGAGGAGATCGGGCTCGACTTTAACCACCTGTGGTGCGACGTCGCGGCGTTCGAGGATGCCGTAGCGGCGGGCCAGTTGCCCGAGGCGCTCGAGCTCTATCGCGGAAACCTGCTCGAGGGATTCTTCATTCCGGGTGCCGCGGACTTCGAGCGGTGGCTGGAGACCGAACGAGCGCGGTTGGTACAGGCGGCTGCACGCGGCGCGCGGAGCCTCCTCGAGCAATGCGAGGTGGAGGGCGACGGTCCCAGCGCAGCCGAGTGGGCTCGGCGCGCGATCCAGCTCGCCCCGCACGACGAGGACCTGCAGCGCCGGCTCATCACGCTGCTCGACCGCCTTGGCGAGCGCGCTGGCGCCGTCGAAGCCTACGAGGAGTTCACCAAGCGGCTCGCGGCAGACCTCGAGACGGAACCCGCGGCCGAGACCAAAGCCCTGATGACGGCCGTGCGCGGACGGAACCTGGCCGCGCCGGTCGAGCTCCCGAGCCGCGCCGCGGCTGGGGTCGGGGACGTGGCGGGTGCGGCGCCAGCTCTCAGCCGTCGGGTCCTCTGGCCGGCCGCGCTCGGCGCCGGCCTCGTGGGACTCCTGCTCGCCGTCAACGCAGGCGGCTGGCGTGGTCGGGTGTGGCCGCGACCGCTGCCCCGGCGCGCACTCGCCGTGTTGCCGCTCGAGAATCTCTCGGGCGACTCGTTGCAGGGCTGGTTCGCCGACGGGATGACCGAGGCGCTGATCACCGATCTCGGCCGGATCACCGCCCTCCGAGTGAGCTCGCGCGGCGCCGTGATGCAGTTCAGGAGAACCGTTCGGCCGCTGCGCGACGTCGTCCGCGACCTCCACGTCGACGCGGTCATCGAAGGCGGCGTGCAACGCTCGGGGGACACCGTGCGGGTTGACCTACGCCTGATCGACGCCGCGTCCGGGTACCAGCTCTGGGCAGGGCGGCTCGAGGAGTCGGTGCGCGATCGGTTCGCGATCGAAGACAGCGCGGCCAGGAGCGTTGCGGCCGCCCTGGGCCTGTCGGTGTCACCCACGGAGCGGCGGGCACTCCGGACGCCACCGACCAGCAATCCGGCGGCGGACGAGCTCTACTTGCGCGCCAAAGTTCGTATCCGCCACGAAACACGCGAAGACGATTCCATTACGATCGCGTTGCTGGAACGGGCCGTCGTGCTCGACCCGGACTTCGCGGCCGCCCACGCAGAACTCGCTCGCGCCTACGGGCTCCGATTCTCGCAGTTCGCGCCCGACGACACTCTGGCTCGCGAGAAAGCCTTCGTCGCCGTGGAGCGGGCCCTGCAGTTGAGTCCGGATCTTGCCGAGGCCCACTGGGCCCGGGGCCTTCTCCTATGGGATGTCACCGGCGCGTTCCCTCACGAACAGGCGATCCAGGAGGACCGACGCGCGCTGGCTCTGAACCCCAACCTGAGCGAGGCGCACCAGCACCTAGGTGTGATCTACCTGCACATCGGTCTGCTGGACGAAGCCGTCGCCGAGTTCCGCAAAGCCCTGGCCCTCAACCCATTCGACGCCAACGCGCAGCGGCGCATCGGTATCGCCCAGATCTATCGAGGAGAGTACGGAGACGGCTATGCGACCTTCCGCCGGTCGGGGCCGGAAAGCAATCCGGCATTGTGGACCTATCAGACGGCCTGGGCATTGCTGTACTTGAGAAGAGACGCAGAGGCATCCGTCCTGATGGAAGCGTACCTGCGCGCCCATCACGAGGACCGGGGTGGTGTGGTCAGGAGCACGCGGGCCATTCTCCGCGCGAAGCGGGGCGACACGGCCGGGGCGGCGGCGGATATCCGGGAGGCGGTGGCAGCGGGAACAGGGTTCGTTCACTTCCACCACACCGCCTACAACATCGCTTCCGTCTACGCGATTCTCCGTCAACCGAGCTCCGCCCTCCACTGGCTACACCGCGCGGCGGACGAGGGCTGGCCGTGCTACCCCTACTTCGCGAACGACCCGAATCTCGCCAACATCCGCGACGATCCGGACTTCATCACCTTCATGCGAGAGCTGAAAGCACAGTGGGAGCGGTACCGGGCGACGCTGTGAGCGCCACGGTCTTGACACAGCCATGCTCGGGGAGAATGTTGGGGGTAGCCTAGTTCGAGGCAACGCGGCGGACGCCGAGCTCCCGATCGGGGAACTCGGCGTCTTGCTTTGGAGGACCAAGGTGCGGCTCGGTTCGCAGTTCCTGTCGATCGCCCTCGCGACGCTCCTCACCGCCGCTGGACCGGTGTCAGCCCAGACGCTGGGATCGCCCGCGCCAGACTTCACGTTGAAAACGCTCGCCGGCGGAACGGCGAGCCTATCCGACTACACGGGTCGTCCCGTGTTTCTCAATTTCTGGGCCTCCTGGTGCACGCCGTGCCGCGGGGAGATGAAGGACATCATCGCCGCGTACGAAGCCCACAAGGGTCAAGATCTGCAGGTGCTGGCGATCAACCTGACGGATCAGGAGCGGACCAAGGATGTGCACAAGTTCGTGGACGACTTCCAAATGCCCTTTCCGGTACTGCTCGACCAGAAGGGCAAGGTCCGCAAGAGCTACGCGCTGCGCGGCGTGCCGACCTCGGTGTTCATCGATGCTCAAGGCGTCGTGCGCTTAGTCAACCCCGGCCCGATCACGAGCGAGACGATTCAACGGGGGCTCGCCGAGATCCTTGCGGCGCAGTAGCGGACTGCAGGTGATTCCAGGAGGAGGTTCTATGCGCGTTCACCCAGTGGCCGTCCTCGCGATGAGCCTCGGCCTCCTCGCGCTTCCGAGGCAGTCGTTCGCTCAGGGCTGAATGCCGGTGCGCTTTACAACCCCCAGTTTGGGGGGACAGGGCGAATTGCAGGTGGCGGATCTCGCGGCTCACCAGTGGCGGCTCGCAGTCGGGTACCGGCACCTCCACGCCGACCAGTTGTTCGTCGGTACTCAACTGCTCGCGACCAATCAGCCGCTCATCATCAATCTCCACTCGGTTGACGTCACCACGTCGTACGCCGTGACCGATCGCTTCAGCCTGAGCCTCACGGTACCGTTCGTGGACGGCATGCAGTCCCGGATGTATGCGGACTCCGCTCGCCACGCGGTCACGGCGCTCGGATTGGGCGACGTCAGTCTGATCGGCAGCACGTGGTTGCTGGACCCCCACAACCACTCCGGGAACATCGCGCTCGGTCTCGGAGTGAAGGCGCCCACAGGAACCCACACGGCGACGGACGCATACTTCCTTAAGGGCGGCACGTCCATCCAGTACCCGGTGGACCAATCCATCGAACCCGGTGACGGCGGTTGGGGCATCGTCTTGCAGCTGCAGGCGTACCGGCGAGCATTCCACAACGGCACGGCGTACTTGACTGGCTCGTACTTGATCAATCCGCGCCGCCTGAGCGACGTCGCGAAAGACCCGGGCGGAACCGTTTACTGGTCCGTGCCCGACGTCTATTCCGCACGTCTGGGGCTGGCGTACGCGCTGTGGCCGCAGCAGGGGATCTCCGCCAGTCTCGGTGGACGGATCGACGGCCAACCGGTTCGCGATCTGATTGGCGGCGGCGACCCCGGCTTCCGGAGACCAGGATACTCCATTTCCCTCGACCCCAGTGTGGCGCTCACGACGGGGCCGAGCCAGTTCACCTTGAGCGCGCCGATCAGATTGGGTGCGAACCGCGAGGCGAGCGTGCTCGACCTGCAGACGGGCAAACACGGCGGAGGGGACTTCGCCAGCACGTTGATCTTCGTGAGCTATTCGCGGCGGTTCTGAGGCGGTCAAGAGGCGTCGAGGCCCCTCGTGGAGCCCCGACGCCTCTCGGCAACCTGCTTGATCACTCTCATCGCACGGCCACGGCCGAGCCTCCAGACCGATCGACCTCACCGGCAAACCGCGCGACCTGGCGCCCGAGTTGCGCCCCCGTCTCAACGTCGAACCGGTAATGAATGCCGGCGTAAATCCGCGCGAGCCCGGCTTGAGCCACCATGGCATCCAGGCTATCGGCTTTCGCCGGGAAGAACGCGCTCAGAACCCCGGCGGCCGCACCGCAGTAGCAGCTGTGCGCCGAAGGGTACGACGGATGATTGGGCAGACCGATCGCGGGGATGAGCTTGATGAGGGGGTCGGCCTGCGGGGGACGAATGAACCAGTACGTGAGCTTCGCGTCCCAGCAGCCGATCGCCGCGTCCATCATGGCGGCCTCGAGCAGCGCATACACGTGCGTCGCCTCGCGTTCGTGCAGCCCGCTCTGCTCGATCCAACCGGTGGCGACCGTATTCCAGAGACCTCCGATGCTGGTCGTGCCCGCGCCCCTTGCCCAGAACAGGGCGATGTTCAGCTGCTCAGCCGTGCGGGTATCGGAGATGCTTCGCACCTCGGCGAGCGCCGCGAGGTAGTCCGGCGACCCGAACGCCGGCGGCGCGGCCGGCCGGAACTGATCGGCCGACGTCAGGAAGAAGGGACGCATCCCTGGGAGCTGCCCGTTGGCAGGTGGCTGAGGCGGCTTCGCGCTGCTGAACCACAGCCCCGGCCCGACCGGCACCGTGCCGGTCCAGGGCAGGTCGAACCCGTCGGTCTGGGCCCGCGCGATCATCTCCGCCCCCACCTGCCGGCCCACGGCCTCGCCGCGAGCGAAGTCGGGATGCGGCTGCCCCGGTCCCGCGTTCGCCTGTTGCTCGACCTTGTCCTCGAACAGCTGCGCGTCGGCCGGATCGAAGTAAGTCAGCACGGCAGCGGACGCGCCCGCCACCGCCCCGCGGTCGACTTCGAGCCGGCTGCGACCGCCAGACCCGAGACCATCACCGCGCGTGAGATCCGTCTCGGACTCGCTTCCGCCGATCGCGTCCTCGGCGCGCACCACCGCGTCATACTGCGCCACGCTGAGATAGGCGTACACGCGCGTCGCCTTCGCGGAGTTACCCGACAGCGTGGACTGCATGATGAAGTTGCGCGCGAGTTCCTGCCAAGCAGGACTCGCGAGCCCTTCGGTGAACGGCACGCCGCTCGCGTCGGCCATGAGGGCCCTTGATGCGCCAGGGCCTACCACTTGCTTATCGGAATCGCACGCGTAGGCCAGAGCCGCCAGCGCGCACAGCAGGGTGATTCTTTCGATCGGTCTCATCGGACACCTCCTATTCGTTGCCTGCCCTCACGACAATCAGCCGGGCCTTCCGGTTGACGGTCCCAGCTTGAGCCGGGTGCGTCACCACGCCGTGACCATCGTGTCACCGCGGGCGGTGACGGCTCTCATCGTCCCTGTTACTGGTCGATCCGCTGCCGCGTTGTCACGTAGAGATCGCTCCCGCCGAACCCGCCGAGGCGTCCTGAGAAGAAGTAGAGGGTGGTCCCATCAAAGGAGAGCGCCGGGGCGCCGTCACGGGCCGCACTGTTGACCACCGGCCCGAGGTTCAGCGGCGTGGACCACGCATCGAGAGCGCTCGCGCGAGTCGAGACGTAGAGATCTCGGTCGCCGAGCCCACCCGCGCGGTCCGAGGCTACGAAGATCTCGAGCCCGTCGCGCCGGATCGCCGTGCGTGAGTCGCGACCCGAGCTATTGAGCTCGGCGACCAGCACACCTGGACCAAACGCACCATCGTCGCCGCTGCGGGTGCTCGTGTAGATGTCGAAACCACCGAGGCCGCCCGGCCGGTTACTGGCGTAGTAGAGAGTCGTCATCCCCGTGACGTCGTCTTCGAAGAAGGTGGGGAAAAGCTCGTCAGAAGGGGTGTTCACCACGCATCCGAGGTTGACGGCCGGTTCCCAGCCGAAGTCGTCCTTCGCGTCGTGCCGGTGAGAGACGTACAGATCAGAGCCGCCGCACCCTCCCGCGCGCAAACTGCCGAAGTACATCCGGTGTCCATCAGGCGACAACCCGGGCGCCAAGTCGGCGGCGTTGGAATTCACGTTCGGGCCCAGCGGCTGTGGCGGACCCCACGGATCGTTCACGCTCGCGCGCTGCGAGACCCAGATGTCGAGATCGCCCAAGCCTCCGGGACGATCAGTACTGATGTACAAACTGAGTCCGTCTTTCGAGATGGCGGGATCCGCGTCGATGAAGGAGGTGTTGATCACGGGACCGAGGTTGACCGGCTCCGACCACGGTCCGTATGCGGCCTGGCCGTCCGCGACGTCGTGAGCGGTGACCTTGGCTGCCGGACCAACCGGCCTGTTGTCGGGATTGCATGCGACCGCGAGGGCTGCGAGCACCGCCAGCCGCGCGATCCTTCCATTGGTTGCGATCATCGTCCCCCTCCTGCTGGTGATTAATTGCCACGCCTTTGTTGCCGGGCTACGTTTCGACTGCGGAGCCAGTCTAGGGGAGCGGCGTAGCGTCCCTGTGACGCGAGCGTGACGCTGGTCGTCACGGCCCCCCGGGTCGTGCGTGGATCTCTGGACGGCGCCGCGTGCGCCACCGAGGCCTCGCATGATCGAGCTCCGTATGCTCGGGAGACTGAGCCTCACCGCTGCCGACGGGCGTGAGATGCGGACGCTCCTCGGACAGCCGCGGCGCTTCGCCCTCCTCGCCTACCTCGCCGCCGCCACACCTCCCGGCTTCCACCGCCGCGACAGCCTGCTGGCGCTGTTCTGGCCCGAGCTCGACCAGGAGCACGCGCGCACGGCGCTGCGCCAGGCGCTCCGCGTGCTGCGCGCGGCCCTGGGGCCCGAGGCGGTCGTGAGCCGCGGTGATGAGGAGGTGGGCCTGGACTTCGATCGCGTCTGGTGTGACGTCGCGGCCTTCGATCGTGCGGTCGACGGCGGCGCTTCGCGGGAGGCCCTCGACCTCTACCGGGGCCCGCTGCTGGAGGGGTTCTTCATCTCGGATGGGCCCGAGTTCGAGCGCTGGCTCGAGCGCGAACGCGCGCGCCTCAGGGAAGCGGCAGCGCGAGCCGCGCAGCGATTGATCGAGCAGTGCGAGTCGCGTGGCAATCTCACGACTGCTACGCACTGGGCTCGGCGGGCGGTCGAACTCGCGCCGAACGACGAAGCGCTGGTGCGGCGCCTGATCAGCGTGCTGGACCATCACGGTGACCGCGCCAGCGCGCTCCAAGCCTATCAGGCGTTCGCCCAGCGGCTCGCCGCGGAGTACGAGGCCGAGCCGGCTGCGGAGACGCAGGCGCTCGTCGCGGCGGTCCGGGCACGAGAGCGGGCCGCGCCGGCTGTGCCCTTACCCACAGTGGACCTGCTGGCGCGCCTGCAGGCCGGGCTCACGGCCCGCTATCGGGTCGAGCGTGAGCTGGCCAAGGGGCGGACCGCGACGGTCTTCGTAGCCCATGACATGAAGCACGATCGGCAGGTTGCGCTCAAGGTGCTGCACCCCGAGCTCGCGGCGGCCGTGGGGCCGGAACGCTTTCTGCGCGAGATCCAGCTCGCAGCCCGGCTCGACCACCCACACATCGTGGCGCTGCACGACTCGGGCGAGGCCGACGGCCTGCTGTACTTCGTCATGCCCTACGTCCTGGGCGAGTCACTCCGGGATCGTCTCGAACGCGAGCCGCAGCTGCCGATCGCCGAGGCGCTCCGGATCGCGGGCGACGTGTGCGACGCACTGGGCTACGCCCACGGCCTGGACGTCGTGCACCGGGACATCAAACCGGAGAACATCCTGCTCGCCGACGGCCGCGCCCTCGTCACGGACTTCGGGATCGCTCGGGCGATCAGTGCGGCGGGCAGCGACCGGCTCACCGAGACGGGAATCGCGCTAGGGACCCCGGCCTACATGAGTCCCGAGCAGGGGACGGAGGAGGGGGAGCTGGACGGCCGGAGCGACCTGTACGCCCTCGGCTGCGTGCTGTACGAAATGCTCGCCGGCACGCCGCCGTTCACCGGCCCCACCGCACAAGCAATCCTGGCCCGGCACGCTGTCGATCCCGTCGCTCCCATCCGGACAGTGCGAGACACCGTATCCGCGGGAGTCGAGCGGGCGGTGCTGAAAGCGCTCGCGAAGGTGCCCGCGGATCGCCACGCGTCCGCCGCCGAATTCGCGCACGCCCTCGCCGAGCCCCAGCCAGAGGTGCGCGTGCCCGGGAGCCGCAAGGCCTGGCTCGTGATCGGCGCCGGCCTCTCGGCCGTCGCGGCGCTCGCGCTGCTCCTGGGCTTCAACCTGGGCGGCTGGCGCGGTCGCATCTCAGCCAACGGCAATGCCACGTGGCTCCGCTCGATTGCGGTGCTGCCGCTCGACAACCTGTCGCGCGACACCACGCAGGACGGCTTCGCCGACGGCATGACGACGGCCTTGATCACGGACCTCGGACGGATCCGTGCGCTCCGCGTCATCGCGAAACGGGCGGTGCTGCCGTTCAAAGCCTCAACCCTTCCCGCGCACGTAATCGCCGAGTCCCTGCACGCGGACGTCCTCGTCGAGGGAGGCATCGAGCGGTCGGGGGATCGGTTTCGCCTGGATTTGCAGCTGATCGACGCGGCCTCCGGGGACCAGCTTTGGTCAGACCAGTTCGAGGACTTGACGCAGAACCGCTTTGCCATCCAGGACGCGGCGGCGCGGGGCGTCCTCTCGGCCCTGAAACTGCCCGTGACCGCCGCGGAGGCGCAGGGCCTCCGCACACCACTGACCAGCAATCTCGAGGCCTACGACTTCTTCTTGCGGGGGAAGATCCGCGTGCGGCACGAGACGCGGGAGGACGACTCGATCGCGATCGCGCTGCTGCAACGGGCGGTGGCGCTCGATCCCTCGTTTGCCGTCGCCCACGCGTGGCTGGCGCGCGCGTACACGCTGAGGGTCGCGCAATTCGCTCCTCGAGACTCAGCGGCCCTGGAGGGAGCCTTCCTGGCCACAGAGAAAGCCCTCCAGCTGAACCCCGATCTCGCGGAGGCCCACTTCGCGAGGGCCAATCTGATCTGGGGCGCGACCAAACAGTTCGCCCACGAGCGGGCGATCCAGGAAGACCGGCGCGCCGTGGAGCTCAGCCCCAACCTGGATGCCGCGCACCATCATCTGGGGCTGGTCTACACGCACATCGGGCTGCTCGACAAGGCCCTCGAGGAGCTGCGGAAGACGCTCGCGATCGATCCCGGCGACTGGATGGCGCAGGAGCGTATCGCTGAGACCGCGCTGTTGCAGGGGCGATACGAGGAGGGATTCAGGATCCTCCAAACGGTTCCCCCGGAATACAACCCGCCGTTCTGGAATTTTGACGCGACGTGGGCACTCATTGAGCTGGGAAGGAATGGTGACGCCTCGACGCTGATCGAACGCTATCTACACGGCCATCCGGAAGACCGCGGCGGCCTGATGACCGGTCTGCGCGCCCTCGTGTTCGCCAAGCAGGGCGACGCACGCCGAGCGGAGGCCAACATCCAGTCGGCGATACAGAAAGGGAAAGGATTCGTTCACTTTCACCACACGGAATACAACATCGCCGCGGCGTATGCACTGCTCCGACAGCCGCGTGCTTCGGTTGAGTGGTTACGCCGAGCGGCGGCGGAAGGCTGGCCGTGCTATCCGCTCTTTGCGAGCGATCGCAATCTCGACAACATCCGCAGCGATCCAGCGTTCGTCGCCTTCCTGCGCGAGCAGAAGGCTCAGTGGGAGCGGTGGCGGGCGACACTCTGACCTATTGCACCTGAGCCCGGCTGTCCTCGCAGCGCAGGCTGGGCACGTCGCTGTCATCGCTGTCGTCGCTGTCCCCATCCCCCACATCCGGGTGCCCGGGCGTGAACGCCTCAACGGAGCTGAGTACGCTGCTACCATCGAAGCCGCCGATGGCGAAGATGGTTCCGGCGCGCCCCACGGCTGCTGCGAGCGCCCCGCGCGGCGTGGACAGCCCAGCTACCGCGGTCCAGGTGTCCGCAGAGGGATCGTACGCTTCTACCGTCGTTAGTTCCTGCGTGCCGGGAAATCCGACGGACCCGACCGTGCCGCCGAGCGCGTAGATGATGCCGCCACGACCGCGGACGGCATCCAGGAATCGGCGAGGCGTCGGCATGCTCGCGACAGGCGTCCACGTATCGGCGCACGGGTCGTACGCGTCCACCGTGGCGACGGTAGTGACGCCGTTGATGCCTCCCATCGCGTAGATCCGGCCGTCTGGCGCCGTGACCGCTGAGAGCTTTCCGGCTCGAGGCGCAGGCAACGGGGCCAGGCTGCTCCACGTGTCGGTCTCCGGATCGTAGGCCTCCACATCGCTGAGTTGGACGTTGCCGTTGGCAAATCCTCCGATGACGTAGATCCTGCCGTCCAGACCGGTCGTCGCCGCTCCGCAACACCGGGCCACGGGCAGCGGTGACATGGCGCTCCAGGTGTCCGTTGCCGGATCGTAGCGCTCGACAAGGCTACGGAACACACCCGAGAGCGCGCCGCCAATTGCATAGACACGTCCCTGCCGGTCGGTCGCCGCCATTAGATAGCGGCGAGGCGTCGGCATCGGAGCCAGCGCAGACCAGCTGCCGGTCTTCTGGTCGTATGCTTCTACGGCAGGGACAATGGGGCCGGAAAGACCGCTGGAGCCGCCGATGGCGTAGATGATGCCGTGCTTTCCGGTGACCACCGCGAGCCCGAAACGCGCCGTCGGCATCGATGCGACGGGGCTCCAAGTCCCGGCCGCCATCTGCTCTCGAGCAGGCACGTCGGCCCGCTCGAGCGATGCATCGGGACGGAAGGGCCCGCGGTCTCGATCGCAGGCCTGGACCAGAGCGACGGCGAGCAACGTCTGGAGAATCCTTGCAGCGGACGGTTTCATAGCACTACTCCTGTTGTGCGGTCCCACCCCGTGCGGCACGTAGTTGCCGCACCCGGATGTGGCCGGTACCTTGGTGGTGAGGGCACGATGGGACGCACCCGTCAGCGGACTGTGATGGGTGCGTTACGGGAGCGTCATCAACCGTCTGTGCTCAGCGTGCGGCTGCTCGAGAACACCCGCCCAGCTGCGTGGGGGTTTGAGTGATCGAGCTTCGGCTGTTGGGTGGACTCGACCTGCGAAGGGGCGGCGGGCTCAAGCTCGACGGATTTCTCACTCAGCCAAAGCGTGTCGCCCTCCTCGCGTTCCTAGCCGCTGCTACTCCCCCCCGCTTCCACCGCCGAGACACGCTGCTCGGACTGTTCTGGCCAGAACTCGACCAGGAGCACGCGCGCGCCGCGCTGCGCCAGGCGCTCCACGGTCTGCGACGGGGCCTCGGCACCGACGTGCTCACGAGCCGAGGCGATGAGGAAGTGGGCGTCGACGAGCAACGCTTGTGGTGTGATGTTCGCACATTCCACCAGGCTCTCGAAGCGAACGACTGGAGGCGCGCGCTCGAACTCTACCAGGGCGGTCTGCTCGAAGGCTTCTTCCTCTCGGATTCCCCCGAATTCGAGCGCTGGTTGGAGGAGGAGCGAGCGCAGCTGCGGAACCGGGCGTGCCAGGCCGCGTGGGCGCTCGCGCAGCGCGGCAGGGTCGAAGGTGATGCCGCGCTCGCCGCCCAGTGGGCACGCCGGGCAGCATCGCTGCTCCCCGACGATGAGGAGATGGTCCGCCGGTTGATTGCGTTCCTCGACGAGATGGGGGACCGCGTGGGCGCCATGCGAGTGTACGAGGAGTTTGCCGGGCGGGCTGCCAGCGAATACCAAGTCGACCCAGCCGTCGAGACGAAGGCGTTGATCGCGCTTGTGCGCTCGCGTGAAGCGGCGTCACCCCCCGTGTCGAGACCGGCTGCGGCGTCCTTCCCGGCGCCTCAGGCAGCGGCGGCCCGTCGATTCATGCTAGGGAGGGGCAAGCGCTGGGTCGTCGGGACTATCGGCCTGGTACTCCTGGCCGCCGTCATGGCGATCCGACACCAGCAAGCCAACGCACGCTTGAGCCAAGCGGCCGTGGGGATCCCCGAGCGCGCGACGCTCCCCCCCGATCCCGTCGCCTACGACCTATTCCGGCGCGGCCGCTACGAAGCGTCCCGGCGCACCCCAGCTGGCCTGAGCCGAGCGGTGGCTCTCTTCTCGGAGTCGATCCGAAGGGACTCCACATTCGCGCCCGGTTGGGCGGGACTCGCCGCGGTGCTGCACAATGCGAGCCGGTGGGGGTTCCCTGTCCGTGGCGTCCCGCCGGAGAGTTTGCTGACGCGGGAGATCAGCGCGAGCGACCGCGCGCTCCAACTGGACAGCACCAGCGTCGACGCGTGGCTGAGTCGCGCATGGGCCTCGGAGGACGTGGACCCCACCACTCGTGGACCCGTGCTGCGAGCGCTCCGCCGGGCCCTGGCGCTTGATTCCCTCAATGCAGACGCCTGGGACCGGCTGGCAATGGCGCTCGAGGAAACTGGCAGTCGGGACAGCGCGGGAGCGGCGTGGCACCAGGCGGTCGCCTTGGATCCAGGATACGTCCGCGCCAAGACGTTCCTTGCCATCCACTACTGGTGGTGGCGCGTGTACGATAGTGCGGCCGTGTGGGCAGACAGCGCCGTGGCGACGGACCCACTGTACGGGCTCGGGCGGGTCATCGCCGGGCAGGCTGCGCTCTCACGCGGCCACCGCGCCGAGGCGGAATCGCAGTTGGACGCCGCCCGTCGTTTGCCCACCGGGCCCGGGAGCAACGGGCTCTCGGGATTCGTCTCCCTGGCGGTCGCCGCCGGAGACACCGTCGCGGCGCGCAGGCTTCTGGCAGAAGCCGAGGCTCGCACAAACCCGGGGGCGCCTGACAACCACAGTGCGGTCAACATCGCAGCCGCCTACGCCGCGCTCGGCGAAGCCGGCCGGGCGCTGACGTGGCTCGAGCGCTATCGGCCGGTGCGCGACCTGCACTTCCAGCTACACCTGAGGCTCGACCCACCGCTCGATCCGCTCCGGCGCGAGCCTCGGTTCCAGGCGCTGTTACTCAAGGGTCGGTGACTTGCCGCCCCACCGCATGTTCGCGTACTGCAGCACGGCAGCGCTGTTGCTGAGCCTCGGGTCGAGCGTCCTCGCCGCGCAGGGCACGACGACGGCATCGGTCAGCGGGATCGTCGTCGACGACAGCGGCCGCGGCCTTGAGGACGCCGATGTCCAAGTCATCAACCGCGCCACGGGCGTGATGACGGCGAGCGTAACGCGCGACGCCGGCCGGTATCTCGTCCAGGGGTTGGAGGTCGGCGGACCGTACACGGTCGTTTTTCGCCGCATCGGCTTCGCGACCGAGACGCGCGAGCATGTCTTCTTGAGCCTCGGACAGGACCTGCGGCTCGATGTCCGGCTCGCGTCCGAGGCGGCGGTCCTGAGCCCTGTCGTGGTGCACGGCAATCCAGATCCGGCGTTCTCCAGTGCTCATACCGGCGTGGCGACCATCGTGTCGGACTCGGCGCTCCGCCGGTTGCCGACTGCGAATCGGGATCTCTACGGCTTTGTGGCGCTCGCCCCCCAGGTGTCCACCGCGAGCGGCCTCTCGGGCGGCGGGGTGAACCACCGCTTCAACAACTTCCTGATCGACGGAGCGAGCGAGTTGGGCGTGTTCGGCAGGCTGAACGGCGCGGTCTACGGAGCCAAGGCGATTTCGATCGAAGCGGTGAAGGAGTACCAGATCGTCTTGTCGCCGTACGCGGTCTCATTGGGCGATTTCGCGGGGACGCTGATCAACGCCGTCACCAAGAGCGGCACCAACGACCTCCACGGAACGGCGTTCTTCTACGCCCGGAGCGATCAGCTCGCCGGCAACGGCTCGTTCCAGGGCGCGTCGTCGTACCAGTCACAGGCTGGCTTCTCGCTCGGCGGGCCGATCATGCGCGACCGGGTTCACTTCTTCCTCGCTTCCGAGTTTCAGCAGCGCAGGACTCCCGCGAACGGTCCGTACGTCGGACAAAGCGCTTCCTCCCAGACCCCATTGCCCGTGGACACCGCCGACATCACCCGGTTCGCGCAGATTCTCGCCGCCAAGGGTCTCCAGGCCGGCACGGGGGGCGTGGTAGACACCCACGATCCCGGCGGCAACCTGTTCGCGCGGGTGGACGTCGCGCTCCCGGCGTGGAACAGCCGGCTGGTGCTGCGCTACAACTACACGCGCGCGGATAGCGGAGCACTGTCGCGGCCCGAGACGCCGGTCGCCACGGCGTGCTTCACGCGGTCCTGCTTTCCATTGTCTTCCGTGCAGCGGCACCAGCTTGCCGTCAAGCGCGTGGCCGCCGCGCAGCTGTACACGTATTTCCGCGACGGCGCCAACAACGAGCTGACCCTCGGCTACCGCACGCAGCCGCTGAGAATCACGCCCGACGTGAACCAGCCCCTCATCCAGGTGACCGTGCCGAACCCGAGCGCTTCGGGGACCACCACGCTCCAGGCGGGGGCGGTCGAGTTCGCCCAGGGGAATCTGACGGATCAAGTGGTCTACGACTTCGCAGATGACTTCACGTTCCCGATCGGTCCTCACCGCGTCAGCGTCGGGACGAAGGTCGAGCCCTACCGACTGCGTCTGCTCCAGCTCAAGGGCTCGTATGGGACCTGGACTTTCTCGAGTCTCGACTCGCTGCAGCGCGACAGCGCGCAGTCTTATAGCGTCGCCCGAGACCTTGGCGGAGCGGACGCGACAATGCGAGGAGTCCAGGTCGGGATGTACGCCGGGGATCAGTGGCAGATCTCCCCGCGCTGGTCGTTGACGTACGGCCTGCGCGTCGATGTGCCGATCTTGATCAACAAGCCTCCCTACGACAGTGCGGTGGCTGCAGCGTTCGGCCGGCGCACCGATGCCGTCCCGACGGGTCATCCGCAGTGGTCGCCTCGGGTCGGCTTCAACTGGGACGTGACCGGGGACCAGCGGAATCAGATTCGCGGAGGCGCCGGCATGTTCGTCGGGCGGCCGCCGCTCGCCTGGCTGCTCAGCGCCTACGCCAACTTCGGCAAGGGGCTTGGCGTCCTCACCTGCAACGGCAACCCGCCGCCCTTCGATCCCGACTACGCCAACCCGCCGCTCGCCTGTGCGAGCGGCTCGGGCTCCAGTACGAAGCCGGTCGTCACCTTTCTGGATCCCAATCTCAAGTTCCCGGAGACGCTCCGCGCCTCGCTCGGCTACGACCGCCGGCTTCCCTGGGGCCTCGTGGCCACGGTGGAAGGACTCTATACCAAGAACCTCGACGATTTCTTCTACGCCGACCGCAATTTGGCGGGGCCGATCGGCGTTGATCCCCATGGCCGTAGCATGTACGGCACGTTCGGCAATAACGGACTGGCGACTCCGACCCTGATCTCGCCGGCATTCCCGAAACAGGTGATCGAGTTGACCAATCAGTCGCGGAACTACTCCTACAGCGTCACGGCTCAGCTGCAGAAGCGCCTGTCTGCCAGCCTCGAGGCCAGTGCCGCCTTCAACTACTCGCGCGTGCGCGACGTCCAGACTCCCCTCGCCGTCGGCGCCTACGACAACTGGCAGTCCGGGCGTGCGGTTGCGGGCGACGAGCTACGCCAGAACCTGGGAATCTCGGGCTACGACCAGCCCCGGCGGGTGGTCTTCAGCGCCACGTACACTTTCCCCTGGCAGCGGTGGAGCACCGACGTGTCCCTCGTCTACATCGGGGAGTCGGGGCTTCCCTATACCTACTTCGCGAACGGCGATCCGCGCACGGGGGACTTGAACGCCGATGGCACGACCCAGAACGACCCCGTCTACATTCCCAAGAGCACCTCTGACACCCTCGAAGTTCGGTTCTCAGGCACCGCCGCGGAGGTCGCCGCCCAGCAAGCGGCATTCGATCGGTTTCTGCGCGACACGCCGTGCGTCAATGCACAGCGCGGCAGGATCATGGAGCGGAACAGTTGTCGCAGCCCGTGGCGCAACACCACGAATCTCTCGATCCGCCAGTCGCTGCCGACCCGCCCCGGGCACACGCTCACGCTCCAGGTCGACATCTTCAACGTTCTGAACCTGGTGAACAAGCACTGGGGACTGCTCAAGATCCCCAACACCGCACTGCTCACGCAGGTCGCAGGGCCGGCTGTGCAGCAGCCGATCTTTCGCTTCGATCCCGCGTTCCTGCCTTACAGCTCGCAGAACCTGTACTCGTACTACCAGATCGAAGTCGCCGCGCGCTATAGCTTCTAACCGGCTCAGGGCATGGTCTCTTCGCTTTCATCGTACGCCTCCAACCAGGGCGAGGGGATCCGCCGCCCGCATCACGACATCCCGCGCGATCTCGAGGAGCGACGCGCTTTGCGTTTCCGACAGGATGCCGGCGGCACGGAACGCCTCCACCTGATTGATGAACGCCCCGAGCTTGTTCATCGCCGGCTCGGTCTCTCCGTCAGCCAGCTTCCGCAGCGCGCCCTCGAGCTTGACGTTCAGCGCATTGCCTTGACCGTCGTTCAGCACGCCGTTCGTCACCAGACGCGTGACGTGATGCTGGAGAAACGCAATCCGCTGCGCCAGCGGCAGCGGAGGAGTAACGTGGGTGCCGCCCTGGTTGGCTCGGTCGATCGCCAGCTGAACCAGGCCGGACGTCTTTGCCCAATCAACGAATTCGTCGATGTATTGCAGCCCTGCGCTGCTGTGGGCCTGCGCCGTGTCCGGAACCACGATGGCCAGGTTGGCGATCAAGAAGTTGTCGGGCAGCAGCCGCCCGCCGCAGCAGGCAATGAAGGCGATCACCTGCGGCCCCCGGCCCCCGGCAAATGCGTCCACTTGCCCCGTGCGCAAC
>Ga0209761_1000596_pt1 | contig 22396 bp, 23 predicted proteins | sample GraSoi013_1_40cm_4_FD_185818 | JGI IMG/M metagenome (GOLD analysis project Ga0209761, IMG submission 185818) | Grasslands soil microbial communities from the Angelo Coastal Reserve, California, USA - Sample 09_25_2013_1_40cm (SPAdes) (version 2) | ecosystem: Environmental > Terrestrial > Soil >...
GGCCTGCTAATCGTGATTAGAACGCTTCTGCCATTGCACCGGGACCGAGGACTCACTCGTCCGGGTCCGATCACAGTTGCCGGGAGAATTGCTCTGGCGTTCTTCTCTCCAGACAGGGCAAAAGAAGATGCAGGCCTACCTAGCATTGGCACGAAGGGGTGGCATGGAATCCATTGGAGCGAATGGATTCTTCTGGGAGCCACCTCGATTCTGTTTGGACTTGCCCATTCATTGTCGGGGGCAGGCTGGGGTCCAGGGAAAGCTTTGACCGCAGGCTTGAGTGGATTCGCATTCGGATTAGTCTACTTATGGTTTGGGTCCTACGCGAACATCTTGCTGCACTGGTCATTCAACGTCTACGTCTTCGTCATTCTCGGTTCATTGGCCGGAGGACTATATTCCAATGTTCTTGCATCTCTTTCGTTTTTCGCAACCATATTCTTGAGCATTGCAGGCCTTGTGTACGGCATTAGGTGGCTAAAGCCAGTCAAGACTCCGACCATGCAAACCGCAACACCCCTTGCTCCGCTGCCGCAATTCTAAGCCTCTCGACGAGTAACACTCGACGTGTCAGACGATCTTGTGCATTGCTCGTAGGTCGTCTTCGAACAATCGCAACGATGATGGAACCTCTCGATCGACTGGTGAGGATAGTGAGAGCCCCTTTTCCTTCTTGGCCTTCCAAACTTCACTGTTGAAGTCTACCAAGTCGCGAGTGTACTTCCTGTATGTCTCCTTCCACATTGTCCTTGGGAAGGATTCAGAGTGAATGCTTCTCTTGCCGTAGAGTTTCCTCCAAATGTTGTCTGTCAGGTGAGGCGCGATCGGTCCGAGTAGAACCAGCATCGTCTTGAGACAGGTGTGAAGGGTGCTCCAAGCAGCTCTTTGGTCCGCTTTATCAAATCCGATCCCGTAAGCCCTTGTCTTCGCCATTTCGAGATAGTGCGACGCAAAGCTTCCCCACAGAAAGTCTCTCAGTTCGGTTGCTGGAATGAAGAAGTTGAATTCCTTGTAACCTTCAAGGCAACGTTTCGTAAGGTGAGATAGCTCGGATAGAATCCATTGATCAGCGGGTCGAACTCTTGCCGTCTTAGCTTGGGGAAAACTGGAAATGAACCTGGCTAGGTTCCAGGTTTTTGTGAGCGTGTTTCTTGCTCCTGCGACTCTAGCGTCAGAATAGCGATAGTCCGAGCCGAGGCTTGTCTCTAGGGCCGACCACAATCTGAAGGCGTCTGCCCCGTATTTTTCAAGAACTGGTCCTGGATCTACCACGTTACCTCTGCTCTTGCTCATCCGTTCTCCCTTTTCGTCTAGACCCATCCCAGCGACCCAGACATGTGTGAACGGTTTCTTACCGGTTAGTTGGAAGCACCGTAGGATTGTGTAGTGGAGCCAGGTTCTGACAATGTCCTTTCCTTGAGGCCGAATCGTGGCCGGGTAGGTTCGCCGATAGAATTGTTTGTCGTTTTCTTCGTACCTAGAGTTGTAGAGTGGTGAGATGCCTGAATCCATCCAAGTGTCTAGAATCCTTGTCTCTCCGGTAAATTCGTCGTTGCCACAGAAAGCGCATTTCTTGAACGGAGGTGGGTCTCGCCAAGGCCGATAATACTTGCCGGGTTTCGGTAAGTTTGCCCGTTCACATTTCTTACAGTACCATATCGGGATCTCAGTCCCGTAGTACCTTCTTCTTGAGATGGGCCAGTCGATATTGATGGACCCGAGCCAATCCAGTAGAATCTGCCGGTGAGAATCCGGATGAAACTTGAGTGATTTCGCGATCTTGGTCAGCCGCGGAATGAAATCAAGCTGTTTCAGATAGAACTCTTTCATTGGAATGATCTCAATTGGATTGCCTGATCTCTCGCAAGTGGGCACCTCGTGCTTGATCGTCAACATCCGCCTGACCAATCCCCTCGCGGTCAGCTCCTCGATCACCTTCCGCCTAGCTTCTTCTACTGTGAAATCTTGGAACTTGCCGGCGGCCTCAGTCATTCGTCCTCTCTCGTCTATTGAGATGATTTCTTGCAGACCCAGCTCACGGAATATTGTAACATCGTGATAGTCGCCAAAGCTGCAAATCATAACTGCGCCTGTCCCCTTCTCGCGCTTTGCGCCGGGATGTGATCTGATCTCCACTTCTCTCTCGAAAATTGGGACGACGGCGTGTAATCCGTGAAGCTTCTTGTAGCTCTCGTCCTCAGGGTTCACCATAACAAGCTGACATGAGCTCATGAGCTCGGGGCGAGTTGTGGCGATCACTAGCTCCTCGCCAGTCTCTCTGACCTTGAACGCAATGCTGACTAGTTTGGTGGGTTTCTCTTGGTAGATGATTTCGGCATCCGCGATTGTCGTCTGACATCCGGGACAATAATTACTTGGATACGTGCTTTCATAGATCAGGTTCTTCTCCCAAAGCTCAATGAAGGTCCTCTGGGTCAGCCTTCGATAGGCTCCCCCGTCTGTCCGGTACTTGTTCGCAAAATTCGAGCTGAGACCCTCGCGCTTCATCAGTCCCACCATTTCGGCTTCCAATTCATCTAGCGCATGAGCGCATAATTCGATGAACCTCTCTCGATCCTGAGAACGCATTTCGATTTTGTAAGTTGTCTCTACATAGCGTTCCACCGGCAAACCGTTTCTGTCAATGCCTATTGGAAAAAGGGTCTCATAGCCCAAAGCCCGAGATGCTCTAGCGATCATGTCTATCTGCGCATAGTGAGCTAGCGCCCCGATGTGCCAGGGTCGCCCAGAAGGATAGGGTGGTGGAGTATCTATTGTGAAGATAGACTTCTTAGAGTTGACGTTGAACTTGTAGAGTCCCTCCTTCTCCCAGAATTGTTGGATTAGAAGTTCCGCGTTATGGTCCCATCTCTTCTCCACAATCTTAGGCGTGAATGCCGAAAATGGTGATGGTGATGTACTAGCCTTTGTCACAATCGGAGTCGAAGACGGAGATTCCTTTGAATCGGAAGACGACGGTGACATAGACTGAGGCTCTTCATACATTAGACGATCCACCATTACCAGCAGAGGCGACTGCTCCTTGCCCCATTTAAGGCGGGTTCTGTTAACTCTTCGTAGGATGAGTTAGCTTCGGGGCATCGACTCCATGGATTGCCGTAGGCGTCGGGTTCCCCTTCACAGCTTCAACTGCTCCGCCTTGCGCCTCTAGAAGGATGGGAGGCCGGGAACGTGCGAACCTCACCCGTCCCCGCCGAGCCAGGATAACCGCTGCTACCCTGTCCCGGTCCATTACTATTCTACATTTTCCGCACCAGAGCATGCGTTCCAGTCTCTTGTCCGATTGGAGTCTCTCCCCGCATCTCGGACAAGTCATACTAGTTCCTCTGGTCTCACACTTAGACAAACGGATAACTGGTAGTCCTATCCATCGGGCCTTGTACTCTAACTGTCGTTGAGCTTCACCGAAGCTCCATCCGTTCATCCTACCACGATACTTCCTACCTTGACCATACCCTTACGGTAGAGACAGCGTATACCTCGAATATCTTCCAGTACTATTGCCTGTCTCCGCTGGACCGCCAATGACACAACTGTCTTCGTGGCGGTATGGAGAAGATGACCTATCCTAGCGGTTCTACGGAGTCCATACTTCGACGCTATCCGTCCTCTTATCCTAGCATCGTCTCGTTTGAAAGATGCGACTATACGCATCGTGGTACTTGCTATACGCACAGTCTCCGAGAGATCGTAGTGACTTGTCTCCTCGTCGTTCCCAACTGTAAGGTTGCGAAGATTACGATCCACACCCACCGTGGAGGTGCACTCTACCATTGGAACGTTGCGGGCGATAGAGAGGCAGAGCCTGTTCAGGGTGAGAGTGAAGGATCGAACCTCGACTCCGGGTTGAGAGATGACGTTTATCGTGTGCTTGGTCAGGGGTATGTTCAAACGCTTCCCTCTTGCGATCGGAATCTCTAGCTGTCCATTCTTCGTCTTGAAGCCTTAGCATGATACGAGCTGCGGTCTGACAGAGTACGGGGTCCTAGTCGAGAAGCCTCTCTTGAGAGACTTCTTCCTAGCCGCTAGTATTCCTGCTGCTCTCGATATGGCGGAGAGCTTGTAGCACCTGGGAGAATCGTACTGGGCGAGCTGACTGTAGGAGAGTAGTGAGAGCCTTCTCAACGAGGATGCGTCGTTGGCTATCCGTATGGACTCGTTGACCATCCTCCTGAACAGTTCCAGTAGTCCCAACACGTCCCGTGTTGCAACATAGTGTTGCCAGACAGACTTGACAGCCAACAACGAACAATAAGACAAAACCTCCCATACGTCAGAGAGGCATCCGACGATAAGTTAACAGAACCAAACAGGGTCAAATCTTTAATACGGAATCAGACGCGCCAGAACTCAAGGACGGGTCTGGAACAAGCTCGGGCGGTATGAAAGTAGTTTTGAAAGCAAGCTTTGCTTTTGATACTGCTATTGTACTGACCTATCTATTGTTCAACTCGACTTATGGAAAACAAGAGTAGAACCAAAAGATGGAAGGCGGAGGAGAAGAGAGACCGCGTAGAAGCTACGGTAGAAGAGGAGGCAGCTATGGACGAAGAGGGGGAGGAGGATACAGTGGAGGAGGCAGAGGTGGAGGCGGAGGCTATGGCCGTGGAGGAGGGGGAGGCGGTTATGGAAGGGGTGGCGGATACGGCGGCCGCGAGGGCGGCGGGAGAGGCTTCGAGCGCGACCGGGGCCCGGTCCCCGTAGAGGAGGGTCAGGAGATCGACGTTACGATTGATTCAGTCGGTAGGAGAGGCGACGGGATCGCCCGCTTCAACAACTTTGTCATATTCGTTCCTGGAACCAACACCGGCGACAAGGTCAAAGTGCGAATAACAGGCGTAAGGAACAACTTCGCAACCGGAGAGGTCGTCACCGGAGCAACAGAATGAAAATCGCCGAGCTAAAACCGGGAATGAGAAGAGTCGACGTGAAAGGAAAAATCGTCGACGTCGAGAGCCCGAGAGAAGTACAAACAAAATTTGGTCCCGGCCAAGTTGCATCTGCAACTCTCCAAGACGAGTCCGGAAGTGTCAAGGTAACATTGTGGAACGAGAACATATCAAAGGTCGCGGTCAATGACACGATTGAGATTCAAAACGGCTACGTTGACTCTTTCAGAGGGGAACTCCAGCTGAACGTCGGACGCTACGGGAAACTAGCCAAGGTCGAGTAAAGAAACCCCCGTCGTACCAATTCTGCGCGGAATTCGCGCAAGGTAGCATTAATCGAATCTATTTTTGGACGGAGACCTCGGCGGTCGGGGTCTCCGCAGCTGTACCTAGAGTGTATCTGGAAAGCACTGTCTTACGTTGCTGGTTTTCGACTTGTGCCACAACCTCAATGAACCCTTCCAGCTTTGTCCCTGCTATCTTCTTCCTCAGAAGCTGATCAACCTGGAATATGCCTGATTCATTATACATGCTAATCTCGACAATTACTGGCTTCTGCTTGCTCTTCCGTATTTTCACGTCTCGGATCGACATCGCAGAGAGTGCGTGAATATCCTTCTTTCCTGCTGTAAAGGGAATGCGGGCTCTGCCTTCCTTCATGTCCAAGGCATCGGCTACTCTGACAACTCCTGCCTCCAGGGTTAGTTGAGGAATCTCTGATTCATGAGCGTAGATGGTGTGAAGAGTCTCTGAAGTGATGATTGCTCGATCCTTTTCGTCATAGATCCCTTCTAGCAATCGTGGTAGTAATTGGAATGCTAGTGGAACACTGAACATGTGATGGTTCTCTCTATGCGCCACCATTCCCAAATCGTGTAGCACAGCGCCGAGGAAAACGACTACTTCCGCATCTTCATTTGTCATCTTATGATCGGTGACAATGTTCGGCTTGACATCTGCTTCCAAGAGATTGCGTAGAATCTTCAAGGCAATGTTCGACACTATGGCGAAGTGTACTGGTCCGTGATCTGAAAGACCCAGCCGTCTCACGGCATTAACATTAATGCAATCCCAGAGACTCTGAAGGTACTCATCGCCGTTAACACGATCTAAGATCGCTTTCAGCTTGAGATTCGAATTATACGGCAGATTAATCAGAAATTCGCACCGCGGCGACAGGCCTATCCAGGAAGCACTTCAAAAATGTTCTCGAACCCAAGGAAACAATCGAAAAATAGTCGCGAATCATCCCATCAAATCTAGATAGGGAGCGTAAACGGACTGCCCCATAGAAATGTCGAGTATGAAGTTCGTGATCACAACGCATGGCTCACGATGAACAGGCCAAAAGCTCTCAACGCCCTCTCCAAAGGGATGTTCCTAGAATTCGAAGGGGCCCTGAGGAATGCCTCAGAAGATCGAACTGTATCTTTCATTATCCTCAAAGGAGAGGGCCGAGCATTCTCCGCAGGACTGGACGTTAAAGAGGTAAGTGGATTTGCATCTCGTTCAGAGGCTCGGGAATTCGTCTATGATATCGTAAAACCGTTCTGGAAACGATTCTTCGACTGCGAAAAGCCGATTATTGCGATGGTCGATGGACCCGCCTACGGAGCAGGGGCCGAGATAGCTCTCGCTTCGGACATAGTCGTGGCCTCGAACCGTTCGAGTTTCGCGTTTTCCGGGGGAAGGGTCGGAGCGCTATGCTGTATCTCTGCCGGGTTCGGCGCTGAAATGATTACTGGGAGAAAGGTGGTCGAGATGAACCTGACTGGAGCCGCGATAGGCGCAGAAGAGGCCCGAACGTTTGGACTCGTAAACTATGTCGAGGACCCTGCGAGCTTGGAGACTCGAGTGAGCGAGATACTGGACGAGATGCGTCACGTCTCTCCCGTATCCAACGCGAGCTTCAAGCGAATCCGCAGAAGCACGTTCACAACCCGAGTTCTTGACGTTGCGCACACGGAACTGCTTCGAGCAATTACCAGCCCCGACTTCAAGAAAGGGGCAGCAGCATTCAAACAGAAGACTCCTCCAGAATTCTACGCTTAGGACTCCCTAAGCAGCCAATGCTGTTTGTACCTTAATGAACCGTGAGTGAAAGAGCCCTTATATCGTATTGACGACGCTACGATATTGCTGGACGCAGAATCAAACGCTGAAGGAAGGCTGTTTCTGCAATCAGTAAGGGAACAATTAGAGGTGTTTAGAAACTGAGAGGAAGAAATTGGAAGGGGAGAAACGTCCGAACGGAGATGAAAGTTCTCCAGTGTCCCCGTTGCCACGAGAACATTCGACTGGACAAGTACTCAGCGCACATCGCTACCTGTCCCCAGCCGGCTATCGCTCCGAGCACGCCAGCATAGGCGCCTAAGGGAGAACGTTAATCGAGTTCTAAGCCCTCACTATCGCGGATATTCCAGATAGCCTCGTCTTCTGGAATTCTTCTATTCTTCATGAAAGTCTACCTGCCAGCCTGACCGGCCTGGACAGTTCCCTAGAAAAGGTCTTGGAAACGGCCGGCAGAATTATCGAAGGGTCAAACTGACAGGAAAATGCTGGGCGATGAAGCCAGCAAGAAAAACTGCGACGTAGGTTGACCTGGACCTGCCAATACAGGAGGAAAAATCGAAGACACTCACCCTGGCGTCACAGAACTGCCCGAATCCTAGAACTCCGCCGTGCTCTTCACGATAACGCTTCTTGTTATCTTTCTTTCTCTATTAACTATTCTTTCTCCGTTATCTTTTCTAGACCCCCCGGGGGTACGTCAAAACAAAAAAAGTCCTTCACACTTTACCCGCAGCGCTACTAATGTTTCTGGCGCCGGGAGTGGGATTCGAACCCACGCGGCCCTAACGGGCCACAGGCTCTCAAGGCCAACGCCCTCCTGGAGGAGAACTGCGCCTTTAGACCCACACAGACGGGTTAATCCACTCGGCCCACGAGACACAATCTCACAGATTGCGTAATCCCGGCAAGCTAAACCCGCATTCAGGTCAAAGAAGCATCTCATCCTAAACTCACCTAATAAACGGTTCCTGCAAACCGGATACTTCGAACCAAGTGTCAGACGAAAAGCGGCAGGCAGAGGGACACAGATTTCTCGAGCATACGACAGACGCTTACATTGAAGCTTGGGGCCCGACACTTGAACGAGCATTTGCTCGAGCCGCAGATGCATTCTACGAGACGATGTTGAATTTTCAGAGAATCGAACCCATATTCGAGGAGCACATCCAAGTCGATGGCCACGACAAGAAGGAACTACTCTACAATTGGCTAGAACAACTACTCCTAGAGTTCGATATCAAAACAATGGTTTACGTCTCCTATGACATCACCATCGCTTCTGAGCAGGCATCGTTCAAGCTTCATGGGAAGGTTAGAGGCGAGAAATATGATCGGGGGAAGCATGGAGCCAAGACTGAGGTTAAAGGAGTGACATACCACTTGATGACGATCGAAGAAAGTGCGAAGGAATCTAAAGTCAGATTCGTTCTAGATCTCTAGCCCACCTTTGCGCTAGAGGATCAGTTTTGAAGCTCATCCGGCTGAGTGTACCGAGCTGACCCAACGATACTTATAGCTAGGTCGCCATTCAACCTCTTGACGAACGAATGAGCACCCAAGCCTTGAATTCTTGGAGCAGATCGAGCGCAGAGATTCCCATTAAGCAAGTATCTCAAAACATCTGGGAGGTTCCACAGGACTACCAGCCTGGCATGAAGGTCCCAGCCCGAATCTACGCCGACGAGGACCTACTAGCCAAGATGCGCACTGACCGGACGATCCAACAATGCGTCAATGTCACTCACCTGAATGGTATCTACAAGTATGCCATCACGATGCCGGACGGACACGAAGGCTATGGATTCCCAATCGGAGGAGTAGCCGCAACAGACTATGACGAAGGACTGATCAGCCCCGGAGGAGTTGGTTACGATATCAACTGCATTCGCGGTTCAAGCCTTGTTCTGAGCGATTACGGGTATAGAAGACCCATTTCGAGTATGTCTTTGAACTGGAAAAGCCAGCGCGTAGGCTGCATCGAGGAGCAGACGAGATTCGGGGAAACGGATCTCGTCCAATTCATGGAGCAGAAGCCGAGTCGCAGAGTATACAGACTGCGGACGCTGACCGGGCACGAAATTTTCGCGACGGAAGATCATCCGTTCTTAACACCTACAGGCATGGTAGAGCTTGGCAAGCTAGGCAAATCAAGGGTCGCTGTTTTTCCATTCGAAGGTGTTGACTACGTTGAGCCCACTGAATTCATTATCGCAGATAGGAGTAACATTCGTTCTCTTTCCGTTCCAGGCAATCCTCGACAAATCGTCAACGAGCTAGAAAAAAGGAACCTCTTACCTCTTACCTCAACGAGTGAGAAGCTTCCAGTTTTGCTAAAGCTGATGGGGTTCATCCTTGGCGACGGAACGTTGGTTTTCACCTCGAGGAGCCCCCAGGCATGGTTTTATGGAGACAAGGAAGATCTAGAGGAAGTTCGGTCTGACGTCAAGAAGCTTGGATTCAATCCCTCAAGAATCTATCATCGCATCCGGGATCACAAGATAGAAACCAAGTATGGAAAGTACCAATTCAAACACGATCAATACTCCTTTGTTGTGAGGGCGAGGAGTTTCATCACCCTGCTTTTCGCCTTGGGTGTCCCCCTCGGAAACAAATCGAAGCAAGCATACTCATTGCCAGCATGGTTGTTTAACCTGAGGAAATGGCAAAAGAGACTATTCCTCAGCACTCTGTTCGGCGCTGAACTTTCTGCTCCTGCAACTCTGACCGGGCATGGATACAATTTCTGCATGCCACAGCTCGGGCAGAACAAGAACGAGGCCGGTTCTGATTCCGGTGCCAAACTTCTATCAGAAATTGCTGCGCTAATCGAGGACTTCGACGTCAAGGCCCAAGTCACCCGTCCTGAAGAGAATGTTCACAAAGGGATCGACGGCCACACGAACAGATTCAGGCTGTTAGTCTCCACCGAACCCGCGAATTTGATCAGGTTCTGGTCTATGATAGGCTATGAGTACAATAAGCGGAAGGCGTTCTTGGCAAACGTTGCCGTTCATTACTTGAGACTCAAGCAGAGAGTTCTCGGTGAGAAACCCATTGCCGCCAGAATAGCGATAACTCAAAAAATATCCGTCGGAAGTTCGAATGATACCTACTCCGAGCCTGACACTCGATACTCTGCGGAAGGACCTCCAGCTCTTTCTCTCAGTGTAACCGGTTCCAGAGTGGGAAGCTACTTTCCCAAGTTCGACGAGTTCCTTCCAGCCGCCACAGAAGGGCTAGGAAGCTCGGGTGCAGTTTGGGACGAAGTTGTGAGTATTGAGAAGGTTGATAATTTCAACGAGAATGTTTTTGATCTCACCACCGCATCTGACGCGCACAACTTTATCGCGAATGGCTTCGTTGTCTCTAACTGCGGCGTCCGGCTGATTAGAACGAACCTCACTGAGGACCAGGTTCGTCCCGTCCTTCCGAGGCTCGTGGATACTATCTTCAATTTCATTCCATCCGGGCTTGGCAGTCGAGGACAGATCAAGCTCAGTCCCATCGAGCTCGACAAGGCGGTTACCGATGGCCTCGATTGGGCCGTCGACAAAGGATACGCTTGGCCTGAGGATCCGAAGACAATCGAGGAGGAGGGCTGCATGGAAGCAGCTGATCCGTCAAAAGTGTCGAGCAGCGCAAGATCGCGCGGAGCGCCGCAGCTGGGAAGTCTGGGAAGCGGCAATCACTTTATCGAGATAGAGAGGGCGGACCGGATCTTCGATGAACGAATTGCCGAACGCTTGGGAATTCACAAGAAGGGACAGATACTCGTCCTCATCCATACTGGCAGTAGAGGATATGGGCATCAGATCTGTAGCGATTATTTGAAAGTCATGGAAAGAGCGACAGGAAAATACAACATCCACTTACCTGACAGAGAACTCGCGGCTTGCCCGAGCAAGAGTCCTGAGGCGGAGGACTACATCCCGGCCATGTCCGCGGCATGTAACTTCGCCTGGATCAACAGACAAATGATCACCCACTGGGCCCGGCAGGCTTTCGAAAAGGTATTCGCGAAATCACCAGACTCCATGGACATGCGAATCGTCTACGATGTCTGTCACAACGTCGCGAAAATTGAATCACACCAAATCGATGGCGAGGCCACAAAAGTCATCGTCCATCGAAAAGGCGCTACCCGCTCTTTCCCTCCAGGGCATCCAGACGTCCCAGCCCAATACAGAGACGTTGGACAGCCGGTCCTCATTCCCGGAAGCATGGGGACGAGCAGCTGGGTTTTGATTGGCACACCAAAAGCAATGGAACTGAGTTTCGGAACCACGGCCCACGGCGCTGGAAGATTCATGAGCCGTTCCGCAGCTAAACGAAAGTGGCGCGGCGCAGACTTGAAGAAGCAACTGGAGAGCAGAGGGATAGTCATCAGAGCGGCAAGCATGGAGGTTGTCGCCGAGGAAGCACCAGACGCGTACAAAGATGTCGACAGAGTCGCTGACGTAAGCGACCAACTTGGAATAGGAAAGAAAGTTGTCCGCATGACACCCATAGGAGTTGCGAAAGGATAGAGCCCGGCCGAGGGACCGCGCGTGCCTATCTTTTCTTATATTCGCTTATCAGATTAGTAGGAGTCGGATCGATCCGCCTCAGCATAGCAAGGTACAAGGACACATAATCAAGGAGAAGGATTGGAGACAGCAACCTGGAAAGCCTTCCTCTCCCGGCGACGCGCACATCTAGCGGATGAGATCTGCTGGAACCTATCGTAGCGCGGAAAGCACCAAGAATCGAATGCTCAAAAGCCGTCTCCTGCGTGTCTCGAATGATCACTGGCAACATGTTATCTCTCTCATGCCAACCTTCAACCTCGTTGTGGCCTGACTCCGGCAACAAATCGTACTTCGCCAGTAACTTGCTGTTCTCCGCAAGTTGGTTCTTGAACCTGCGAGCAACCGACGACATTCTCTGCAGAGAATAGATTACCACCGAGTGGCCAAGCAGTTTCTCGGCTAGGCTCTTCGCCGGATTGTTCGCTCGGGAAGTTTCGATGCGGCAGCGACGCCTGATGTGAACAAGCTCCTCGGCAGCCCTAGATATCTCTCGCTTGGTCGAGCGAACGAGATTCGCTCTTTCCAAGGCAATTGAGGCGGCAATGATCAATTGACCAAGCGCTGCTCGTGGAGCCAACGAGGTTTCGACCTGCATGAATGGTGCTTTGAAGCGATTACAAATGGTAGCAAGTGATCCTCCGTGTCCAATACCTATAAGGGAGCTGCCTCTGTTCTTCGCCTCTTGAAACGCGGCCAGTGTCTCTGAAGTCTCGCCCGAGTAGCTTATCGCAATGAACAGCGTTCTCGCATTTACAAAGGCAGGTAGTCCTGGCTCTCGATGGACCAGCGCTGGAACGGGCAAAGCAGCCCTGAGCCAATCCAAGACTACGTCTGCAGCGCTCGCAGATCCTCCCATCCCCATGAGAACGAGACTTTGGAACGAGGATCTTGATTTCTTCAGCGAAACGTCCCACTGATCTCTAGCGCGAAGAAAAACATCGGGAAACCGATCGACCGCACCCATCATGTTAGATCGATCTATCCTCCCAAGGAGCTTCAAATCATCCAAATCGACACTCACCTTTGGGTCTCCTAATAGGGACGGAAGATTCTCGAGATTGGCTAATATCTTATGCTCGTAACCTTATGATGCTATGATGGAGGTTCCTCGAAGACACCAGCGACTCTCAGTGGCACTTCCTTCATCGTTTACGAAGGACGTACCGCATCTGAGAGAGAAGACCAGCCGGGCCGGCCTAATCGCGCGATCCCTCGCGATCTTCCGGGTCGACGAAGTTGTGATCTACAACGACCAAACTGGTGGCGGGTCAACAAACGAGGGAAGTCTCCTGGAGAAGCTACTCGCATTTCAAGAGACACCTCAGTACTTACGGAAGGCGCTGTTCAAGCAAGATCCCGATCTTCAATTTTCTGGAATACTGCCCCCTTTACGCATTCCCAGCCATCCAAACATTGTAGAGCCTCGAATCGGCGACATTCGTGAAGGACTCGTTATCGAATCGGGACCCCACTCAATCGTAAACGCGGGTTTCAGAGCAACTGTAGAGGTGGCCTCGAAGCGAAGATTGCTTGAGAGAGTTACCATTAAGCTCGTTCAAACATCGCCAAAGCTTGAGGGAGAATTCGTTGAGCCGACCCGGTTACCTATATATTGGGGATTCAGGGTCACTCGAACCAATCTCACGCTAGGTAAGCTGGTTAGGAGCAGAAGCCCGGACTTGACAATTTCGACCTCTCGAAGAGGGAAACCGGTACGAGACGTGCTCAACGAGCTGACTCTTCGATGGAAATCTTCGCAGGGACCACTGGTCCTGTTCGGCTCGCCTTCAGAAGGTGTACCCGAAATTCTTGCCAAGGAAGGAGCCGATCTCATAGGGATCGCTGACTTCAACCTGAATATGATACCGAATCAGGGAGTAGAAACAGTCCGGACAGAAGAAGCAATCCTTGCGACGATGTCTGTACTGAACTTGCTAGAGGAGATGTAGATGGGTCACAGAAAATATAGTGCTCCCAGAAGAGGATCTCTCGCTTATCTCCCCCGTGGAAGGGCAAGTCACTGGGCGCCGAGAATTCGTTTTTGGCCTGATTACGACGGTCCGCCACGCCTATTGGGATTTGCGGGGTTCAAAGCGGGAACGACTCATGTCACGGTGGTCGATAATCGCCAGGGCTCCCTGAATTACGGCAAGGAAGTGACGTTCCCCGTGACAGTTGTCGAGACGCCACCTCTGAGAGTTACCGCCTTGCGTTTTTACCAAACGCTGAATGGCGGATTGCAAACCCTTGGGGAAGTATGGTCCAACGAGCAAACGAAAGATCTACAAAGGAGAATCAAAACGCCGGAAAAATTCGAAGACGTCAAGGCATGGGAAAAGGTACACACTTCAACTAGCAAGCTATCAGAGGTAAGGGCCGTGGTTGCCAGCCAGCCACGAACCACCACCATCGGCAGAAAAACACCTGACATTTTTGAGGTGAAAATCGACGGCGGAACATTCCAGGAACAACTCGACTTCGGGAAAAAAATCCTAGGAAAGGAGATCAAAGTCTCGGATGTCTTCAAAGAAGGAGGAGAAGTCGACATAATCTCCATCACCAAAGGAAAGGGAATCCAAGGCCCAGTGAAGAGATGGGGGATAAAGAAACTCAAACACAAGTCAAGAAAAACAGTCAGAGGAGTTGGATCAATCGGTCCATGGCACCCGCACTACGTAATGTACTCGGTGCCCAGAGCGGGGCAGATGGGCTTCGCCCAGAGAACCGAGCACAACAAACAGATCTTGAAAATGGGGAACAACGGCGCCGACGTTACTCCGAAAGGAGGATTCCTGCGTTATGGACCAGTGAAGACTGAATATACCGTCCTTCGAGGAACAATTCCGGGGCCTGCCAGAAGACTAGTTGCTCTACGATACCCCGCCAGAGGCAATCCGACCGGAGAACCGCCCAAGCTGGAACAGCTGAACCTCGCATCAAAACAAGGGGCTTAGACAGCGATGTCAACCGACTCAGTCAGAACTGCACACCTTCTCGACGTAGAGGGAAAATCAACTGGAGAGATCCCGCTGCCTCAAGTCTTCCAGACTGTCTTGAGATTGGATGTAATCAGAAAAGCCGCGATAGCTGAACAATCCCACAGTTTTCAGCCCCAAGGGCGGAATCTGATGGCCGGAAAGAGAACAACAGCCGAGTCGTTCGGAGTTGGGAGAGGAATATCAAGAGTTCCACGAATCGGCGGACACGGACCCTTGTCTGGCACCGCGGCATTCGCTCCCGGAACAGTAAGTGGAAGAATGGCCTTCCCACCGGTCACATCGAAGAGGCTGGTTAAACAAATCAACCAGAAAGAAAAAAGACTGGCCTTGAAGGCTGCAATCGCCGCCACCGCGGCTGATGAGGTCGTCCGGAATCGAGGTCACAAGTTCGATGAAGACCGAAAACTACCGTTGGTCGTAAGCAATGAAGTGGAGAACCTGTTAAAGACATCTGACGCCAAGCGGTTTCTCACGTCCATCGGTGTCTGGGACGACATCGATCGAGTTCGAAAGAGCAAGAGAATCAAGGCTGGAGCAAGGACCCATGCCGTCGGACCTCTAGTCGTGGTCGGTGAAGACAAGAACGCTAGAAAGGCGCTAAGAAACTTTGAGGGCCTGGACGTAGTTAGAGCTACAGACCTCAGCGTTGGAGCCCTGGCACCAGGCACCCATCCAGGCAGATTGACGATTTGGAGCGAGTCAGCCATCAAGATATTAGCAGAGAAGAAGTGGTAGGACAAATGGCCAGGCTACCCTCCGAACTCGTGATCGTCTACCCAATGATGTCGGAAGACACAGTCAAGCTGATTGAAGGAGAGAACAAGATCACTTTCATTGTCAACAACAAAGCAACGAAGAACGACGTCAAACGGGCGGTGGAAGAACTCTACGAGGTAAACGTTTCTCGAGTATTCACCCTTACAACTCCGGAAGGAAATAAGAAAGCGTACGTTAAGCTGAGCCCCGAATCAAAAGCGTCTGACCTAGCCGTAAAACTGGGATTACTGTAGGAGCGAATTGGTGTAGCATGGGAAAGAACATTCTAGTCCAGAGACGTGGAAGAGGCTTCTTCATCTTCAGAGCCCCCACTCATCGAAGACTCCATCCTACAGGATATAATTCAGTAGACGGACATAGCACTGGGTACGTCAGAGATCTTCTTCACGAGGTCGCGCGCGGAGCTCCTCTGGCTCGGCTGGTCGTAGGGAGCAATGCCAATGTCTTCGTTCCCGCCCCTGAAGGAATGTACGTCGGTCAGAGCATCGAGATTGGGAGCGAGGCGCCGGCGGAGACGGGGAATATCAAGTCGCTAGGCAGAATCCCCGAAGGAACAATGATTTGCAATATCGAACTGCGTCCGGGAGATGGAGGCACACTAGCCCGATCCTCGGGCAGCTTTGCGCTCGTAGTCTCCCATACTCCCGCCGGGACTGAGCTTCGCATGCCCTCAGGCCGAACGATTCATCTGAATGACAGATGTCGAGCAATGATTGGAGTGGTTGCTGGAGCGGGCCGTACCGAGAAGCCGTTTTTGAAGGCTGGGCCCAAGTGGTTCCTACAAAAATCCCGAGGCCGGAAGTGGCCGGTGGTCAAGGGTCAAGCAATGATCGCGGCATCTCACCCCCACGGTGGCGGAAGACACAAACACGCTGGCAAACCTACGACCGTCGGGCGCGACACGCCTCCAGGAAGAAAGGTCGGGAACATTGCCGCCCGCCAGACGGGACGGGCTAAACGTCGCTCGGCACGTTAGAGCTGAAGAACATTATTATCATGCGGGTCCCAGGCAAGAGCCGCGCAATGTTGGTGATGAGCTACGCCTAGGCAGTTTACTTATCGTGGACACTCTGTCGACGAGCTCAAACAGATGTCGATGGACGAGTTCATCAAGCTACTCCCTTCGCGACAGCGCAGATCCCTTCTCAAAGGCCTCACGAATGAGCAGCGAATTCTTATGGAACATGTTCGCCAGTCGAGGAAGGAGAACGGGGGCAAGCCTGTGCCTGTAAAGTCACACGTCAGAGACATGATCGTCATTCCTGAGATGCTGGGATTGACTCTCCAGTTGCACTCTGGCAAGGAATACGTGGCTATTGAGATCAAGCCGGAGATGATTGGACATTTCGTCGGGGAGTTCGCGATTACGAACCAGAAGGTTGTTCATGGGACTCCAGGGATCGGAGCGTCGCGGTCAAGCATGTACGTTCCGCTTAAGTAGACTCGATAACGCTTCCCTCGCGTCTCCAGCCTGGAAATTCACCGTTTTCCTTCTAGCAGTCTTCAGGTCGATCTTTCGCTCCGGAAGGGTTCGGACCTAACTCGTGATTTCGCTAGAATAGGTTATTACAATGGCAAAGATCGTTCGCGTGAAGGCGAGCGCGAGATGCCCACCTCGAGAGAGCCGGGCCGAGAGAAGACAGTGATCTTCACAGTGAGGCTTGGGTGTTAGTGTCGCGGGCGACAAGGAACACTTCCGAAAGGGAGAGGTTTCAATGCGAAACTCGCCTTTGGGCCCTTTCGTAGGGAAGGATGTCGAATAGTCTAGAGGCTTTTAGCCGAGAGGAGAAACGACCGGCTCTGGGAGGCGGACTTGAATCTAGAGCATCGTCTTGAGCTTGCTACGAGAGGAACTGTCGAGATAATCCAGAGGTCTGAGCTTGAGAAGCTCTTGGATGAGAAGAAGAGTCCTCGGGCCTACTGGGGGTTTGAGTGCTCCGGAACGCAGGCGTGTCCTGCACGGAATGATGCACATCGGCCAAGGGCTCGTCTGCGCCTCAAAGATTCAAGACCTCATCAAGGCGGGGTTCCACTTCATAGTATTTCTCGCAGACTGGCACTCAATGATCAACAACAAGTTCGGCGGCGACCTTGAAAAGATCCGAACCGTAGGCCGATACTACAAGCACTGTTTCTCGGCCCTGGGAATTCCAGAGGAAAAGGCAGAGTACATCTGGGCATCTGAACTTGCCGAGAGATCCGAGTACTGGGAGAAGGTTCTCAGAATTGCGAGAGCCATGACAACACTACGGGTCCTTCGAGCAATACCCATAATGGGACGGGACATGCAATCCAAAGAGAACGACGCAGCGACAATCCTCTATCCGTGCATGCAAGCTGCGGACATATTCCAAATGAGATTGGACCTTGCATGTGCCGGCATAGATCAGCGTAAGGCCCACATCCTTGCCAGAGAGGCGGGGGAGAAACTAGGCTGGGGCAAACCAGTTAGTCTTCATACTCCAATGCTGGTTGGACTCGCTGGTGTGCAGAGCACGCCGCGGGACAGCTTCGACGAGGATCCTAAACTGAACCAGGTAATAGCGGCGAAGATGTCGAAGAGCAAACCCGAGAACAACATTCTGATCCACGATGAACCGGAAGTGATCGAGAAGAAGCTCCAGCAGGCGTTCTGCCCGCCAAAGGTGGTGGAAGGAAACCCGATACTAGAATACTATCGCATCCTCGTCCTTGAGGATCGCGAGCCGCTCACCTTGAAGCGCGACCAGAAATACGGCGGAGATGTTGAAGTGTCCAATTATGAACAGCTTGAGAAGGAATACGCATCAGGAAAGATCCACCCTCAGGACTTGAAGACCAACATGTCACGAATCCTCTCCCAGAAACTAGAACCTGTCAGAGAGTACTTCAAGAGAAATCCAGAATCCTTGGAAGAGGTCCGTAGACTAGAGAAGAGCTGACCCATGTCTCGCCCCGCTCCACGCAGAAATCTGGTTCGATTGCGAAATCCGCGCGCCGAGTATTACGGGTGGAAAATGGAAGAGACAGAGAGAATCATCGATGAGCTCAGAACCCAGTCCGAAGCCGGAGTCCCAATCATCGTCGAGGGACGAAGAGACGAGGCTGCGCTTCGAAGGTTGGGAGTAGCGGGGAAGGTGTACTGCTTAAAGGCGAGAGGCGAATCCCGCCACGAGTTTCTCGATAGGCTCGACGGAACAAGAGAGGCGATTGTATTGACAGACTTCGACCGAGAAGGGAAAGAGTTAGAGACATGGCTCTACAAGGAACTCTCGCAGAGAGGAGTGAAGAGTGATCTGAAACTCTGGATTAGGATGAGGTCTCTGGCCCGAACGGAGGTGCGATCTGTGGAAGAACTTCCGAGCTTTGTTCGGGCCCTGGAGGCGAGAGCGAGAGGGATTCGACCGGTCAGTCCTCAAGTTCCGCGGAGATAGCTGATAGAATGGACAGACCACCCTGTAGGAACCGAAACGCTTTCGCGTTCTTAGAGGATTGGACTCGGGTTGGCGTCCGCCTAGTTTTTCCCGTTCTTCGTCCGGATGTTCTTTGTCGATTTGCCGTTGCCGTGGAAATAGTCGCGGAGCACTTGTTCGAAGAATATCGAAAGGCCGCCGACTCTCCCGTGATAGACGCGTTGGACTTCGCTGCGTACGAGGTTTTCGGACTGGTCGCTCAGCGAGATCATTAGCTTGCCCATGTTTTGTACCGGTTGTGTATGCTTTCTCGCGTTCCGTTCATTCTTATTGACGAGAAACGGTTAATCGGTGACTAGTAGAGCCGTGGATATCCACAGTAACTTGCGAGTGATTCCTAGATATCGCTGGGACACCTGGTATGTTTTAGGCTTGAACGTGTGAATCGAGTATAAATGCGAAAACGTTCGGCAAGGGTCCCTCCTTCTGTTCCTACTTTTCCTAGTAGAAGAGCGGAGAAAGAAACGCAGAGACCGCCACAATTGTCTAAGCCGACAAAAAACTGCATGACGTCATTTTCAGGATCTCGCAGTTTCGAAGTTGGGACGCTAACAGTTCGCTGTTGACGCGGACTCCATTCCTACTAGGCCGTTCGGTCGGAAAGTCTCGCTTCTAAGACGATAAATAGCCGCCTTACTCAGAACGGCGGACCCGAGCTGGACGAAAGATAGTGAGCGTCGCCAACTGGTTTGTTTTTGGGCTGACGATCCTATTCCTAGTCTACTTCGTCTACGCTACTCCAATCATAATGCTCGGCGTTTGGCGATACAAGAAGCGAGGGTTCGGCGAGGATCCGGGTGAAGACTGGGATCCCCCAAATGTCTCTGTGCTTGTCCCAGTGAAGAATGAGGAGAAGGTCGTCGGAAGATTGCTGGATGCGCTGGTCCGTCTGGACTACCCGAAGGAGAATCTGGAAGTTGTGGTGGTGGAGGACGAGTCGAGGGATCGGACGCTAGAGATCTGCCGGAGCTTTTCGGCGAAACATCCATGGATCAAAGTGTTCCATCGAGATTCGAGTCTCGGCAAGGGCGATGCTCTCAACTTTGCATTTCACCAGTCGTCGGGTGAGATCGTTGCGACTTTTGATGCCGATGATGTGCCGGAGGAGCAGGCGGTTAAGAAGGCGCTCCGATATTTCAACAGTCCAGAGACGGGGGCGGTGCATGGTTTTCATCGGACGTTAAATCTTCGGGAGAGTATTGTCTCGCGGCTGGCGGCGTATGAGAATTTCCTGTATAGATTGTCGAATGATGGGAAGTATGCGTTGAGGTTGTTTGTCACGTTTTCCGGGTCTAATACGTTCTTTCGAAGAACTGCTCTAGAAAAGGTTGGGTTGTGGGATCCAAAATCACTCGTCGAGGATGCGGAGTTGTCGGTCCGGTTTGCTAGAGCGCACATTGCTACTCGACTGGCGCCGGTGGAGTGTTGGCAAGAGATGCCTGCGCGGGTGGGGAGCTTGTTCAAGCAGCGGATCCGATGGTCGGGAGGGAACATGCTGACTGGGGTTAAGCACTGGAATGCGTGGAGGTCGATGTCTCTTGCGAAGACGCTTGATATGGAGGCGTTGATGATGAGCCCGATCTTGGCTGTGTTGACGTTCGCGGCGTGGATTATTCTCGGCTTGGGAATTGTCAAGGTGGGATTACCGTTCGAGACCCTGCTCCCCCTCTTCATCGTCATGGTCGCTGTCAACATTGTCTATGTGGGGACCCTGGTCGCCGCCGTCGTCTCCTCGGCAAGGTCGAGCATGCTGTCGCATCTGGGGCTGTTGCTCGCAACGTATCCGTACGCGGCGCTTGTATCGCTCGCGAACCTGGCGGCGATGATACTCATCCTTCGCAGAGGTGCGAGGCTCTGGCTGAAGACTGAGAAGACGGGATACGTGGATAAGCCTCTCCAGCTCGGCAGCTCCTAGACACCGTCAGAATATTCCTCCGTTTGCTCGAAAGATGTGGGAAAGAACTAAATCCGGTACCCTGTTGAACAGCTACGCTTTAGAACCACTTTTGAGTCCGAAGCCTCGAGATTCACTGCTCATAATCCGGGACATTCTGGCCGTGGCCGCGAAACGAGCCTCGAAGACGGAGATCGTCTACCGGTCAAACATCAACTTCGTGGCTGCGGAGAAGTACATTACACGTCTACTACTACGAGGAATGCTCGAGACGGTGGTCGATGAGGGAAAATCGAAATTCCAGACAACACCGCTGGGAATAGAAGCGTTGTCCAAGCTCACAGAAGTCCAGAAACTGGTCGAAGGCACGTAGAACAACTGAAGAGCACTCCCGCGTCGGGAGAAAAAAATTCCCACCCCCTTTTTCTAGAAGGCTCTCGCCAGATGAAACTGTTCTGGGCGAGTCTCACGGTTCAACGCGCAGAATAGAACGATCGACCGTTTTTCCAACTGCAGATTAAGCGTAGAGATCAGCGTGAAGATATCGCGATCTCAAATCGCCTGACCCGATTCTGGATTGGGGCTTGTTTCGGGTGTTTTTCCAGGGTGAAGGTCGATAAAGTGTGAAGGATCTCTGGAGAAATGACCTACCCCCCCGGGGGTCGAGAAATGGTTGACGAAAAAAAAGATACCAAACCGAAGAGAGTTCCCAAAGGAGTGTTTTGTGCCGCGAGAAAAAAATATTTTCCAGATTTCCTGAGGGTAACGGGGTCTGGTAAGCGTGGATGGCAGCATCGAGGTTGGTTGACATCTTCGACGGTCTAGACTATGCCCTTGAATTGTATGACTACATAGTTCTCAGATACAAAAAGAGAGTCTTGGAATATTTCTGTCACAGCTAACGCAGGTTCGGATTTGGTGGACTATTGGACGGTGACTTCGAAAGTGTATGGCGAGGCTGGGAGGGCTGTGCCGACGTCGAATCTGCAATCGATGGTGCCGCTCAGCAGGGCGAGTGTCTGAATGCAGAGTGGTCCGTATGTTGTCGAGCCGACGACTAGGGTTACGTTGAACTGCTTGTTTGGAGGTGCACCGGGGGTCGCGTTTACCTGCACATCGTAAACCAGATGCCCAGCAACAATGGTTGTATTGGCGGTCTGCGGTGACGCGCTGAAACTGACGGGACTGCTGCAAGACGTCCCATTAGAGGCCCCTGCAGTCGGCGATACGGAGAAGCCTTTGTCTGTGGCGATAAGACCGTTCGTGACGTTCACTGCGGAACCTATCTCAGCCTGATACGAACTCGACGTCACCGAGAGGCTAGCGGCAAAGACGATAGCTGCAATAGACAAGAGAAGTTTGACCGCAAAGATCCAGCTGCTACCCCTTCCAATAATACGGGATAGTCGAATGACTTTGCCCAAGCTTTGTCCTTGCTAAGCTCTTGAAGAACCGAGTTTGAGATTTCAGTAACCGAGTCATATCTACCCTAGTAACGCAAGATCCCCCGTTGAAAACCTGCTGTGAGGAGTCAAAGTTGATTGAATGGTTCCTATTGTTCACTCACAGGCTTGCGAATTCGGAATACCGTAGAAAAAAAAAGTTGGCTGGGCGTACTTTGACGACTACGGAGTTTGGAGACTCTAAGTGACGTTGACGTAAACAGTGACAGGGGCCGTGAGACTGGCCGTCCCCAAGTCAACATAGAACGTCACCGTGCCCG
>Ga0209761_1000597_pt1 | contig 22388 bp, 21 predicted proteins | sample GraSoi013_1_40cm_4_FD_185818 | JGI IMG/M metagenome (GOLD analysis project Ga0209761, IMG submission 185818) | Grasslands soil microbial communities from the Angelo Coastal Reserve, California, USA - Sample 09_25_2013_1_40cm (SPAdes) (version 2) | ecosystem: Environmental > Terrestrial > Soil >...
GCAGCGCGAGCCATCCCCAGGGCCCCAAACCGCGCGCCAGCTCGTCCGCCCACGCCGCGGCGCCGCCGCGCCAGAGCGGCGGCAGCGCCCGCGCCGCGTGCGGCTCGATCCCCGGCGCCACCGCCAGCGCGCGCGGCGCAATCGTCGCCGCTCGATAATCCCCCGCCGCGAGGTCGTAGTAGGGGTACCGCACCTCGGGCAGGAGGAACGACCCCGCCGAGTCAGGCATCACGAGATAGTGAAACACTTTCGTGCCGGCGATCCGTCCCTCGCGCGGCGCGATCCGCATGCCCGTTTCTCCGGGATAAGGGCGGAAGCCGGGCGGCCAGCGAATCGCGGGCTCCGGCCAGAGCGCCACGTTGCCGGCTCCGGACACCGTCGCCGTCATCGCCATCGGCTCTCCCACGCGACCGTTCGGCGGCGCGAGGCCCAGATCGAGCGCGAGCCCCTGCGCAGCGACGGGTTGGTCATCCGCCTGCCGGCGCGCGGCGGGCAGCGGCAGCACGGTGACGGGCACCGTGTCGCTGCGCAGCGAGTATCGCTCCTCGCCCTTGAACACCGAGAACCCGACCGGTACCGCGTAGGCGACCGTGGCCGGCGGAATCACGATCCGGCCGGGCGCGAGCGGAAACAGCGCCTGGTGGGCGACGAACAGGTCCATCCATCCGCCTCGCACCTGGCGCGACGCCGCGACCTCGGTCGGGACGGCCCCTGGGTACGACCACGCGCCCTCGGCCGTCTGGAGCGAGAGGATCGGCGTGTGGGTCAACCGGGCGCGCAACTCGCGCGGAAACCACGCGGCGGCGATCACGTCGAGCTGCTGGCCCACGAGCACCGAATCCCCGGGCAGGATCAGGCTGAGCGCGACGCGGTCGTTGTGCGCGGGCGGCGGGGCGGCGTCGATCAACCGGCGGGCGATCGGGGATATGGCGGTGGCGAGCCCGGTCGCCGCGCTGTCCACCGTCACCGTGAGCGGTGGGGTTGCGATCTCTCGAACGCCCTGCCGCACGCGCACCGGCCCGATCACGAGCGTGCCGGGCCGCTGGGTCTTGAGCCGCACCTCGCGCGTCATGGTGCGGACCGGTCCCCCCACCCCTTCGAGCGCCACCTCCGTCACCTCGCGGGATCCGACGATCGTGAAGCCCGTGAGACCGGGGAGGGCCACCGTCACCGGCTCGGCGGAACGGGAGCGCGCTCGGATGGTGAGCGTCAACTCTTCGCCCGCCGGCACTCGCGCGCGATCGACCCGAGCCGTCACATCGGGCGGCGGCGCGCTCTGCAAGGCGACCAGCAGCCACAGCGCGGGGGTCACCAGTCCTTCACGCCCGGCTCGGCCGGGTGTCGCATCAGGCCTGTCCGATCACGCCGCGTCCTCAGCTCTTCGTGGCCGATCGAGCGCAACAGCTGCTCGGCCTGGGCTGGGCTCAGGCCGCCCTGAACCCCGCCACTACTTCGGGCCCCCCCGCCCGACGGTCCGCTCCCCCCACCGCTGGGCGGCGCCTTGTTCTGGCTGCTGCCACCGCGGTGCCGGACCGCGAGCTCGAGGTTCCATTTCGCCGCGCGGTCGTGCGGCCGCAACAGCAGGGCTTCGCGGTACGCGCGCTCGGCGTCGACCAGGCGCGCGTCGCGGCCTGCGCTGTCGTCCTCGGCCTGACGCAGCGCGAGCAGCCCGAGATTGTACAGCGCGCGGAACCGCAAGTCCGGATCGAGCGATGTGGCGGCGTGCGCGAGGCTCGCCTGGGCGGTCTCAGCGTCCGAGTCGGCCAGTGCCGCCGTGCCGGCATTGTACCACGCGGCGTCCTCCTTGCGGCGGGCAGCGAGCTCCCCCAAGTACGCGGCGCGCGCGCGCCTGCGGTCCTGACGGTCCCACGCCTTCTCCGCGGGGCTCCGGGGGAACTGCGGCTGCTGCGCGGCATGCACGGAGGGGAGCGCGAGACACGCGAAGGCGAGCCCGACGAGCGCGGCAGTGCGTCGCGAGGCGGCCTGCACGACGAGCAGCACCACGCCGAGCATCAGCGGCAGCCAAGCCCGTGGCCGGCTTTCCTCGGTGCGCGTCTCACTCGCCCGTGCCCGCCGGTACGACGCCACGAGGTCGCGCACGGCGCCAGCCTGGTCGGGGAGGTCCGCAGCGACGAGCGTCCCTTGCGCGGCGTCGGCCGCGGCGCCAAGCATATCGTCCCGTCGCGCGGTCTCGATGAGGCGCCCCTCCTCGTCTTTCTGGTAGCGGAGCAGACCGCCGTGGTCGTCCCGCACCGGAATGCGCGAGGGGTTGCGCCCGCCCTCGGCCACGAGGATCAGGCGGATCCCGTCGGCCTTGAGACGCTGCGCTTGCGCGGTGATGGGCGGCAGCGAGTCGTGCGCTTCGCCGTCGGTGAACACCACGAGCACGCGGTCGGCGAGCTCGGAGCTGGCCTGCAGCAGCTCGCCACCCTGGCGCAGCGCCGGCGCGAGGCCGGTGCCTCCCTGGGAAGCCATGTCGGGGTCGAGCGCGTCGAGGTAGAGCGTCAGCGCGGACCCGTCGATCGAGAGCGGCGACATGATGTAGCTCGAGCCGGCGAACGCGATGAGACCGACCCGATCACCGTCCAGGTCCTGAACCAGCCGCCGCGCCTCCCGGAGTGCGCGCCGGAGCCGGCTGGGCGTCGCGTCCTCCGCGAGCATCGAACGAGAGATGTCCACCGCGATCACGACCGAGAGGCCGCGCGTCTCGGCGACGATCCGCTCTTCTCCCCAGCGTGGCCCCGCGAGCGCCACGACGCCGAGGAATGCGGCGACCGCGAGCGCCGTGGGTCCGAGGCGCCCCGCGGCGATCGCCTGCCGCACCGTCTCCTGCGACCAGAGCGCCGCGCGCCGGATGCGGACGCGCCGCGCCCAGGCCGCGGCGAACCAGGCGGCGCCACCGATGAGCGGCGCGAGCGCGAGCACGACGGGAGCGTCGAACGTCATCATGGAACCCGCACGGCGAACGTCCCCGCGAGCACGATCTCGAGCGCGAGCGCTACCAGCCCGACGGCGAGCGGCACGCGGTAGGCCTCGTCGAAGCGCCGGTAGACGACCTGCTCCACCGTGGTCTTCTCAAGGCGATTGATCTCCTCGAACACATGGCGCAGCGACTGGGTGTCGGTGGCCCGGTAGTAGCGCCCCCCCGTGAGCGACGCGATCTCCGTCATGAGCGGCTCGTCGATCTCGACCGGCCGCATCTCGTAGCGCAGCTGACCATCGGCCCCGTACTCCGTCGGCATGGGCGCCTGCCCCCGCGTGCCGACGCCGATGACGTAGATCTTGATGCCGAACGTCGCCGCCGCCTGCCCGGCGGTTCGGGGATCCACGGTGCCCTTGTTGTTGACGCCATCGGTGAGCAGCACGAGGACTTTGCTCTTGCCCGGCGCGCGCCGCAGCCGGTTGGCCGCCGTCCCGATCGCCGTGCCGATCGCCGTCCCGTCCTCGAGCATGCCCGGGTGCAACTCGCGCAGCGCCTGTTCCAGCACAGCGTAGTCGGTCGTGATGGGGACCTGGGTCAGCGCCTGCCCGGCGAACGCGACGAGGCCGATGCGGTCCGACGTACGCGCCCGGACGAACTCGATCGCGGTCTGCTTGGCGACGTCGATACGGTTCGCGGGCGCGAAGTCTTCCGCCTGCATGCTGCCCGAGATGTCCACGGCCAGTACGATGGAGATCCCCTCACTGCGCGTTTCGCTGCGCGCGGCGCCGATACGGGGCCCAGCGGCGGCGATGATCCAGGCGCCGAGGCAGGCGCTGCGGAGCGTGACCGGGAGGCGCGCGACCCAGAGACGCTCCGCCGCTCCCGCGGCGGAGCGGACGTCGCTCATCTGTGTGCCGGACAGGCCCGCAAGCCGCTTGGCCCGCAGCCACCACCACAACGGCAACAGGCCGAGCGCCAGGAGCAGCAGCGGCCGGGCGAAGCTCACGGGGTCAGCTCGCGCGCGAGCCGGCGCGCCATGGCGGAGAGTGCGGCGACATCGGTCCCGTGGGCGGAGGCGAACGCCACCCGGTCGAGCTGCTCGAGCAGGTCGCGTAGCTCCCGCAGCGGCGCGTCGGGACGTGCGCGCTCGACCACCGCCAGGCACTCGGCCGTGTCGAGCGCCGGGTGCGCCTCGGGTACCGCGCGCGCCAGTGCGGCCCGCAGACGCCAGATCGCGCGGGCGGCGACGGCCTTGGGCTCCCCGGCGGCGAGCCACCGGGTGTCGGGGACCTCACGTTCCAGGGGAACGTGAGGTGCCGGCTCGAGGGCGCGGGGCCGCCGCCGCCGCGCGGCCACGCCCGTGGCGAGAAGCCCGGCGACCAGCGCTAGTGCGGCGAGCGGCGGCAGGGGATCCCGGTGCGCGGCGCGCAGCGGCGCGAGCAGCCCCTGCGGACTCGGGCTCCGCAGCGAATCCGGGATCACACTCGTCACGCTGAAGCTGGTCGTGCCCCCGGCCGTCGAGTCCGCGCGCCCGTCGGGACCGAGGAGCCACAGCGGGGGCAGCGCCAGCTTGTGGGCGCCGGGCTTCCAGGCCACGACGGCGTAGCGGACGACCCAGCCACCCGGGCTGCGGCGCACCGCGGGATCGGCGAGCGGCTCGATGGCTTCCGTCGCGTCGAGCTTGCCGGCCCGGACCTGCCAACCGCTGGGGACGGCGAGCGCCCGCTCGAGCCAGATGGTGTCACCGACGGTGGGAGCGGCCGGCGTGGCCGACCACCCTCCCCCTTGCCCCGCTGCCAGACGCCACGACGCCACGACGCCAAGCAAGACCAGCCGGGCAGTCATCGCTTCAGCCGGCGGGCGCGCTCGGCGAAGGCGCGGCGCAGCAGAACGCCGTAGGGGACGCTGGTCTGGAGCGCCACGTGGTCCACCCCCGCTTGGACCAGCTTCCGGGTGCGTTCTTGAAGCTGGCGCTCGGCCGCCACGGTCACCCGCGTCCGCGTCGCCCCGTGGCTCGTGTCGAGGAGGATCCGCTGGCCGGTCTCGGCATCCTCCATGTCGACCCAGCCCGCGTCTGGGAGCACGCGTTCGCGCGGGTCGTCGATGGTGATGGCGACGACGTCGTGGCGCGCGGCGAGCTGCGCCAGGGGGACCTCCCAGCCATCGGCCCGAAAGTCCGACAGGACGACCACGATCGCGTGGTGCCTCGGCAGCTTCGCCGCGTAGCTCAACGCCTCCCCCAGGTTCGTGCCCCGCCCGCGCGGCGTGAACGCCACCAGGTCGCGGATCACGCGCAGCGCGTGCGGCCGACCCTTGGCGGGTCGCACGATCAACTCGACTTGGTCGGCGAACATCAGCGCGCCCACCCGGTCGTTGTGGCGCGCCGCCGCCAGCGCCAGCACGGCCGCGACCTCCACCGCGAGGCCCGCCTTGGTGTAGGGGCGCCCAAACTGGCACGAGCCCGACTGATCCACCACGAGGAGCAGCGTGTTCTCGCGCTCCTCGTGGTACGTCTTCACGAACGGGTGGCCCATCCGCGCCGACACGTTCCAGTCGATCGCGCGGAAGTCGTCGCCCTGCTGGTACTCGCGCACCTCTGCGAACTCGATGCCCTGTCCCCGGAACATCGAGCGGTATTCGCCGGTGAAGAGCGAGCTGACCAGGGAACGCGTGCGGAGCTCGATGCCCTTGACCTGCCGGAGCACTTCGGGAGTGACCAGACGCCGGCGGGCGCGGAGCGGGGAGCTCTCGCGACGGCGACGATCCCTGCCTTCGTACTTCACGGCACACCCACGGCCTCGAGGATCTTCCCGATGACGCGGTCCGAGTCCATGTCTTCGGCCTCGGCCTCGAACGTGAGGAGCACGCGGTGACGCAGCACGTCGAAGGCCATGGCCTTCACGTCTTCCGGCACGACGTAGGAGCGGCCGCGCAGAAACGCGTGAGCCCGGGCCGCCTGCGCGAGGTAGATCGACGCGCGCGGGCTCGCCCCGAAGGCAATGAGGGGCTTCAGCTCCGACAGGCCGATCGCCTGCGGCTCGCGCGTCCCCCGGACCACGTCCACGATGTAATCCACGACTTTCTGGTCCATGAAGAGCTCCGCGATCGCGCTGCGCGCGGCAAGGATGTCGTCCGCCTCCGCCACGCACTGCACTTCGATCGGCCGGCCCGACGCCATGCGGGCGACGATCTCCTTCTCGGCATCCCGCGTCGGGTAGCCGACGCGCACCTTCAGCATGAAGCGATCGAGCTGTGCCTCGGGGAGCGGGTACGTCCCCTCCTGCTCAATGGGGTTCTGCGTCGCGAGCACGAGAAACGGCTCGCCCAGGAAGAACGTCTCGCCGCCGAGCGTCACCTGCTTCTCCTGCATCGCCTCGAGCAGCGCCGCCTGTACCTTGGCGGGGGCGCGGTTGATCTCGTCGGCGAGCACCAGGTTCGCGAACAACGGCCCCTTCTTCGGATAGAACTCCTGGGTCTTCTGGTCGAACACCATAGTTCCGATCACGTCGGCCGGCAGCAGGTCCGGCGTGAACTGGATCCGCGAGAACGCGATGCGGAGGCATTCGGCCACCGTGCGCACCGCCAGCGTTTTGGCGAGCCCGGGCACGCCTTCGAGCAGGACGTGCCCCCCCGTGAGCAATCCGATGAGCAGGCGCTCGACCATCAGCTCCTGCGCGACGACCCGCTTGGCGACCTCGCGCGCAATCGCCTGACTGAGCACCGCGTCGCCGGTCTTCGCCGTCCGAGTGGTCATTTCAGCCCCGCCTCCGCCGCTTTCCGCACCGCCGGCTCCTTGTCCTTGCTGTAGAGTTCCAACAGCCCCCGCGCTTCGGGGCGCGCGATGTGCCGCAAGCCCTCCACTGCCGCCGCCCGCACCAGCGCGCTCCGCCGGTGCATCATGCCCCCCGGCTCGGCGTACCGGGCGAGGACGTCCAGCGCCTCCCGCGCTCCCAGGCGGCCGATGGCCCGCAGCAACTCCGCCTGTACCCCTTCGTCGGGCTCCTGCTCCACCCGACGGATCAACACGGTGGAGGAGGTCGGGTCTCCCCCCGCGGCGACGGCCCGCACCGCCGCCGCGCGGACGGCCACGCTCTCATCCTTGAGCGCCGGCATCGCCGGCCGCGCGATCTCACGCCCGCCCGCCTCGGCGAGCCCGAGCAGCGCCGCTTCCCGTACAAACTCCGACCCATGGCGCAGCAACGGGATCAGCAGCGTCACCGCCTGGGGGCTCCCCGTCAGGCCCACGAACTCCGCCGCCGCCGCGACCACCTGCGCATCCTGGTCCGCGAGCTTGCCCTGCAGCGGCTCGAGGGCCCGATCCGCTGCCTTGCGCACCGCTCCCCGGTACGGGGCACGCAGGTCCACGGGCGCCGCCAGGAACGCGTCCAAGACGAGCGCCATGGAAAGCGACGCCAGCGCCGCCACGGCCGCCACCAGCGCCTCGCGCTGCTCGGCCGGCACGCGCGGCTCACCCAGTCGGTGCACCAGGCGCTCGACCAGGGTGCGCTCCGAGAGCGCGAGCGCCGCCTGGTCGATCGCCTCCACGAGCTTCGGATCCTTGGCAGTCGGCAGCAGGCGGTCGAGCGCCGCGATCGCGTCCGCCACAATGGCGACGTCGTGCAACCCCAACAGCTGGGGAGCGAGCGCCGCGAGCCTGTCAACCGCGTCCGACTGCTCCTGGGGCGTGGTGGCGTTCCCGAGCGCGGCCACGGCCCGCTTCACTTCCACATCGACCGGCAGCACGTCGGGCCGGAACGCGGCGCTGGCGCGTTTTCCCCCCATCAGGGCGTCCGCCGCCGCGGCGGTCGACTGCTCGGTCGTGACGGCGGTCGGGGGACTCGGGGCGGCCGACGGCTCCGGGATCACCGGCGCACCCGCCGCCGGGGTCGGCGTACGCAGTCGCTCGAGCCGGGCGGAGGTGCGGCGGCCCAGGGTCAGGGTGATACGGCCGAGCGTCCCATCGTCGGGCGGGACGGTGCCGGTGGCCACCTGGAACAGCGCCAGCACGTGCTCCGGCACCATGCCGGGATTGAGGGTCACCGCCCGCACGCCGCGCGCATACAACAGGCCGGCGAGCTCGGCAATCTGTGCGTTGCGGGGCAGCAGGTGCTGGCCGTGCCAGTGCAGCCCAGTGACGCCCACTTTCCACTCCACGGTGCCCAGCGCGGCGAGGGCCGGCAGCGCCTCGCCGATCTGCCGCAAGGCCTCGACGACCGCCGGGTGCGTCGGTGGGTAGAGCCGCATCAGGCGGAATGTCGTCCCGATGGCGCCGAGGGCGCGGTCGACTCCTGCGTTTTCTGCTGCCATGGCCTAGCGCTTGATCCGCTCTCCCCGGTCTTCGAACCGGAATACCCAGGTCGCGAAACGCGCGGGCTCGATGGGATTGTCCGCGCCGATGGCCATCCAGTCCACGTCGCTCCCCGACTCGGCGGCGCGACCGGCCCGACGCGCATCCTGTGCGACCATCTCCTGGGCCCGCTTGATCCACATCCCAAACTGGTCCGGCCGCAGATCCACCCAGCCCCGCGGCGCGGCGGCGCGGGGATCGCCGCCCTCTCCCGGAACCACCACCAGGCTGCCGCGGTACAGGCGCTCGCCATCCGGCGTGAGAATCGGGATCCCCACCGACAGAATATGGCTTCGCAGCGTCGCATCACGCTCGACGCGCGTCTGGGCTTCCACGGCCAGGTCGGTCGCCCGGGACTGGGCGAGGGCCCGGACGCTGGGGCGCAACAGCGCGCACAGGTGCGATTCCCACAAGAGCTTGGTGAGCCGCGGCGGCCCGAGCATCTCGTAGGCGACGGCCCGGCTCTTGGTCTGGTGCTCGAGCGCGCGCAGGCGCTCGAGCGCGGCCGCGCGCAGCATCCCCGCGCGGTAGGTCGGGCCGGCGGTGGCCGCGTCGAGCGCCGCCACGACGTCCCGTCCGGTGGGCCGTCCCTCGAGCTCCATCACGGCGTAGTCGGCGACCTCCTCCGGCGTGATGAACTCCATCTGGCCGAGCGCTGTAACCGTCTCGAACTCGTCGGGGGCGAAGAGGCCGTTCTCCCCCACGTCGATGAAGACGCCCTCGAGCGGCTTACCGAGGTCGCACCAGGGAGCCGCGTCTGGGTCGAAGGCCCGAGCCAGGGCCACCGGCGTCGGGCAATCCACCAGCGGAATCGGCCTTCCCTTGCGACGGATCGGCCCGAAGCCGATCTCGCGCCAGGCGATGGTGGCCGTGGGCTTGATCTCGACCGTCGCGGGCGCACCGGGCGTGCGACCGAGCAGAAACAGGAGCAGCGACTGGGCGCCCGCCACGGCCGACTTGGTGATGAGCGGCCGGCTGGGGCGCTCCTCGGAGTGCGTGTAGGGAATGTTGAACCCCATGCCGCCGGTGCCGCTCGTGCCGATCTTCACATACGCTTTCGTCTCGGCGCGCTTGAGCGACTCGACGAGGATCTGCACGTGCCGGATCAGCTGCGGCAGCGTCAGCAGGAGGACGTGGCGCTCCACCGCGGCCTCATCGACCTCGCCCCGGCGCGCCAGCGCCAGCAGGTCCTGCGCGCTCCGCAGCGCGTCCTGGTACGCGAACGCCGTCGCGGTGTTGATGCTATCCACGACGGCGTCGGGCTTGTACTTCAGGAGGAGCCGGCTCAGGAAGCTGCGGTGGAAGACGTCGTCGGTGAGCTCGCTCAGCAGGTCCTGGAGCATCAGCCGCCGATGCTCGGGGTTCGCCATGACCGACCCGCGCTCCAGCTGGGCGAGGCTGGCGGGGAGGAACACGTTGCCCCATTCGACCTCGATCGTCGTGCGCCCCCGGTAGGGCTCGAGCGCCCGCGCGGTCGCGCGCACCTCGTCTTCGAACAGCGCGACGAGCACGACGCGCCGCGGCGCGGCGCCGAGCAGCCTCCGCGCCACCGCGTGGCCGACCAGCCCGCTGCCGCCGAGGATCATCACCGTCCGGTCACGCAGTTCCATGCAATCGCTCGATGGCCTCGACTTCGTGCGCGGCGAGCCGCCGGTACTTGCCCTCGGCCAGCCGCCCGAGCCGCACCGGCCCGTAGGAGACGCGATGCAGCCACTCGACCTTGAGTCCCAGCGCCTCCGCGAGCCGCCGGACGATGCGCTGGCGGCCTTCCGCGAGGGTGACCTCGACCTCGATGCTGCGCTCCACGGGCCGCACCCGGAAGTCCACGACCCGCACCGGGCGGCCGTCGATCGCCGGGGGTCGCGCGAGGGCGGCGCGCACCTCCGCCGCGCCGTGGCCGTGGACCCGGAGCCAGTAGGTGCGGGGTACGGCGAAGCGCGGGTGCATCAGCCGGTGCGCCGCTGCGCCGTCCGTGGTGAAGAGCAACAGCCCCGACGTCATGACGTCCAGTCGACCAACGTACGTGAGCCCCGGTACGTTGGGGAGGAGGCTGTAGACGGTCCGGCGCCCCTCCGGGTCCCCGCGGCTGACCACATAGCCGACGGGCTTATTGAGCGCGAGCCAGGTGACCGGCCCCGGCCGCACCGCCCGGCCGTCCACCGTCACGCGGTGGCGCAGCGGATCCACGCTCATACCGATCGTGGCCACGGCGCCGTCCACGCGCACACGACCCGCGCGGATCAGGTCCTCGGCCTTGCGGCGGGACGTGACGCCCGCACGCGCCAGGGCGCGTTGCAGGCGCATCAGCGTCATTCGGGTTCGGCGGGCGCGGGCGGCCGGAGCGCCACCGACAGCTCGTCCAGCCGCGGCAGCTCGTCCAAGTCCTTGAGGCCGAGGATCTCGAGGAACTGCGGCGTGGTGCCGTACAACAGCGGCCGCCCGAGCCCTTCCCCCCGGGTCACGATCTCCACCAGCCCGCGCTCGCTCAGCTTCTCGATCACGGCGCCCGAATCCACGCCCCGGATCTCGTCCACCTCGGGCCGGCCCACGGGCTGGCGGTAGGCGATAATGGCCAGCGTCTCGAGCGCCGCCGGGCTGAGTCGCCGCGGGCGCAGCGCGAACTGCGCGCGGTCGATCGCCTCCGCGTACTCCCGCCGCGTCAGGAACTGCCACCCCTGCGCGATCTCCACCAGCTCGACGCCGTGATCGCCGGTCGCAAACGCATCCCGGATTTCGGCCAGGGCCGTGCGCACCGCCGCCGCGCCCGCCTGCGGATCGAGCGTTTGGATCTCCTCGACCGTGAGCGGGCGCGCCGAGGCGAACAGCGCCGCCTCAACGAGCTTCGCGAGCGGACTCACGGCGGATCTGAATCGGGGCGAACGGCCCCGCTTGGTGCACGTGCAGAGCGCCGCGCTTGGCGAGCTCGAGCAAGGCGATGAACGCGGACAGGACGTCCACGAGCGTGGCGCGCGCCCCCACGATGTCGCCCCACCCGAACGCCGCGCGCTCCGCGAGCAGCGCCTGAATGCGCTCGGTCGCGCCCTCCACGTCGAGCGGCCGCGGTACCACGCGGTGCAGCACCGGCTCGGGAATGAGCGCGATCACCCGCTCCGCGGCGGCCAGCAGATCGTTCAGGTCGATCACGAGCGGCGCGGGCGGCGGGGCCGGCGGCTCGGGAGCGAAGCCTCGCCCGGCGCGCCGCCGCCGCCGCCAGCCATTCCACCAGCTCGCGGATCTGCTGGTACTCGAGCAGCCGGCGCACCAGCGCGGCGCGCGGATCTTCCCACTCGTCGTCGCCCAGGCGCCGCGGCAACAGCATCTGCGCCTTGATCCGCAGCAGCCGCGCGGCCATCTCGAGGTAGTCCGCCGCCTGGTTCAACCCCAGCTCGTTGATGACGGCGAGGAACTGGTCGGCGATCTTCGCGATCGGCAGGTCGGTGATGTCGACCTCGTCCTCGGCGATCAGATGCAACAGCAGATCCAAGGGGCCCGAGAATTGCTCGAGCTCGACGACGAAGCCGGCCTGGTCCTGAGCCGTGGGCGGAAGCGCGGTCATGAGGCCGCCCCGATCCGGAGTCCGCCGACGACGGCGAGGCCCAGGTTCATCAGCTGGTAGGCCGGCCACAGGAAGACGTTGATCGCGCCAGGCGCGAGCCAGAGAATCAAGAGAAGTGGCAGCATGCCGAGCGCGTAGAACTGGCGGTACTTGAGACCCCAGCCGGGCGGCAGCAGATGATAGAAGACGTGGCTGCCGTCGAGCGGCGGGATCGGGATGAGATTGAAGAACGCGAGCACCAGGTTGAGACGCATCCCTTGGTACGTCATCTCCTGCAGTATCCCGAGACTCCCAGCCAGGGACGGCATGCGCTGGCCAATCAATCCGACCGCCCCGAACAGCCCGGTGAAGACCACAAACAGGGCCAGGTTCACGACGATCCCGGCGAGCGACACGATCACGTCCCCGCGGACGAACTTGCGGTACTTCCTGGGGTTGACCGGCACCGGCTTCGCGGCCCCGAACAGGAATCCGGCGTTGGACACCCACAGGATGACCGGCAGCAGCACCGTCATGATGGGATCGATGTGCTTCAGGGGATTGAGCGTCAGCCGCCCCAGCATGTAGGCGGTGTCATCGCCCTGCCGGTACGCGGCTTCGGCGTGGGCGTATTCGTGGGCCACCATTGAGAAGAGAAGCACCGGGGCCCAGATGAGGATTTCGAACGAAATAGCTCGGGCTCGAGGGTCGGTGACCGCCTAAGATAACGAGCCGGCGGGGGCCCGGTCAACGGCGTAGCGCCTTGACCGACCTGCACTTACCCTCTATCTTCCGCGCCTCACGAGGAGGCCGCGAGTGCCGAGAATCAAGTCCGCGAAGAAGGCGATGCGCCAGGGGCGCGCCCGCCACGTGCGCAACCGCGCCCAGAGCTCCGCGCTCCGGACCGCGCTCAAGCGCGTGCGCACGGCGACCACGTCCGAGCAGGCGGGTGAGGCCTATCGGGTGGCCGCGCGGCTGCTCGATCGCGCCGCCCGAAAAAATCTGATCCATCCTAACAATGCGGCGAGACACAAGAGCCGGCTTGCCGCTGTGGTGCGAAAACTCTCCAAATAGACGACGTGGCGCCCGTTTGGTGTCAGACGGCGTCGAGTTGACCACCGCACTGCCCGCAATACCACTCCGTCGGCAGGTTCATCGTGCCGCACTCCTTGCACCGCAGCGTCCGCGCGACTTCCTCGTCGCCTGCAGCGGACGGGTCGGGGACAATCGGCGCGGGGACGGGGTTGGCGGCCCGCTGCGACGGCGGCACGGCGGTGCGGGGCGGATCGCCCGGAATCACGGGCTGAAACTGGGCGCCACTGGCGCGGCGGGGCGACGGCGCCGACCCCGTGTCGTCCTCGGTGACGGATTTGATGAACTCGAGCTCGTCCACCTGCGCCGCTTTCTGGGGCGGCGGCTCCGGCTCGAGTCTGGGGCGCCGCGGGGGGGGGGGCTCGGGTGACGCGGGCGCGGCTCTGGGGGTGGGTCGGTTTCGCACCAGCGCGTCCAGCTCCTCGAGCTTTTGGATGTCCGCCTCGACCGACTGCAGGTCTTCGCGCACCGACACGAGCTCCGCGAGCACGTCCTGGTGCACCTGGTCCCATTGCGACTCGTCATACTCGCCGACCGAGTGGCGCAGCTCGCTCTCCGTGAGCTTCTCCGCGACGATGGCTTCCTTCTTCTGTAGTTCGCCGCGCATGTGCCGCTTTTCCTGAATCGCCAAGCGCGCGCTCTCGGCGTGCGCCTTGAGCTCTTCCATCACGGCCGCGAGTCGCGCCTCGTAATCCTCGCGCACGCGCGCCCGCACGTTCCCGGGCGTCGCGTCTGCCGAGCTGTTCAGGCGCGCGATCCAGGCTTCGTATTGGCGCCGCTCCTCCAGCAGGCGCTGGATGATCGCAGTGCTCTTGGAAGATCCTCTAGCCATCCCGTTCCTCTCGTGCTCGATCTCGCTGCGTCTCGAGTCGTGCCTCCGCCTCGGGGCTCAACTCGTTCCCGCCCGAGCGCGCGCGCCGCGAAGATGATGCGGGCCGCGTGCTCCAGACTCTCCATTCGGATCCACGCCGCGTCGAGTGTCGCCCCGACGGTCACCGCCCCGTGGTTCGCCAAGAGCCAAGCGTGATGTCCCGCCAGGTGCGGCTCGAGGCGGTCGCCCAACTCCGGCGTCCCAGATGTCCCATACGGGACGAGCGGCACCGCCCCGCACTGCAGGATAAGCTCAGGCAGGACAAATATATGAAAATCCTGCCCCGCGACCGCGAAACCGGTCGCCACGGGGGGGTGTGCGTGCACCACGGCCCCGACGTCGGGCCGACGCGTCAGGATCCGCAGATGTAAGTCCAATTCGCTCGTAGGGTTATGGCGCCCACGCCGCTTGCGCCCGTGCAGATCCACTAGGACCATGTCCGCCGGCCCCACCAGCGCTTTGATCACCCCGGTCGGGGTCACGAGCACGCGGTCGGGCCCCAGGCGGACCGCGAGGTTGCCGTCCTGTCCGGCGATGAGCCCGCGCTCGGCGAGCTGCCGGCAGCACTGCGCCATGCGGCGGGCGACCGCACGCGCCGTCACGAGTCGGCGGGAGCCTCCGCCTGATGGGCCACCTTGCCACCGACGATCGTGAGCGCGGCGCGCCCGGTGAGCGCCCGGCCCGAGAAGGGCGTGTTGCGGCTCTTCGAGAAGAACGCGGCGGGATCCACGGTCCAGCGCGCCGCGACGTCCAGCACGACGATATCGGCCGCCGCCTCGGGCTTCAACGTTCCGCCGGGGAGCCGGAACGCGGCGGCGGGCGCGGTGCTCATCCGGTGGACGAGCTCGGGGAGTGTGAGGATTCCTCCCGCTGCGAGTTCCGTGTAGGCCACCGCGAACGCAGTCTCCAGCCCCACGATCCCGAAGGGGGCGTCGTCGAAGGCGGCTTCCTTGGCGTCGTAGGCATGTGGGGCGTGGTCGGAGGCGATGCAGTCGATCACGCCCTCCTTCAGCGCCTGGCGCAGCGCCGCGACGTCCGCCGCCTCGCGCAGCGGCGGGTTCATCTTGGCGTGCGTATCGTAGCGCTCGCAGTCGCGCTCGGTGAGCGTGAGGTGGTGGGGCGTGACCTCGGCGGTGACGCGGACCCCCTGCTCTTTGGCGCTGCGAATGAGCGCCACCGAGCCCCGCGTGGACACGTGGCACAGGTGCACGTGCCCGCCCGTGAGTCCGGCCAGCAGAACGTCGCGCCCCACCATGATCTCTTCGGCCGCCGCCGGGATGCCCTTGAGACCCAGCCGCGCGGCGACCAGCCCCTCGTGCATCACACCGCCCGCGGCGAGGGTCGGCTCCTCGCAGTGATCGGCGACCGGGATCGCGAAGGTGCGGGCGTACTCGAGCGCGGTGCGCATGAGGTGGCTCGAGACGACGGGCTTTCCGTCGTCCGAGACCGCTACCGCGCCGGCGCCCACCATCTCACCGAACTCGGAGAGGCGCTCTCCCTTCTGGCCTACCGAGATGGCGCCGATCGGATACACCCGCGTGAGCCCGGCACGCGCCGACTGGCGCACGATGAAGCCGACGGCCGCCTGGTTGTCGGTGACGGGATCGGTGTTCGGCATGGCGCACACGGTGGTGAACCCGCCCGCCGCGGCGGCCCGGGCGCCGCTCGCGATCGTCTCGACGTCCTCGTTACCGGGCTCGCGCAGGTGGACATGCACGTCCACGAGCCCGGGGGCCACGACGTTGCCCCGCACGTCCCGGACCTCGGCGCCGTCGGGAATCCCGAGCCCGGTGCCGACCGCGGCGATCTTACCGTCCTGGATGAGGACGTCTGCGACCTGGTCGAAGCCCCGGCTGGGGTCGATCACGCGGCCGCCCTTCAGGAGCAGCGGCTGCATCACTCCACGCCTCCGGACCGTTTCGCCGCGTCGGCCAGCTCGGGCCGTCCCCCGGCCAGCAGGTACAGCACCGCCATCCGGACGGCGACGCCGTTCGTCACTTGGTCGAGGATCACGCTGTGCGGCCCGTCGGCGACGCGCGAATCGATCTCGACACCGCGATTCATGGGCCCCGGGTGCATGATGGTCATGGGGCGGGCCGCCTTCTCGAGCCGCTCGGCGGTGACGCCGAAGACGCGGTAGTACTCGCGCACGCTGGGGATGAATCCCATCTCCATGCGCTCGAGCTGGAGCCGCAGCACGTTGAGCACGTCGGCCCACTCGATCGCCTCCTCGATGCGACGGAACCGGCACACGCCCAGCTCCTCGATGCCGCGCGGCAGCAGCGTGTCGGGACCGCACACGCCGACTTCGGCGCCGAGCTTCAGGAGGCCCCAGATGTTCGAGCGGGCGACGCGCGAATGCAGGACGTCGCCCACGAGGCACACCTTGATGCCGTCGATCTTCCCGTGCTTGTCGCGGATGGTAAGGAGGTCGAGCAGGCCTTGCGTGGGATGCTCGTGCTTGCCGTCGCCGGCGTTGATGACGTTGGAGCGAATCCGGTTGCCCAGGAACTCGGCGGCGCCGGAAGAGGGATGGCGGATGACCACCATGTCGATCCGCATCGCTTCGAGATTCCTGGCGGTGTCGACCAGGGTCTCCCCCTTCTGCACCGAGCTGCCGCTCGCCGCCACGTTGACGGTGTCGGCAGAGAGGCGTTTTTCCGCGAACTCGAACGAGATGCGGGTGCGCGTGGAGGCTTCGAAGAACAGGTTGACGATGGTCTTGCCGCGGAGGGCGGGGACTTTCTTGATGGGCCGCTCGGAGACTTCCTTGAAGGGCTCGGCGGTATCGAGGATGAGCCGGATCTGGTCCGCCGAGAGGTCCTCGAGCCCGACCAGGTCTTTGCCGAGGGGCGGGGCCGTCACGCCGGGGCTCCCTGACGCACCAGGTTCACCTCGTCGCGTCCGTCGAGCTCCTCGACCAGCACGTCGACCCGCTCCCCGCTGTTCACCTTGACCTGCTTGCCGACGATGTCCGGGTGGATCGGCAGCTCACGCCCTCCGCGATCCACGAGCACGCAGAGCGAGATGCGCTTGGGGCGGCCGAAGTCGGCGAGCTCGTCGAGCGCGGCGCGCACGGTACGGCCGGTATAGAGCACGTCGTCCACGATCACGACGTGCTTGCCGGTGAGCTCCCCGGGGATGCGGGTCTCGCCGATGACCGGCTTGGGGCCCACCGTTTCGAGGTCGTCGCGGTAGAGGGTGATGTCGAGGGCGCCGCGCGGCACGACCACGCCCTCGTCCTGCTCGATCAACTTGGCGATCCGCTCGGCGAGCTCGACGCCGCGCCGCTGGATTCCGATCAGCACGAGATCGTCGGTTCCGTGGGCCAGCTCGAGCACTTCCACGGCCATTCGCTGAAGCGCCCGCGACAAGGCGCGGGCGTCCAGGATGATCGTGCGTTCGGGCCGGCTCATCTCAGGCTTGGAAGCTAACCGGCGGCCCAGTAGGGTCAACGGCGGACTACTGCAGAGCAGCCCGCCGTCCCCACCGCCCTACCCCTTCCGGTGACTCTCGTCCTTTCCGTGAATCCTATGCTCCTTCTGCGACTTGCCCCTGCCATCCTCTGCCAAGTCCGGCCCCTGGAGGCGGGCGCGCGCCGTCACGTACAGATCTCTCTTTCCGAAACCGCCAGCTCGTTCGGAAAAGAAATACAGCGTCACGCCATCAAACGAGAGCGCGGGCGCGCCGTCGAAGGCCGTGCTGTTCACGACGGGCCCGAGATTGACGGGGGTCTCCCAGGGATCGAGGGTCGAGCCACGCGTCGAGACCCACAGGTCCTCGCTCCCCACTCCTCCAGGGCGACCGCTCGAGATAATCATCTCGAGCCCATCGCGCCTGATGGTGGTGCGCGTGTCCCGGAACGGGCTGCTGAGCTCCGGAACCAGGGCCGGCGGGCCGAACGCCCCTTCTTCTCCCATCCGCGTGGTCGCGTAGATGTCAAAGCCCTGGTCCGAGCCGGGTGGATTGTTCTGCACCGTGAAGTACAGGGTCGTGATGCCAGTCGCCTCATCCTCGAAGTACGTCGGGCCGGCGTCGGCGTACGGGCCGTTCACCACACAGCCGAGGTTCTCGGCGAGCTCCCAACCGAAGTCGTCGCGCTTGTCGTGACGCCGAGCGACGAACAGGTCGGCGAGACCACACCCTCCCCGTCCCGTACTGTGGAAGTAGAGCTGGTGCCCGTCTGGGGTGAACGTCGGGGCCAAGTCATTGCCGGACGTATTGATGTTGGGCCCCAGATTCACCGGCGCGCCCCAGGGATCATCGATACTGGCTCGCTGCGAGACCCAGATGTCAGTGCCGCCGAGCCCTCCCGGGCGGTCGGAGCTGACGTACAGGCTCAGGCCGTCCTTGGAAATCGCGGGGTGCTGCTCGTTCGCGGCCGAATTGACAACCCGGCCGAGGTTCACCGGCGCGCCCCAGGGACCATACGCGGGCTGATCCTCTCCGGCAGCTTCGGCCGCTAGTGGTTTCGCAGCGTTAGGACCCACCAGGCGTTTGTCCGGACTACACGCGTAAGCCACAACCCCAAGCGTGCATAGCAGGGTGATTCTCTCGATCGGTTTCATCGCACACCTCCTAGAGTTGATTGCCCGGACCTGAATCAACCGGTAGCTTCAGGTTGACGGAGCTAGTTTCAGCCGGCCGCGTCACCAGGACGTGACCGGTCCGTTACCGGTCGCGGTGACAGTTGCTGCTCCGCCAGCGCCGAAGGGGCCTTGCATGATCGAGTTCCGGCTGCTCGGGACTCTGCACCTCACCGACGCCGAGGGACGCGAGGTCAAGAGCTTGCTGACGCGATCCCGGCGCCTGGCGCTCCTCGCGTATCTCGCCGCCGCCACCCCCCGCGGGCTCCACCGCCGCGACACGCTGCTGGCGCTGTTCTGGCCGGAGCTCGACCAAGAGCACGCCCGTGCCGCACTGCGCCAGGCGCTCCACGTCGTCCGGAGCGCACTCGGCGCCGATGTGGTCGTGACGCGCGGTGACGAAGAGATCGGGCTCAACGTCGACCACCTCTGGTGTGATGTCGTCGCCTTCGATGAAGCGATCGCGATACAACAGTTCAGCGAAGCACTCGAGCTCTATCGCGGGGAGACGCTGGACGGGTTCTTCATTTCAGGCGCGGCGGAATTCGAGCGCTGGCTGGAGCGGGAGCGGGCACGATTGCGCGAGGCGGCATCTCGCGCCGCGCGGGCGCTGGTGGAGCAGTGCGAGGCGGCGGACGACCTTCCTGCAGCGGCTGAATGGGCTCGCCGGGCTGTGTGGCTCGCACCCCACAAAGAGGATGCACTGCGCCGGCTGGTCAGGCTGCTCGACCGCCTCGGCGACCGCGCAGGCGCCGTGGCAGCCTACGAGGAATTCACCAAGCAGCTCGCTGCAGACCTCGAGACGGAGCCCGCTGCCGAGACCAAAGCCTTGCTCACGGCGGTGCGGGCCCGGCAGACTGCGACGCTGGTGGAGTTGCCGAGCCCCTCATCCGGCGAAGCCCGGCACGTTGCAACGGCGACCACCTCGCCGCGTGTGCGTCGCGTCTGGTGGCCTGCCGGCATCGCCGCCGTCGTCGCCGGTATGGTGTTGTCGAGTGCCAGCGGCTGGCGCGGTCGACTGTGGCCGAGGCCCGTCACAGGCCGCGTGCAGTCCCTGGCCGTGCTGCCGCTCGCCAACCTCTCCGCAGACACCCTGCGCTCGTGGTACGCCGATGGACTCACCGAGGCCCTGACGACCGACCTCGCCCGCCTTCGCGCATTGCGAGTGGTTTCACGAAGCTCGGCGACTTCGTACCGAGGCACGACCAAATCGCCGCGGGACATTGCCCGAGAACTCCAGGTCGATGCGCTCGTGGAAGGCGGCCTCCAGGTGTCGGGAGATCGGGTGCGAGTCGACCTGCGGCTGGTGGACGCGGCGTCGGGGTACCAACTCTGGGCGGACCGATTCGAGGAACCGGTGGAGCGCCGATTCGCCCTGGAAGATCGAGTGGCGCGCGGCATCCTGACGTCGCTCAAGTTGCCCCTGAGCGCGTCGGAGGAACGGGCCCTGCGCACGATCCCGACAAAGAATCTCGAGGCCTACGACGACTACCTCCGCGGGAGAATTCGGCTGCGGCGTGAGAACCGCGAGGACGATTCAGTCGCCATCACGCTGCTCAAGCGGGCGGTCGCGCTCGATCCGGACTTCGCGGCAGCCCAGGCGGAGCTGGCTCACGCATACGTCCTGCGAATCGAACAGTTCTTGCCTCGCGACACGGCGGTGGTCGAACGGGCCTGGGTGGCCACGGAAAAGGCGCTGCGTCTCGACCCGGACCTCGCCGAGGCTCACTTCGCACGTGGGGCTCTGCTGTCAGGCCTGTCGGGCCGGTTGGCGCCCGAGCCGGCAGTGGGGGAATACCGCCGGGCCCTGCAGCTCAACCCGAACCTGGCCCAAGCGCATCACGGTCTCGGCACCATCTACCTGCACCTCGGGCTCCTCGACAAAGCCGTCGACGAATTCCAAAGAACGCTCGCCATCGATCCGGGCAACTACGGTGCCACCCGACGCATCGGCCTCGCCCTCGTGTACCAGGGACGCTACGAGGATGGCTTACGCCTGATCCGCCAGGTGCCACCTCAGTCCAACCTGTCACTCTGGAACTATCAGGTCGCCTGGGCCCTCCTCTATCTCGGCCGGGACGAAGAAGCGGCCACGCTTATGGCGCGTTACCTGGGGGAGCACCCGGAGGACCGCGGTGGCGTGGTCACGAGCACGCGTGCTGTACTGCGCGCCAAGAGGGGCGATGCCCGGCGGGCCGAGGAGGACGTCCGGACCGCCTTGGTGAAGGGAAAGGGCTTCGTTCACTTTCATCACACAGCCTACAACATCGCCACGGTGTACGCCCTGCTCCGCCAGCCGGCCCGCGCCGTGTACTGGCTGCGACAGGCGACGGAGACCGGCTGGCCCTGCTACCCCTACTTCGCGAGGGACCCGAACCTCGACAACATCCGGAACGATCAGGGCTTCGTCGAGTTCATGAACCAGCTGAAGCTGCAATGGGAGCGGTATCGTGCGACTCTGTGAACGACGTTTCTCGATCGCTATCGCGACGCTTCTCACCGCCGCAGGACCGCTGTCCGCCCAGACGCTGGGATCGCCTGCGCCCGACTTCACGCTGAAAACGCTCGCGGGCGGGACAGCGAGTCTCTCCGATTACAAGGGCCGTCCCGTCTTTCTCAATTTCTGGGCCTCGTGGTGCAAACCGTGTCGTGGAGAGATGGCCGACATCATTGACGCCTACGACGCGCATAAAGATCAGGATCTGCAGGTGCTGGCGATCAACTTGACCGATCAGGAGCGGATGCGGGACGTCCGGAAGTTCGTGGACGAATCGCGAATGCCCTTTCCCGTGCTGCTCGATGAGAAAGGCAAGGTCCGCAAGAGCTACGCGCTCCGCGGCGTGCCGACGTCGGTGTTCATCGACGCCCAAGGTGTCGTGCGCGTAGTCAACCCCGGCCCAATCGCGAACGAGACAATCCAGCGGAGCCTTGCCGCAATCCTTCCGGCGCGGTAGTGGACCGCTGTTGACAGCACGAGGAGGTTCTATGCGCGTTCACCCGGTGGCCCTTCTCACGATCGGCGTGGGCTTGCTCGCCCTTCCGAGGCAGTCGTTCGCGCAAGGCTGAATGCCGGTGCGCTTCACAACCCCCAGTTTGGGGGGACAGGGCGAACTGCAGGTGGCGGATCTCGCAGCCCACCAGTGGAGGATCGCGCTCGGGTACCGCCATCTCCACGCCGACCAGTTGTTCGTAGGGACTCAACGGCTCCCGACCAACCAGCCGCTCATAATCAACCTCCACTCGGTCGACGTCACCGCGTCGTACGCCGTGTCCGATCGATTCAGCCTGAGCCTCACGGTACCCTTCGTGTACGGCATGCAGTCGCGTCTCTATGCGGACTCCGCTCGGCACGCCGTCACGGCGGTCGGACTGGGGGACGTGAGTCTGGTCGGCAGCGGGTGGTTGTTGGACCCGCACAACCACTCGGGGAACATCGCGCTCGGCCTCGGCGTGAAGGCGCCCAGCGGAACCCACACGGCGTCGGCCGATTACTTCCTCGCGGACAGCACTGCCATCCAGTACCCCGTAGACCAATCAATCGAACCCGGGGATGGCGGCTGGGGCATCATCCTGCAGCTGCAGGCGTACCGGCGGGCATTTCACAACGGCACCGCGTACCTGACAGGGTCTTACTTGATCAATCCGCGCCGGCTGAGCGACGTCCCGAAAGACCCGGGTGGAAAGGTCTATTGGGCCGTGCCGGACGTTTATTCCGCGCGCTTGGGGCTGGCGTACGCCGTGTGGCCGGAGCGGGGCGTCTCCGTCAGTCTCGGTGGCAGGATCGACGGCCAACCCGTCCGCGATCTGATTGGCGGCGGCGACCCCGGCTTCCGCAGGCCGGGGTATTCCATTTCCCTCGATCCCAGCGTGGCTCTCACGACCGGTCCGAGCCAGCTCGCCTTGAGCGTGCCGATCAGGCTGAGCGCGAATCGCGAGGCGAGCGTGTTGGACCTGCAAACCGGCAAGCACGGCGGAGGGGACTTCGCCAGCACGCTGATCTTCGTGAGCTATTCGCGGCGGTTTTGAGGCAGGTC
>Ga0209761_1000600_pt1 | contig 22360 bp, 27 predicted proteins | sample GraSoi013_1_40cm_4_FD_185818 | JGI IMG/M metagenome (GOLD analysis project Ga0209761, IMG submission 185818) | Grasslands soil microbial communities from the Angelo Coastal Reserve, California, USA - Sample 09_25_2013_1_40cm (SPAdes) (version 2) | ecosystem: Environmental > Terrestrial > Soil >...
GGATTCGGGTAGTCGAAATTGGCCGTCCGTCTTGCGCAAGGATCAAGTCGACGATCTCGATGTGCATTGGAGGCAGACCTTTCTCTTTTCGTAGCTTGTTGATCTCATCCGCGCTGGCCCTTGTGTCCTGAGTGACTACGATCGCCTCGATGTCTCTTTCCAAGACGGTCGGACCCCACTTGTCCTTTAGTCGTGCGATGTTCGCTCGGTCGGACCAGTTGCGTTCTCCCAAGAACCTTCTGAGTCTATCGACTCTCTCTGCGTAGGGTCGCACAGCATGATCTTTGGGCAGTCTTTGAATAAGATCATCCGTTGTGACGCCGATTGTGACCTTGTCTCCAATCTCGAAGGCACGCGATAGAAGCGCTGCGTGCCCTTTGTGCAAGACATCGAACGTTCCTCCCATCGCGACGCGCTTGAAATTCCTTCTAGCACTATCAGACATGCTTGGACCAAGAAAGAGACTTGACGATTCCGGATAAACCTTGAAGTGCCAACAGGAACAAGGAGCTCGGATCCGGCTAAGTCTTAGGTGCTGATGGCAATGTGGCGTGAGAGAAATGGTTGCCACGATTCTCTAGCGATGCTCGATGTTTAGGACTACGGCAGCGAGTACGCAGATGACGAGGAGAACTATCAGGAATTTTTCAATGTCCTACGAGAACCAGGCTGTCCCTTGAGCGCCTAGTATCCACCCTCACGAAAGCGATTACGATGAAGATTATTGCTAGCGTTAGCAGGATTGCTATGCTGATCCGTGCCTCTTGGGTGAGGCGGGGACTGGGCTCTGTACTTGGACCAGAACCTATGAAACACCAATAAAATGAGGTGAGAAGCCGAGGGTCAAGGTACTAAGTACTACCTTGACGTCGTCTCCTCTCACTTGGGTTGAGGGTACTCTCATTCCCAAATCGCTGGGTAAGGCAGTTGTATGTTAGGTGTCTAGAGGGTTTGAGCGACCAGAGGTCGCGTCTTCCGGGCGGGAGAAGATTCAGCTTCGATTATGAGCCTAAGGAAAAGACGAGGGTTTCTGCTGATGAGATCCTTGATAGTATGAACCGGAGTTTGCAGGTCGAGCAGATACTCGATTATGATCCGCAGGTGGAGTCGTATCTTGCAAAACATTCACGGGCTGAAGGTTCAGGTCGCGGTGCAGGCAGACTCGTCTTCGCAGTCATGCTCCTGACTGGAGTCGTTGTGGCTTGGTTTTATGCTGGATTAGCAAGAGTCTTGGATGTCAAATTCTGGAGGTCCGGGTTCGGAATACTTGGATACGGGGTGCCAATGTGGCTCATCGCAGTAGGAACACTCATTGTCTTGTCGCTGGCTGTAGCAGTAAGTCGCCGGGGAAGAACCGTCGAGATTACCAGATGAGCGTCAACGACCGATTCGGTGCCAAGTTAGGAAAACAGTAATTAGCATCGCTCTTCCTCGAATTCGTCGTGTCTCGGACAGGTTCATCAAACCGGGAAAATCAGGACATTCTTTCTCGAATTGTCACGTCGCCAACAATACTCTTTTCGATAATTCTTGTCATAGTATACGTGCTTCTCTCGTTCGTGGCTCAAGACTTTCTCAATCCCGTCTATAGTGCACCGCTGGTTTTTCAAGAATCGCTCGTGCAATGCAACCCATGTATCCTGATGCAGCCGGGCTGGCCATGGATTCCTTGGACTATCGTAACCTCGATTTTTCTCCATGCGGGACCCTTGCACCTAGCATCGAACATATTCTTCCTTCTAATCTTCGGCTACGTTTTGGAGGAACAGCTCAATAATCGTTTAAAGTGGATGGAGATTTTCTTCTTGACGGGAATCGCTGGGAACCTGTCATTTCTGGCCGCTTACGCGCTCGTTGGTCCGGATGCTGGAGTGTTCGGAGTTGGCGCTTCAGGAGCTGTTTATGGGATTCTTGGAGCTGCTGCGGGGCTGAAGATCGCGATCATCCTAATTCTTGTAGCCGGGCTGGACATCTTCGCGGGCGGAGGGTTATTCGCGCACATTGGAGGCATGATCACAGGAATAGTCATTCGAAGATTATGGATTACGGGGGCCGAAGAGAAGACATCCCTCGAGTAACCGACTAAGAGGCACGACTGGGAATCCCTCTCGGAAAGTCTCTTTCACGTCTTGAGTTTTGAGGTGCTACCCACCCCTATTTTTACAATTTTATTTTTTTAAGCGCCTCAAAATGCGCGAGAAATAGGCTAATTCGTTCATTATGCTAGGAAAAGCATTTTGCGGAAATGGGTTTATTCATTTAAACATAGCGGAAATTCATGAGGAGGACATCGGGGGCCAGAAAAAGTGTGCGTATTTTGGCAATCAGGGCTCAAAATGGGCGATTTTCGTCCCCAGCGCTGAGATCATGCTAAAAATTATTAAAAAGTCGATCAGTGCGCGCTCTATAACACTGCATCTCGGAACCGTGACGAATGTAACGCGATCTTGACCCTCAGTTGAAAGTCATGCTATTTCTGACTTACAGTCCATCCTCAATGCGGCACGATGGTGGAACAGTTCCTCGTTGACGGGAAATTTCATGGGCGATCATCCCAGGACTCGCGGACACGTTAGAATGGATTTCGAATCCTCGTGACGGCGGTTGGCTACCTGTCAATCTAGCTGAAATGGGCACGACTTTTCGTGTGACGAGCTATGGACAGTTGAATCTGAGTCTAAGTGTCAGATGGATAGAGCCGGAGTACAAGCCATGGGGTCCATTTTGCTTTGTTATCCAAAACATGTCTAGATACCGTGTACCAAGATCTGTGTTGGTTTCAACTATGAAAAAGTTTTGAGAGTTGCTGTGGAACTTCCTGATGGTCGGAAGGAAGGGAGGGGCCTGGAGGAATGTGATTAGACGATCCAACCATATGGTCCAAGCATAACTGCAACACACTATAGACACCCATGGGAAGAATTGACGAGATTTGAACTATCCTACTTCGGCTCTTTATCAGCTGAGATCAGCAGGAATTCGAAACGCGATTCAAGAAGTATTACGGAGGCTCTGGAGAAGTGATTCCGCAATGCCAGTGCTCCGCAAGAGAGTGAAGACAGGTTGGTGGTGATTCACTTGTACAACTAATGAGGTCCTCGAGAAAATCAATGAATTCGCAACCCTTGGAGTCCAATATTCTACTCTCAAGACATGGCGTGACTTGTTGGAGGGTTTGGACAAAGCACTTTACCAGCTTTGCAGTCAACTAAGACTAGCGACTGCAATGACACTCCTCGCCCAGCATTGGCTTGATCTTAATTGGAGAGTTTTGTGGTAGCCCGGGGGAGACTGGAAATCATGAGTTCGAGAATACCCCGAGTTTTCCGGTATACGTAACGAGTCCTTCCGGAAAAAACCCAATACCATAGTTCCATATTTATTCTTGGACTGGTCAGCGTTTGCCAGTCCAGAAAACAACCATCCTCGTCGACCAGGATGCTCTGAGGGGTGCCAAGGCCAAGGCTGCTCTGAAGGGTCTCAGTCTCAGTGAAGTTATCGAGTCCAAGCTGAAAGAGTTCCTGGTAGAAGACGATCGGACTCCCTCTGCTTGTTCGACTTCTTCGAAGGGTCATGCAGGAGAACATCCATGACTGTGAAACGAGGCAAGAGTCCGCTTGTACTCGTCGTATTGTTTCTGATGGCGACTGGTCTCCCCAATCTTGTGGCTCCTGTTCACGCAGTATTCATAATCGACAGCACCACTCTTGCGGGCGGTTCATCGTATTTCGGCTATTTCGGAGTCTATCCGGCACGGTGGGGCGAGATTGGACAATGCTTCACTACTCCTACCGTGTCCGCCGACCCTCTCGTAGCAAATGGGTTGCAAATAACCCAGGTAAAATTCTACATATCAAGCGGAGCGGGGTCTCCCTCAGGCACAGTACAGGCTTTCCTGTTTGCGACCGCTGGGACATACGGGAGCAGCTGCGTACCATCCGGCCCAGTACTCGCCTCATCTGTTAATGTGGCGATAATCCCGATCAATGGCTACACCACTAATTTTCAGATCAAGTATAACGCCAGACCGAACACTCTCTACGCTATCAGCCTAAGAATCAATTCCTGTTCTTCCTGCGACCTCAATAATTATTGGCAATTCCAATTCCAGAGCCCAGCGTCAAATAATATTGCTCGCTGGGAAGGCTCGTCATATTCAGCGATTACAAACGGACAAGCCACGTATGAGATAGATGGAGATTATCTTCCTCCTGCTCCTACAACGAACTGGCTGGATATTTTCAACAGCTCCACCGTTGGAGTGCCTAACTGGCTATTGATCTCTGCCGTCCTGTTAGTGGTCCTCTCTATCGTAGCTTCTTCGGGAAGGGGGAAGAAGAAGAAGAGATGAAACAGGCCCTGGTTTTTCTCCTGCTCCTAGGGTCCATCCTTGGATCCCTCCATGTCCCAAACAAGTTGGTTCTGTCTGAGGCTCATGCAGTAAGCCAGCCACTGATTTCTAGCTCGACCGTTTACGCCTGGCATCTCATCAATCCTCAGTCGAGCAACAGGATCCCGTTAACCAAAAGCGTTGACTATCTGTTCTATCCTGATGGTCGTGTCAACTATGTGAACAGCAACGGAGGCAACATGACCCTTCTCCCCCTAAGTGCCAAGTGGGGCTCACTGCCAGCGAACGTTACTCTACCCTTCACCGGATTCCAGTACAACAGTACAACGGTGGAGTATTCGCTAAGCTACAAGTTTCTCAGTAACAATCTCACTCTAAACGTGATCTTCAGTCGAATGCCGCAGGACAATTTCAACTTGGACGTAAGATTCACCGGCACCCTGTCGGCCCTCGGAGCGTTAGCCCTCAGCTTTCATGGGACCGGAGCAAGACGGAGCGACAGCACGACGATCCACTTTGGAAGCGTAGGATTCGACTGGTCGGACACAGTCGCTTTGAACGTCACAAGCTGGCCAAATGGAGTGCAATGGTCCAACCTCACCAGTTTCAACATAGACCCGACCACAATAGGAAGCACTACAGCTGCGCTGCCGGTGCCCTTAGGATTCATGCGGGGGGTTTTCGCAAGCTCCACCGGCATCATATTTGTCGAGTACTGTGATGGAACCAATGATCAATACGCCAGCAGTACCGACGGAGGAGTAACATGGTCCGCCACTCAGCTGGTGGCAGGCTGCACCAACGGAGACAATAATTCATGGTGGTATGATGGAGGCTTCGTCTATTTCGTCAGCGTTGAATCAGCCGCCTGCGGACAAGCAAATTATCAGGCCTGTTACAAAGTCGGCACTGTCAGCGGGACAACCATCACCTTCAACAGTTTCCAAGCCGTCAGCGTAGGATACAATATTCAGCTGAACCCAGGTTGGGATACTGCGATCATCACTGTTGACAGCAAGGGCCAGATATGGATCGACGTCAGCGATTATCTCGCACACAAAAGCGGGATCGCTAACTGTGCCTGTACGGGACAGCAGACGTGGGTGAACGCCACGAGTTTTCCAACTGTTAAGACTGGCACGGGCGCCAGCACGATTGTTCCTTTGACGGCAGGGAAGGTTGCGCTGGTCTATCCTGATTCTAGCCCCGGACCGGCCATTAACATACAATCCTGGTCAGGCACCGTATGGAACACGGTGGCTGGGTCGGTGGAGACCACAAACAACAATCTCGCATTCTCAGCAGTAGCAGTGCAGGACAATATCCTGGCAACCTTCAGCAGTGCGACAACGCTCTACAGCGCAACTTATCATTACGTCTCGAACAGTCTCGATGCTTCCACGCAAATAATAGGCAGCTTCGAGTATCCAGCGCTGACTTATGATCTAGCGAACCAGCGGTTCTACCTCTTCTACATTGACACGAACAACATCTATTACACGTCTTACGGTACGGGATGGTCGGATATCAAACTCTGGATAAGCGGAGAAACAATTCTGCGGCCCGTGGAACTTAACACAGCCTACAATGTTCCCAACACTGCACCTTTCCTCTCTGGGCAGGACACGGCTCCGCTCTTCTGGTCCTCTGGAAACAGCCCCTATAATCTCCGTTATCAAGCACTTCTGATCAATGTGAGCCCAGCAGGCGCAACAAATCCTCAAGCGGGGTTTAGTTTCAAGACAGCCTACATCAAAATAGGCAACTGGACCTTCCCCTATCCTCTCCCTGTCCAGTTGGTTCAACCTACCACGATCATAATTGCGGTGAGCTTGACCCTGATCATCCTCGCCTCTTCTATCTCCTCAAGGCCGACGGACAAGCGATCGCCCGGAAAGAGCATCACTCCTTACCGGGAGTACTCGTACGAGGAGCACTAAGTTCGTGGGGTTACGTTCCGACCCCAGTTTTGGGGGCAGTGTTGGCAACAACAACCAGGCTGATCGATGGATTACTCGGGGAAGCAGTCAGAGCATCATTCGCCAGCGGAAGAGTCTTCTCGCTGCATGGGGTGCAGCCAATGATCAGGATCCTGGAAGTCTCACGGAGTCACTGAGACCAGGAACCCTTGATCTGTATGAGTCGGCCGATCGGATGGTCGACTATCTCCAGAACAAGAGACATCTCGCCACCGGGACGATCCGGTACTATCGAGGCTACCTCCCGAAATATTTCCGGTTCGCAGGACTTGGCTATGATGAGGACCTGTATGAGGACAAGGTCCGCTTTGTGAAATGGATCATTGAGACGTCACGCAAACTGCCGGAGCCTCAACACGTTGCGAGCATGCTAACTGAGAACAGACCTCCATGGTTCCGAGCCCTTGTCTCTCTCCTTCTATCGACAGGTCACAGGGTCAGCTCAGTCCTGGCACTGCAGCAGTCCGATCTCTCTTTCCAGAAGGTCCCTGTCAGGGCCCGGTTCGCATCTGTCTCGGAGAAGACCAGCATTGAGCGGACGACGTTCCTCTCTGATTATTCTTCTAAGCTCGTTTCGAGCTATCTTGAGGAAATCTCTGGATCTCAATGGGTCTTCCCGGGACACGACTTTCTCGGAGAGCCGGATCCTCAGGCCAAGCAGCCGCTGGAGTATCAGAGCGCTCGTCTCTGGATCCTCAGAGCCTTCAAGGAATGTGGACTTGACTCAAGATCTCAGCTGACAGGACGGTTTGAGACGAGGGCCCACAGCTTCCGCAACTTGAACCTGAACATTGCAAAGTCCTCCAAGTACCCTCCAGAGTGGGCCGAGTACCTTGTCAGTCACAGTCACGGGACGGACGCCTCCTATCCAGGGGAAGAAGCAGCTGCAAAGATCTGGCATGAGCGAGTCAGTCCTGCATTGGACAAGTACATGCAGGGACGATCAGACTGGATGCCCTCCTGGTCCGAGTAGAATCCTCTGTAAAGATTTTGTTTGAGACTATTCCTGAACCGCTGGATCAAGCAAGGTGTCATAAGGTCCAGACAATTCCGGGTTTGGGGCGTGGTTAGGAGGCTACCTGATGAAATTCATCGCAAATGCGGAAATCTTTCCCTCAGGTCCATTCGGGGTCCCTGATGGAGAGAAGGTAGTCGTGCCCGGTGGCATGAAGGATATTCTGAGTCCTCCGTACCATGCCACAATCCATGACCCGTGTCGGCCAAGGCACCCCATCTCGGTATCGGGAGGATAAGGATGCCCTCCGAATGACAATCAAGCTCGATGAAGTACAATGTGTTGTCCAGGACAATTTCCTTACCATCACAGTCGAAGCAGATAGGGGGAGAGAGGCCTACGAGAAAATTAGTTTAGCTCTCGACAGGTTCATTCGTTGTCTAAGTCTGGAAGTGAAGAGCTATGTCTCCTATCGACTCCTCGTTATCGAATCTGAACAAGGAGTCCCCTACACTTTACCAAAGTCGCTGCGGATGACGCTCACAGGCTATGATCTCGTCAAGCTACGTGAGGCTATATCGAACGCTGAGCAGGCGTGGCAGATTAGAGATCCGATTCTGGACAGGGCCCTTTCCTATTATGAACATGCCCTCTTTCTCTTCGAAGAGAGGAATGAAATTACCGACCTTTTCTCTGGACACTTTCGATACATGATCACAGAGATCTTCCTGAACATCTGGAAGGCGGTGTCAGTCGTCGTCGGGGACCCTGCAGTAGACAAGGACTACCGCAGAAGGTATAGGCTATTGGGGTTGGATGACGACTTCTTCAAGGACAAGATAGAGCCCGTCCGAAGATTAAGAAACGCATACGACATAGCGCACTATCGACTCGCACCTGATCGTCTCGATGAAATCGAACGGAGCTTCAATATGGCCAAGGAGACAACTGAGAAAGTCATGTCTGAGTATCGTCGGTACTTGACTGAGGAAAAGCCATCATTCATGACGATCATCAAGTCGAAGAAGAGTTTAGGTGAGACAGAGGCCGTAACAGAGCCCTCTACAGAAAACGGGAAACCATAGTCCTACCGGGTAGCATTTGTACATGCAAACAATACTCCCTCATAGGTCCAAGTGCGAAAGACTTTTGATTTCCCAATGGCATCTTTTGCAGGAGATCTCGGGAAATTGTCAGCCAAAGATGTGGTGAAGGTAACCTTCAACGTTCCCTCAGAATTTGCGAAAGGCATTCAGGGAGAAGCGGACGCCAACATGATAGATCGTGGAGTCTGGATCCGAAGCCTCCTGTGGGAGTGGTGGCTGATCTGGGGAAAACAGGGTACGCCTCTTGGGAGACTTGCAGAAACTATCAAGCCACCTGTCAAGCAATCTGAGGAAAAGTCTTAGCACAAAGCCCGACGATTCTTCTCAGCGATCACCAAAGACTATTATTATTCGTATGACTAGGAGTGCTCGACTTGTGGCGTCGAGCTAGCGAGAAGAAAGAGACGCTCTCCATCTTTGAATGGGGCCACTCCCGTCGACGCAAGAAGGAGCAGGACAGATTATTGGAGAAGCAGCTAAAACGTCACCTAGTTCTTACGGTCTACCTCTACAGAGAAGTCCGCTCTAGAATGACAGGAGGACTTGTGGATCCAACGCTCGCTCCCTCCCATGGCCAATCCTTCGATCAGGAGGCTCATCAATTCTATCTTGAATTGGTGGAGCGTGGACGGCTCGGTCATCCTCCAACGATCGAGGAGCTGTTCAAGAATAATGGAACCATTGGCATCTCCTCAAAGTGACTCTCCTCCGGACTCTGCTACGCTCGAACAATTTCGGTGGACTAGAGGACGCACGTCTCATCCTCCAGATACGAAGCAGTTAGAGAAGGATCATATTCGACGTCAGCTGGTGCTCTCTTTGTACTTGTTGAGAAAAGAGAAGCGATTGCAAGGCGATACAAGTATCCAGCTGGAGATCGTTCCTGATCAGTTCAAGCTGGACTCAAGAAAGTCGCTTGATGTATAGGGAGCTTATCCAACGAGACAGGAATGGGAGCACTCCCAGTTTTGGAGAGTTGTTTCGCAAAATGCTCTTCCTAGAACCCATCCATTGAGAAGAGGATCATGGAAAGGGATCTCAGTGATTCCCTGTAGGAAGCTCGCTTCGTTATGCCTTTCGAACGTCACTACTTGATAGGTTCGCCCACGGGCGATCCTGTCGGTTCCCCATCCTTCAGAATTTCTGAAAGTCCGGCGCTCTCAACTATGTAGAACGGTTCCCGATCCATGGCGAACAAGTTGGGAACCCTATACACTCTACTTATCACGTATCTAAGGCGAAGGTCGACCTTGTCCACAGGAAGACGATAGGCACTCCAATCCTCCCGCCTCGTCTCCACTTCAACCTCAATTCTCTGGTTGTTCGGTACGTCGGGGGGAGATGGCAGTCGTGGCGATGGTTCCCCCCGAAGCTTTGGAGGGGAGTGAGTGATCCATATTTGATGTGGAGCAACCTGGATGCCGAGCCGTTTGGGATCATTCGTATCGCCTATCCGGATCACCTTTGCAAGGATTAGTCTTCCTCTGAGAATGCCCTCTTCCCCTTGATCCTTGATCACGTATTCGTTCCATGGCTCCTTCACGATCTCGAACGGTAGGAACTCCCGAGCCTCAACGGGCATTCAGGGGTCCTCCTCGATCAATTCCACTAGGTCAGTGCTCAGGTCTACGCAGTTGCGGGCCGAGTTGTGTCCGACTGTTTTGTCAGGGTGGTAGTCAGCGATTACTCTCTGATCGAAAAGGTCGGCGAGCTTGTCTGAGATGTTGGGATGGCCTAGGGTTGCAAAGGCTCTTCTGATCTGCTCGTGATAGCTACCTGTCTGACCCTTGGCGTAGGCCAGAGCCCCGGAGCCATGCAGTTTGACAATACTTGTCAGGTAAGCAGCGTAGTATGCCCGGTTAACTGCAGTCCGAAAGTGAGCTTCAGTACCGCCGGCATCAGCGAGTGTTTCAGCTAGCTCCAGAAATCTCCGAGCTTGGAAGAAGACTCAGTCACCCGGTCTTAGGACGAGATGAACATTCCCGATTAGACTTTTGTCGAGTTTTTCAGCAAAAGCGAATGATAGTCCGTTCCAGAGTTTCAACATATCCCTGTAGGGCATCTGAGTAACTCGGATGACTACAAGCAGTGATTCTGAATCCAGTTGATCGGGATCCCTGCTAACCTCTAGCGATGCATTGAACTGTACACTATCGTTTTCGAGCCTCGCCCTGACCGAATTATAGGCGAAGGCAACCATGTGGAGACTTTTCTCAAACCTCTCCGGAAATGTTGTGGGACCAGCGACGGCTAGAAAGTCCTTCCCTAGGAGACCGGGGGAGCTAACATTGTATCCGACCTCGATGAAAAAGTTCTGTCGAAGCGGCATGCTAGGAGTCGAGGGCAAAGAGCCCAAGGAGATCTGACGCTTCTTAGTTTTGGAGTCGATGGAGCCAACGAACACTCCAGAATTTGAGCCCAGCTGAGTACCGGATGGGGAGAACTCCTGGACTGGCCACGGCTCAGTGACGTTGTCGCCTAACATCTTCGACAGAGTCTTGCCCGGTTCTACTATTTAGGCAGAATAGGAGTCCGTGCGGAGCGGAGGGAGTAAGGGAGAAGGAAACCATCGAAAATAGTATGGAAAGACCTGCTTGCAGGGGCTGCGGCCTGGCCAGCTTGGAGGCGTCTATCTTTTTCACTTGTGGGGCGTGTTGACGAGATGATTGTCTAGGCATGTTTTGCAGTGGAGCCACTTTCCGCATTTCCAGCATTGACGCCATGCACTCTTCTCCTTCCCTCGGATTAGGCCCAAGCTCTTGGACGGCTCTAGAGTCTGGTGCAACCTGTTTTTCATCAGCTCCGCTCATCTTCTTGCTGGGTTGTCTTGTGGACGAGCACTCGTTCGATAGAACGGGAAAGGTAGATGAAGAGGCTACTGTGCACTCGGCCGATAGACGAACCACTGAGTTTCTCCGCAAGCTCCAAGGGTATGCAGAGAGCGGGGAATGGTAGCATGTCAATTGTGTCTTCGAGCAACATACCCAACAGGCCACGGCTATCACGCATGAAGGATCGGAGCTCTCTGGCGACCTGAGGGAGGAGCTTGTAGACGTCATCAGCGCCTGGTTGCCCTTCCATGGAGCCATACTTTTGCACACGATCAAAATCATCAGTCATCTGAGATTGCAAGAATTGATCGAACGTCTCAGTCTCCAACAGATCCTCAGTCGAGGCTTGTCTCCCACGGAAGATGTTCACAGTCCCAAGGATCGACGATATGCCTGCGATTTCCCCGAGGAACTCGGCCACGGAGAGTAACCCTTTGTTGTAAATGCTGTTGTGACGAATTGTCCCCGAGGGATCCCGTTGAGTACTCATTGCTGAAGAGATGTTCCTGTCGAATGCTGTTCTGAACCAATTCGAGTCAAGGATCTTGAACAGAACTTTACCCTCCTCCTTTGACAAGGGCTCAGCCTTTCTGAAACTCCATTCCTGTCTTCCCCCTAATTGCTGTTGGATGAAAGGGATCACCGGCCACGGGTCAGATGTCAGAAGATACTGCACCCGACGGTCCTTTGTACCTGGGGGGCGCCCTCCGTCTCGAAGGCACTTCCAATCAATCAACTGGTCTCTGGCCTTTTTCACGGGACCCTTGTTCGTGGGATAGGGAGTACCGTAGATCCACGTAAGGAGCTCCTTCTGGGTGCATGGGGTCCAACATCTCAGGTAGACGAGCGACTCTGTCGTGGCGGTTTCAAGCGCTCGGGGAATTGGGTGCGTGATTTGGAATGGGAGCACCTAAAGCACCCATTATATCATATGAGCTTCATAAGACTTGCCCATGGTAGAATTCGACGTACCGATAAACGAGAAGCAACGGGTTGCGTACATCCCAAAAGTTCTCATTGAGGTCTTCGGTCACCGAGTCAAGATTCTGCCAAATACCAGGGCGGCGATAATCTACGCTGAAGGCACTCCTCCTGAACAAGTGCTCGAATCTCTAGCGATTATTCAGCAAGACTTGGAACTCAGAGTGAAACGGCCGAAGGGTGCCAGGTCGAAATGAGCCCGGGCGAGTCGTCTCGTCAGAAGTCCTCCGGCACTTCTGATATTGAAGATACAGCCGCAGACTCTAGGAGTGAGCCCTACACTGAGCTTGACCATAGAGACGAAGAACAGATCCAGCAGGAAATGACTGGGGAGATAGTCAAGGAATTCGTCCACACAATCAAGATTGATGGCCGCCAGATCACACATCTGAGTATCGTTGGGACAAGAGAAGCTGGTCGAAGACGAGGCAACATCGAGATCCTCGACGTCAAGACAGAGGAGACGACTGAGGAGATCAGAGCACTCGTCAAAATGCGGGATCTTGAGAACAGGATAGACGTCCTCGGGGCTTCCGCTGCGGACAAGAAGAAACCATTCGCCTACACCCTAGCCGTCAACAAAGCAGAGCGCAATGCCGTCAACAAGTTGATCCCAGCCAAATTGATCGCTACGCTCATCGAAGAGTTTCTCAAAAGACAGAGATCTCTAAGGACCGAGTCTGAAGCCCCGAAGGCTCCAGAGGAGCAACCCCCGGCCCAGCAGGAGACTTGGCATGTCTCAACCAGCAGGAATCTTCCTGCCACTGAAGACTCTCCACAGTACCCCTTGGCCGACAAAGACAAGATAGTCGGACAAGCTAACATCTCCCGATCGCATCAAGAAGCAGCCTTCCTGCCTGATGGCAAAGTCCTCTATGAATCCGGACCTGTAGGGTTTCTGCGGTCGAAGATACTTGAACCAATAAAGGCCAAACATCCTCAATTTGAATTCGAATTCAAAGTCGTCGACGGAATAGTCGAGGCCCTGTTCGTCAAACCCCTGGATCCTGAAGGCACCCGGCTGGGAGAACTGCTTGGACCGGTGGGCTGGGCGTATTCGAAAGCGACGGAGCCCGTCAAGCAGTAAACTGAATCTGAGGAACCGGAAGAATGACTGAGATAGATCTCAGAGACGCTGTGACCAACGAGATACAGGGGCATAATGTAACTGAGGAGTTGATCGTTGATCTTACAGCCGGTGCTCATCGAACAGAGCTAGAGATCGGGTACTCTGCGGATCTGTGTTTTGACATCATTCCCAGAGATTCTCGAACAAGGAGAGTTGACTGGAGACAGCTGCCGCTTGAGCCGGAAACCGTGGACTTACTCATTTTCGATCCTCCGCATCAAGTCTATGGCTTTGGTCGTGAGAGTTGGTTAGTCGATACTTTCAGTTCGTTCCGCAATATTCGAGAAGCTGAGGCCATTCTCACTGAGTCCTTTGCGGAGTTTCGCCGAGTTCTCAAGCCGAATGGCTCTCTATTACTGAAATGGTCAACTAACCATCGTCCTCTCTCGTGGATCCTTGGACTCTCTGGAATGCAGAGCAGGGTTCTGGTAGAGCGCTCTTCGCTGAGTGCCCAACCATCAAGGCCCTTCAGCCATAGAGCGATTGTCTCCTGGACGGAGATGTGGAAATGACAGCTGAGACAGCTGGCTCCGAGCCTGTCGAGTCTAGTCCAAGCCCTCCAAAGCTGGACAAATGGATCGAGCCGGAAGAGATTCTCTCATTCGAGCACAAGGCATGGGCGAAGAGAATGTTTCGGAGATTTGGTCCAATCTTCAGGCATCATCACGAGCTGACAGTCATCGATCGTGACCGTCCAGGGCATCATCTGAAGCTCGAACGTGTAACCTGTGATGGCGAATGCTACGATAGTGAAGGGGAGCGGCTCTAAACTCGATAACGCACAAGTCCCCCGAGGAGAAGGAGCTGGAAGAACGAGCCAAGATACAGGCCTTTGCGGGGACGTTATGGCCTCTCATAATGCCGAAACAATACGAGAATGATAATTGGATCTATGATCAGCTTGTCCCTTTCATCAAGACGCAGGTCGATCTCGAAGATGATCGACACTTCGAATTATTAGCCTCCGGAGTCCTCCACAGCTACCGGGTAAGAGAATACCGGACTACTCCCTACTTTTTCTTTCACGGTCCCAAAGGCACAGGGAAGAATCGTTGCCTCCACATTCTCCAAGCCTTGTGCTACCGAGGATTACTTTCGAGTGACACGAGCGGAGCAGGCCTGTACCAGACAGGCAACCTATTTCATCCAACTCTCCTGGTTGATGAAGGAGAGAAACTCGCTCCATAGCGGAAGGATCAGAGTGAAAGCGTCCAGGCTCTGATCGGCATCCTTAACGGAGGATATTGCCAGGATCAGCCGATCATCAGAGCCAATCGAGATGGAGGAGTCCCGATCCTCTACGATGCTTTCGGATTCAAGGCGATTGCATCAACAGAGACGCTCCCTCCGACAGTCTTGGACCGTTGCATAGTAGTCAACACCGAGGAGAACGTCCGCCGAGACATTCCAGTAGCTTTCGAGAAGGACAAGGCTCTGGAGCTGAAACCCTACTTAGAGATGTACGGGATCCGGCATGAGAAGGGCCTTCCGCTCTATCAGAAAGAAGAACCCTACAACATCGAGGAACTGAAAGCTGAGATAAGCAATTACCGTGTGATCGAGCTGTTCGGTCCTCTCATTGCAAAATGCCCCAGCAAGACTGGACGAGCTCACTTGCTGGAGCTGGCGGTCGAGCAATCTCAGGACAGAAAGGAGGAGAACAATTCTGGGGAAGAGGCCCGTATCCTCGCTGCCCTTTACAAGATTCGTGAGATCGAGAAGGCTGAGAGATATGCGGTATCGACCATAGCGAAGGTGTTCAATGAAGACCGTGAGAAATGGGAGACCAAGAGCCCAGAGTGGTTAGGAAAGAAGCTCCGTAAGTTTGGCCTGAAACCCTGCCGAGTAGGCGAGCGTAGCCTTCACGCAATTCTCTGGGATGAAAAGAAGCTGAGCCGCAGGTTTGTGAGGTATGGTCTCTCTCCTAACGGTTCTCTGGGCACGTCCTATGTAACCGACCGAACTGCCCGTACCGTTAGCTCTCCGCAAGATGTTACTTTAGACCTACCCAACGGTTCGGTCGGTTCGGGCGGTTCTCTGGGGAAGGCAGACCGAGTCACGGAGACCACGAGCCTGGAGACATCTCGGGCATTCACTGAGATCTCACGTCTAAAGGATCTCATCCTCCAAAGGGTTCTCCCAGATCTGCAGGATCGCTTTGGCTCCGCAACGCTACCAAGCCTGTGGACCGAATGCTGCAAGCTGATTGGAGAAAGTCTCAGCATTGAGCTCGTCGAGAAGGTAGTCAAGTCCTTAGAACGTGAAGGACTGATCTTCAATCCATCTCCAGGCTGCTACAAACTGACCGTGAGCTCTCCAGCGGGGGAGGTTCCATAGTACGGGAGGTCCCCGTCCTGTCCGGGCTGAGATAACCTTCCCCAACAAGGAAGAATACAATCAAGCCCACGCAACCAGCGCCCGGCTCGGACTCTCCTTCAGCGAATATGCAAGACAACTATTGCACTCCGCCACTCTGGAGCCCAGCCTCTACAGGATCCAATACCGGGATCATCTTGCCCTCCAGAACATCTCGAACCCTGAGAAGTACACTCCTCCATTGCGAGAATGCACCGGATGGATCGTGCAACAGGACGAGGAGAAGTTAGTTGTCGTCTGCGATAGATCCGTCTCTCCGCAACCGCATGAAAGGGAACCGGCTGGTTCCAACGCCCTCGTAATCTACAGGAAAGCGATAGAGGCTCTATGGCCTCTAGGTTCGCTCAAGAATGGAGGCGAGTCGTAAAATGGAGGACTACCTTGCCTTGGGTTGTTTCTCACGACGGATGATCACGTCACCATTGGTCACTATGAGGCTGACCTCTTCCCCCTCCTTCCAGCCCTGCCCCTCCATGATCTCTTTTGGAATCGTCAATCGTGTACTGTTCCCGATCCTGACGAGCTTCATTCTGAAAATAGCAGGCATGACAGATGTTATACGGCGGGCTATACTTAAGTATCACGTCTTATGGTATAGTTGTAGGTATTACCGTTGGCTATACAGCAAGAAGGAGCGGAGGACGTCTCTCTACCATTGAGCCGGACTATCACTAAACAGGGCCCTCGCCCACAGGAGACTGTAGAACTTGGTCTTGGATTGTTCGTCCAGGAAGCATTCGAAAAGAAGATGCCAAGTCTCATCCCCTTCGTCAAGGAGAACAGGTCGCTTCTCAATCTAGCTCGGTTCTTGAAACGCCAGAAGCGCAGTCCACGAACCCTCTACCAGTACGCCTTCGGGGTCCATCGATATTGCAGATGGATAGAGAAGACGCCTGATGAGTTGATCGGGGAATGCTTCAACCGATCGGGGGAGTTTCTGCCGAAGGTTGTTGCGGCCCACATTGAGAAGATCGAGGACTTCGTGGACGCATTGCAGGATGAGGGTCTTGCAACAGGCACGATCAATAATCACGTCAAGGGCGTGAAAGCGCTTTATCGGGTTAACAAGCTCAAGGTAGAGTTGAGCTTCCACATTTCGAAGAAGGTCACTTACAAAGACAGGGCTCCGACTCCGGAAGAAGTTCAGAAACTTATCGAGGTAGCGGACGTCCGGGAGCGAGCCATCATCAGCCTCCTGTGTCTGGCTTGATTCAGAGTTGGAACACTCTGCAAGCTCCGAGTTGGTCATGTAAGAAAGGATCTGGATATTGGCAGAATTCCAGTTCATGTTCATGTTGAGGCTGCCATAGTCAAGGGCGGATACGGAGACTATGACACGTTCCTAGCGCAAGAAGCAGTCGAGTATCTACGGGCGTATCTTGATCTCAGAAGGCGTGGAGTGCCGGTCCGGCCGACAAAGGTCGAGCTGGAGCAGGAGACGATAACCGATGATTCTCCCCTGATCCGAAGCGAGCACTCCAGAGTTATCGAACCGATCACTCCTGGACGAGTCCATGATATCGTCCATGATCTCTACGTCAAGGCCGGTCTGCTCACGGAGACCAAGGCTGCAAGATACGTCCTCAGAACCCACAGTCTCCGGAAATATTTCAAGACGCAATTGATCAGTCACGGGATCCCAGAGTCATACGTGGATTACATGATGGGCCACGTCCTCGACACCTACAATGACGTGCAGGCTCTGGGTCCGGAGTTTCTCAGGAACCAGTACCGTCAATCCGGTTTGAGTATCCGTCCGAGGACGATGCTTGCCAACAAGGACATGGCGAAGAAGATGCTTGAAGCGCTGGATGTGCAGCCGGAGGAACTGGTTTCCCGTGATGCCCGGGCGTATCCTCACCGGACCTTTGCGACTCCACTGGAACAGGATCAGCATGAGTATCAGTTGATGATGAGCGCATTGAGGGAGGCGGTGAAACGGGACATTGCAGGAGGAGTGAAAGAATGACCGGTCCGGATTGGATCTATTATGCGAAGAAGATGCTTGTCATCGCACGACAGATGACCGAGCCTTTCGAGGTCAAGACTCTGGAGGGCACGATGAAAGGTCAATCAGGGGATTACTGGGTTCGAAACGCAGACGATCTATCCGGTCCAGGCTGGCCGGTGAAGAAAGAGATTTTCGAGAAAACCTACTGGATGGCCCACTCACTTGAGATCCACGAGTGGATTGAACAGGAGAATCGAATGTATTGAGAGAGGCTGGCAGCTGAACGAGATGCGTTAGGATCTCAGAGATTACCTGACCAACGAGGGCTTGTCAAGAGATGAGACCGATCAATGGTCCCAGGACACCAGCCTGCATAGTTTGCGGTAGACGAGACGGACGTCACTGGAAGAGTTTGCACGAGTTGAGGGAGAAGAAGTGAGAACTGAGGAAGAAATCAGGAAACGCATCGAGCGTCTGAAGAAGGCTCTCAAAGAGGATGTTCGGCAGTGGCACTGGGGAGCCAGTCATACTGACGGGGAGATTTGTGGATTGGAGTGGGTCTTTAAGAAATGAGCCTAGAGCCGCCTCCCGCCTGGGTTCTGCGAGCCGCACGAGCCCGTCTGAATCGGACTCACAAATGGTCAGCCTACTTCGATGTCATGTCTGTTTACTATGATATCGCTCCAGTCAAGGCACTCGTGAATCCTCAACTCGGATCCAAGATCGTAGCACAGTACTCCTCCACTCCGGCACCACTGATCGAGTCCAAAGCCGAGACAATGAGTGAACAGACCGCTCTCCACGAATTCTTCCATCATCTATTCCATCAGAGACGGAGACGTCATTCAGGGGAGGGGGAACAAGCCCTGGCTGACCAGTTTGCGATGGAATGTCTGGAGCTGAACTCTGCAGGGAGTCCAACATAGAATGACTCAGATGGAGACCTCGCAGAAGACCGAAGGGATCAAAGCGGTAGAGACTCTACAACTCGATCGTGTCCGCTATCTGTTGGAACAGATCAAAACCTCTGTTCCAATGTTCGAAGAGTTGGCAGGACTCAGTGAGGAGGCCAAGTCCAAGGCACAGGATCTTCTCACTCAGTATGCGATGACGTTGCGGGGAAGCAAGGTCAAGACGGAGGAGTTGGAATCATTCTTCAAGAAACCCTACGTGATCCGGCCGGTCCCAGGAAAGCAGGACAACTGGCATCTGATCATTCCCCGATTTATTGACGCTAACTTTGGCTATCTTGAGACACAGACGGAATCGTTCAACATCTTTCTTGTCAACCGGTACATGGAATGGCTCGGTGCTCTGCCAGAGGAGTTGAAGAGACAGCTTGGATGGAAGGCTGCTCCACAACTCGAACTGCGAGACTATCAGAAAGACGCCTGGAACGAGTTCCTGCGCTGGTCCAACATCGGGGTCTTCTATCCTCCCAGTGTTGGAAAGACGTTCGTCACCCTCTGGATCATCAGCCACATCAAAGGTCCACACTTGATCGTGGTGCCTTCTCTCATCTTGAGAGAGCAGTGGGAGGAGAGGATCCAGTTATTCACGGACCTGAAGCTCGATGTCGACGTCTTCGTCACAACCTACCAGTCGGCGATGAAGAAGCATGGCAGTACAAGCTGGAGCAGTCTAACTGTTGACGAGTGCCAGCATCTGCCAGCTGATCAGTTCTCCAAGCTTTCACTGATCAAGAGAAAGTACACAGTCGGACTCAGTGCGACTCCACAGCGGGAGGACGGTCGAGAGAATTACATTTTCGCCCTGACTGGCAAGCCTGTTGGACTTGGCTGGCAGCACTTCCGAGATCTCGGTCTCATCTCAAGTCCAATCCTTCACGTTCATCCTTTGAAGAACTTCGAGGGCAAGCTGGATGTGCTGAGGCGTCTTCTCGCTAAGGACAGGAGGACTCTCATCTTCGCCGATAGTATTGAGGTAGGCCGGACTATCGCTGCAAGGTTTGACGCTCCCCACATTCATGGGGAGACCAAGACGGACCGGATCAAGACATTGGAGGAGGCCAAGGTTGCAGTCGTCAGCCGAGTCGGAGACGAAGGACTGTCCCTGCCGCTGGTAGAGATGGTTGTCGAGGTTGACTTTCTCTTTGGAAGTCGACGCCAAGAAGCTCAACGATTCGGTCGGACCCTTCACAGCACCCAGAAGGGAGCAGAATATCATGTTCTCATGACGGCTGACGAGTATCTCCACGATCGCAAGAGATTGTTCTCTGTTATGGACAAGGGATTCGACGTGCGAATCATTGAGGAGGGTGTGACTCAGGAGACTCTTGCTAAGCGATTGAGAAATGAGGGGTCGTCATATCCAAGGCCCAGGCGCAGCGGATCCCGGAATAACACCGAGACCTCGAAAGCAGATCTTCCGACTCAGACTCAAGAGTCCGGAGGGGCCATCGCTGGAGTTCTCCAGCTCCCCGGGATCCAAAGGATTCTCTCCAGTCTGATGCCAGCTGACAAGAAGCTCTACACGTTCCTGCTGCAGAATGACGGAAAACCTTTCACGCTGGCGAATCTGGCGCTTTTGCTGGGATATTCGAGTGCTGAGAGCCTCCGTCACAGCGTGAATCTTGGCACACTGATTGGACGGAAGCTGGTGGAGAAGGTGAGTCTCCAGGGTCAGACTGCTTATCGGACAAACATCGCTAGTAAGGTAAGCGCCTCCTAAACTTCTCCGGGTCCGACCTAGTTGCATACTGCCTAAGGACTCGTCAAAGTAGCCACCTGCTGCACCTCTCTTGCCTTCCAGAATTGACAGACGAAATGTCTCAGTTGACGAACCTGAAACGCTCCAGATCATGGTCCGTGACAACAAGCTCTTTGTCACGGACTGGGAAACAGACGATGCGGAAATTGTCTCTTTCTTTCAGAACAAACCTTCAGAGGACCGATCGAAAGCGTTCGATAGAGCGGTGAAGGTAGGCGTCGTGGCTTCAAGCATCGTTGGAACCGCAGAGAGGATTGACTTCATCCAGAGAGAATTCGCCGGACTGGAGGGGCGGTTCAACGATGTTCTCAACAGCACCATAGAAGAATTGGAGAAACGGTTCAACAAGGTTTTCGGCGAGAGAGGCACTTTCCCCAAGGCTCTTGATGACACGTTTGGAGAGAAGGGCCAGATTGTCAGGCAAATATTTGACCCCTCCCGGGAGGGAACGCCTCTCTACCAGTTACGGGTTGAATTAACGAGACAGCTCTCGGACCTAAAGACTGCCCTGGTAGTTGACAAGGCTGAACTCAAAATTGAAGTGAAGACCACTAGGAAAGGGCTCAGATTCCAGGACGAGATTGGCGGCATCCTAGATGAGTTAGTCAGGCAGAGGAAAGGGGACCAGGTCGAGCGTCTCACTGACACTCCGGGTAGAGTGACTAGGAGTAAGAAGGGGGACTTCATCATCCGGATGGCCGAAAAGCCCGATCTTCCGATTGTGGTAGAAGTGAAAGATGAGGAGATGTCGTTGCCAGCGATCCAGAGAGAACTGACTGAGGCCATGGAGAACAGAGGTGCAGCCTACGCTGTTTTCATTGCCAAAGATGTCTCCAGGCTCCCTGCTCCGGTAGGCTGGTTCAATGAGTACCAAGGTGAGCGACTTGTCTGCGCCGTTGGAGACTCTGATTCACAGCAGCTTCGAGGGGAACTCGTGAGCGTAGCAATTGCGTGGGCGAGAATACGGGTACTTCAGAGAGTTGAGAGGGAGTCAGTGGACTCAACGCAGGTGAGAGATGCGGTGGGCAAGGCGAAGGTAGCGATAGAACGGCTAAAGGAGGTCCTGACTCAATGCGGCAACCTGGAGACCACGACCGGGAAAATCCGTGTCCTTTGTAGAGAAATCACACTGGAAATCACGGATCAGCTTGATGCGATCGGTCGTGCCATTACGGCGTAGCGTGTTTATTTGGCCTTGACAGGGTCCCGGAATCGAAGCGATTTCCTAGTTGGAACAATTGACACGGAAGAAGGACGAAGTTTACAGGATCCCAGTGAGCAAGATTCCACAGAGCCTGAAAGAGTGCTTCTACAGGGCTCTAAACTTCTGGCAAGGTGGGAATTATGCGGAAGAGAACGGAGGCCTGCAAATCGCCGTTGGCCTGTGGATCTTGGCAATTGAGGAAATTGGAAAGTACGTCCTTCTCAAGGAAGCGTCCGTAGGAAGGGATCCTAACGCCGTGCTTGAAATCTCCAAGAGCACCTTCAAGAGTCACAGAATCAAGTCGGAGAAAGGACAGGGTCAATTCAAGAAATGGGGCATTGATCTTGGACTGGCAGGCATCCCTCTTACAAATGAGACCAGAGAAGGCCTCTGGTACGTAGCATGGGATGACAAGGTGCAACAGTTCAAACGGGCTTTCACTATATTGGATCCAGGAGCGATCACAAAGACCGAGGTTCTTGGAGAACTCATGCGAAAGGGCCTTAACAAGATGCACGAATTGCAACGGTCTTCCGTCGGATCTCAGTGATTCTCAGACTAAGCACTGAACGCAGTATAATGTCGGACTCATGTTTTGTGGTAGCCCGGGGGAGATTCGAACTCCCGTCAGCAGGTTACTCCTACCACGACAGGGATCCAGAGCCGGCTAGGAACACTCCACGAACATGAGTTATCTGGCCACTGATGCGTGAAGTGTCCATGCTATGCTAGGCCGCTACACCACCGGGCTACGAAGTTCGTTGCAA
>Ga0209761_1000603_pt1 | contig 22295 bp, 18 predicted proteins | sample GraSoi013_1_40cm_4_FD_185818 | JGI IMG/M metagenome (GOLD analysis project Ga0209761, IMG submission 185818) | Grasslands soil microbial communities from the Angelo Coastal Reserve, California, USA - Sample 09_25_2013_1_40cm (SPAdes) (version 2) | ecosystem: Environmental > Terrestrial > Soil >...
CGGAAGCCGTGAAGGTGGCCGAGCGGATCGGGTTCCCCGTGCTGGTTCGGCCCTCGTATGTCCTGGGCGGGCGGGCGATGGAGATCGTGTACGACCAGGGCTCGTTGCGGGATTACTTCGAGAAAGCGGCCCGCGTCGCGCCCGAGCATCCCGTGCTGATCGACCGGTTCCTCGAGGACGCGTTCGAGGGCGATGTGGACGCCCTGGCCGACGGCACGCGCTGCGTCATCGGCGGCGTGATGCAGCACATCGAGGACGCCGGGGTCCATTCGGGAGACTCCGCCTGCGTGCTACCGCCCTATCTGATCGGGGATCGGCAGGTGGACGAGATGCGCCGCTACACCAAGGCCTTCGCCCAGGCGCTCGGCGTGGTGGGCTTGATCAACGTGCAGTACGCCATCAAGGACGGCGTCGTCTACGTGCTGGAGGTCAACCCGCGGGGGTCCCGGACGGTCCCGTTCGTGAGCAAGGCGACAGGGGTGTCCCTGGCCAAGCTCGCGGCGGCAGTGATGGCCGGGCGCACCCTGGACGAATTGGGAGTTCCCGATGACCTTCCGCTCCCCGGGGTGGCGGTGAAGGAGGCGGTCTTCCCCTTCACGAAGCTGCCCGGGGTCGATACCATCCTGGGCCCGGAGATGCGCTCCACCGGCGAGGTGATGGGGCTGGCGGACAGCTTTGGGATGGCCTTCGCCAAGGCGCAGATTGCCGCCGACGGCAGCCTGCCGCTCGCCGGGGGGATCTTCGTGACGGTGAACGACTCGGACAAGCCGACCGTACTGCCCATCGCACGGCGGTTCCACGAGTTGGGATTTCGTCTCACGGCCACGGAGGGCACGGCGCGGTATCTGCGGGCCCGCGGCGTGCCGGCCGAGCGGGTGGCCAAGGTCCACGAAGGGCGGCCGAACGCGATCGATCTGATCGTGTCGGGCGAGGTGCAGCTCCTGATCAATACGCCCCTCGGGAAGTTCACGCAGGCGGACGACTACGCGATCCGGCGCGCGGCGCTGATGCACCGCGTGCCGTACACGACCACGATGTCGGCCGCGAGCGCCGCCTGCGATGCGATCATTGCTCTGCGCAGCCGAACCGGCAGCGTGAGGAGTCTCCAAGAATGGCACGAAAGAACGATCGTCGAAAACCGGCCGCCGGAAGCCGCAAAGGAAGCCGTCCGGGGGTAGCGAAGGCTCCGGCCAAGTCGGCCGGGAAGGCGGGCAAAGCGGCCGTCAAGCCGTCGGCCGCGGCCGCGCCGCCCGTTCCCAAGGTCAAGTTCCGTGGACGGGTGCTCGAGAACGAGGCCCTGGCTCGCCACACCACGTACCGGATCGGCGGACCGGCGCGCTACCTCGTCCTGCCCGCCGACGCCGATGATGTGACCAAGGCGCTCGACCTCGCCCAGGACCGCGGGCTCCCATGGGTGGCGCTGGGACTCGGCTCGAACGTGCTCGTGAAGGACGGCGGCTTCCCGGGCGTGGTGATCCGTATCGGGAAGGGTCTCGACCGCTTCGAGATGAAAGGCGCGACGGCGATCGTGGGAGCAGGGCTGCCCACGCCCCTGCTGGCCCGGCGCACGGCGGAAGCCGGCTTCGCCGGTGTGGAACGGTTCATCGGGATCCCCGGCACGGTGGGGGGGGGCGTTTACATGAACGCGGGTGCCCACGGAGCCGAGTTCGCCGAGGTGCTGACCGAGGCCACCGTGATAGACGCCAAGGGAAAGATCCGTCAGGTGCCGCGCAAGCAGATCTCGTTCAAGTACCGCTCGTCCAATCTCGGCAATGTGATCGTGCTCGAGGCGAAGCTGGCGCTCATCGAGGAGCCGCCCGCCAAGCTCAAGGAGTTGCAGGGGCGCCTGCTGCGGTGGCGGAAAGCCGGGACGCCCTTCGACCAACCGTGTGCCGGCTCGGTCTTCAAGAATCCGGGTGGCCCACGCACCGCGGGGGCCCTGATCGATGAATGTGGGTTGAAGGGTTTCACCATCGGCGGCGCTCAGGTGTCGACGCTGCACGCGAACTACATCGTCAACACCGGCACTGCGACGGCGAGCGACGTGCTCAAGGTCATCGAGCACGTGCGAAAGACGGTCGCCAAAAAAACGGGCGTGGAGCTGGAACTTGAAGTCAAGGTGATCGGGGTCTAGATGGCGGAGTTCTTCGTCCACGAATCGAGCTACGTCGATGACGGGGCGCAGGTGGGCCGGGGCACCAAGATCTGGCATTTCTGTCACGTCATGTCTGGGGCGGTCATCGGCGAGCGCTGCAATCTGGGTCAGAATGTGGTGGTGATGCCCGGCACGCGCATCGGCAACAACGTGAAGATCCAGAACAACGTCTCGATCTACGAGGGCGTGACGCTGGAGGACGATGTGTTCTGCGGGCCGTCGTGCGTGTTCACCAACGTACTGAACCCCCGTAGCCACGTGTCGCGGAAGCGCGAGTACCGCTCCACGCGCGTGAAGCGGGGCAGCTCCATCGGCGCCAACGCAACGATCCTGTGCGGTGTCACGCTCGGCGAGTACGCGTTCATCGGCGCGGGGGCGGTCGTGACGTCCGACGTGCCCGCGTACGCGTTGATGGTGGGCGTCCCGGCGCGCCGGGTGGGATGGATGTGCCAGTGCGGCGAGCGGCTGTCGATCGCCGCCGGCAAGGGCGCCTGCGCCGTCTGCGGCAGTGCCTACAGGGAGTCGAACGGCGCGCTGCAGCCGGTGGCCCAGCCCCACCGTGTCGGATGACGCGTCGCGCGTCGGGATGGTGACACCGTGAATGTCCCGCTCCTGGACCTCGTGGCGCAGTACCGCGCGATCAAGGACGAGGTGCTGCCCGCCCTGCAGGCGGTCATCGAGTCCCAGCAGTTCGTGATGGGCCCTCCGGTGGCGCAGCTCGAGGGCGCCGTGGCCCAGCTCGCTCATGCAAAGCACGGCATTGCATGCGCGAGCGGGACCGACGCACTGCTCCTGCCGCTGAAAGCGCTCGACCTGGCGCCCGGCGACGAAGTCATCACGACACCGTTTACCTTCTTCGCCACGGCCGGGGCGATCCACAACGCCGGTGGCACACCCGTCTTCGTCGACATCGAGCCGGGCACGTTTAACATCGACCCCGCGGCGGTGGAGGCCGCGATCACCCCCCGCACGCGCGCCATTGTGCCGGTACACCTGTACGGTCAGATGGCCGCCATGGAGCGTCTGCTGGCGATCGCCCGAGGGCGAGGCGTGAAGATCGTCGAGGACGCGGCTCAGGCGATCGGAGCGCGCCGCTCCATTGACGGGGAATGGCGCCTGGCGGGCGAACTTGGGTGGGCGACTGGCTATTCTTTCTTTCCAAGCAAGAATCTCGGTGCTTGGGGCGACGGCGGGATGATGGTCACATCCGATGACGCGCTCGCCGAGCGGCTTCGGAGGCTGCGCCTGCATGGCGGCGCGAAGCAGTACCATCACGACGAGGTGGGCACCAACTCACGGCTCGACTCGGTGCAGGCTGCGGTGCTGCTCGCGAAGCTGCCGCACCTCGGCGGTTGGTCCAACAAGCGGCGCGCGCACGCAGCGTCCTACACGAAGGCACTGAAGGATGTGTCAGGAGTCCGGACGCCGGTGGTCGACGGCGCCAACGAACCAATCTTCCATCAGTACACGCTACGGGTCGAGCGGCGCGACGAGCTGCAGGCTCATCTGAAGAAGCATGGCGTCGGCAACGCCGTCTATTACCCGGTGCCCCTGCACCTGCAGAACTGTTTCCGCCATCTCGGCTACACGCGGGGCCGGCTTCCGGAGGCGGAGCGAGCGGCGGCGGAAGTGATTTCCCTCCCCATCTATCCCGAGCTGACGCCCGAGCAGATCGGATACGTCGTGGATACCATCCGTGGGTTCTACAGGTGACCCGACTCCGCGTGGGCGTTATCGGCGCCGGCGCCTGGGGTCGGAACCACGTGAGGACCGTGGCGGGCCTGGCGGAGGCGGAGCTGGCGGCGGTCTGCGATGCCGACGGCGCGGTGCGCGAGCGCGTGGCGCGGCAGTACCCGACCGCCCACGTGACGGCCGATGTTGCCGACCTGCTGAGCCGGACGGACGCGGTGGTGATCGCGTCGCCGGCGGCGACCCACGCGCGGGTCGCGCTGCAGTGCGTCGAGGCCGGAAAGCCGTGCCTCGTGGAAAAGCCGTTCGCCTTGAGCCGGCGCGACGCGGAAAGCGTGGCGCGGGCGGCCGCAGACCGCCGGGTCCCCGTCCTGGCGGGCCACCTGCTCCTGTTCCATCCGGCGGTGGAGCGGCTGCGGGCGCTGGTGCAGGGAGGGGAGCTCGGGCGCGTCTACTACTTGTATGGTCTGCGCGTCAACCTGGGCCAAATCCGCGCCGATGAGAACGCTCTGTGGAGCTTTGGACCGCACGATGTCTCGGTGGCACTGTACTTGCTCGCGGACGTCCCTGTGCGGGTAGCGGCGCACGGCAAGAGCTACCTGCAGCCGAAAGTCGAGGACGTCGTCTTCCTGACCATGGAGTTCGGGAGCGGCGTGCTCGCGCACGTGCAGCTCTCATGGCTGGATCCACACAAGGAACGGAAACTCACCGTAGTAGGGGCGACAAAAATGGTCGTGTTCGACGATATGGAGGCGCGCGAGAAGCTCCGTATCTATGACAAGGGCGTGGAACGGCCGCCCGAGTACCGGTCGTACGGCGAAGCCCTGTCGGTCCGGGAGGGCGACATCTTCATCCCCAAGATTCCCAACGTCGAGCCGCTCGCGGCGGAGCTGGGCCACTTCGTCCGCGTGGCACGGGGTGCGGAGCCTCCCCGCGCGAGCGCGGAGGACGGGGTCCGCGTGGTCACCGTGCTCGAGGCGGCGACGCGCTCGTTGGCGACGGGCGGGGCGCCGGTCTCACTATGAGCGCGGTTACGCAGACACCTGCCGACGTGCTGGTCGCGAAGGCGCAGGACCGCTCCGCCCTGATCGGGATCGTCGGACTCGGCTATGTAGGCCTGCCGCTCGCGATAGAGTTCGCGCGCGCCGGCTTCCGCGTCCTGGGGTTTGACGTCAGCAAAGCAGTCGTGGAAGCCCTGACCCAGGGACGCTCCCACGTCCAGGACGTGCCGAGTGCAGAGGTGGCGCGGTTCAGCAAGGAAGGCAAGTTCACCGCGACCACGGACTTGGCGCGGCTGCGCGAACCCGACGTCGTGTCGATCTGCGTCCCCACGCCGCTCTCGAAGACGAAAGATCCCGACGTGAGCTACGTGCTCGCGGCGACGGACGCGGTGAAACAGGCGTTGCGGCGCGGCCAGCTCATCGTCCTCGAGTCCACGACCTACCCGGGCACCACCCGCGAGCTGATGCTGCCCGCGCTGGAGCAGACGGGGCTCCAGGTGGGAGAGGACTTCTTCCTGGCGTTTTCCCCCGAGCGGGTGGACCCGGGCAACCCCAAGTGGAACACGCACAACACGCCCAAGGTGGTGGGGGGTATCACCGCGGCATGTCGCCGCGCCGCGATGGCCGTCTACGAGCCGGCGATCGAGCGCCTCGTGGCCGTGTCCTCCACGGAGGCCGCGGAGCTGGTGAAGATCCTCGAGAACACGTTTCGCAGCGTCAACATCGGGCTCGTCAACGAGATGGCGATCGTGTGCGACAAGCTCGGCGTCGACGTGTGGGAGGTGATCGAGGCCGCGGCCACGAAGCCGTTCGGCTTCATGAAATTCATGCCGGGCCCCGGAGTCGGTGGGCACTGCATCCCGCTCGACCCGCACTATCTCGCCTGGAAGATGCGGACCCTCAATTACCGCACGCGATTCATCGAGCTGGCGGGCGAGATCAACGCCGCGATGCCCGAATACTGGGTGGCGCGCGTGGTCGATCGCCTCAACGAGCAGGGACGCGCGGCGCGGGGCAGCAAGGTGCTGGTGGTGGGCGTCGCCTACAAGAAGGACATCGACGACATCCGCGAAAGCCCGGCCCTCGACGTCATCCGGTTGTTGCAGCGGCGTGGAGCGACGGTCTCCTATCACGATCCGCATGTCCGGAAGCTCAAGGACGAGGCCGTCGATCTCGCGTCGGTCCCGCTGACGCCCGAGACGGTCACGGCCGCCGACTGCGTGGTCATCGTGACGGATCACTCGGATGTCGACTACGCCCTCGTGGAACGGTGTGCGCGTCTGGTCGTCGACACACGCAACGCCCTCGAGGCGGCTCGGCGGCGGAGGCAGGCGCCCTGAAGATCGCCGTCGTCGGTACGGGATACGTCGGCCTCGTGGCGGGGGCGTGTCTGGCCGAGACGGGCAACGACGTCGTGTGCGCGGATGTGGACTCCGCGAAAATCGAGGGCCTCCGGAAGAACCGGCTGCCGATTCACGAGCCGGGGCTCGAGCCGCTCGTCGTGCGCAACCAGCGTGACGGCCGGCTGGAATTCACCACCGAGGTCGGCGCGGCGATCCAGCGCTCGGACGTGATCTTCATCGCGGTCGGCACGCCGCCGGGCGAGGACGGCTCGGCTGACTTGCAGCACGTGCTCGACGTGGCGCGCACCATCGGGCGGCACATGGACCGCTCCAAGCTGGTCGTCACCAAGAGCACGGTTCCCGTCGGTACGGCGGAGCGGGTCCGCGCCGAAATCGCCAAGCAGACGAAGATCGCGTTTCATGTCTGCGCCAATCCCGAGTTTCTCAAGGAGGGGGCCGCGGTCGAAGACTTCATGAAGCCGGACCGTGTCATCGTCGGGGTGGATTCGCCCGAGGCGGCGGACGTGATAGCCCAGTTGTATGCGCCGTTCGTACGGACGGGCAATCCGATCATCTTCATGGACCCGGCGTCGGCGGAGATGACCAAGTACGCGGCCAACGCCATGCTGGCGACGCGCATCTCGTTCATGAATCAGATCGCCCTGCTGTGCGACGCTGTGGGTGCGGACGTGACCCTCGTACGCAAGGGGATCGGGACGGATCGGCGCATCGGACCCGCGTTCCTGTTCCCAGGGCCGGGTTACGGGGGATCGTGCTTTCCCAAGGACGTGAAGGCCCTGATCCGTACGGGCGAGGACCGCAGCGTGCCGCTCCACATCCTGCAGGCGGTCGAGGCCGCGAACGAGCGGCAGAAGCGTGTGCTGTTCGAAAAGCTGGCGCGCCGCCTCGGGGAAGGCCTGCGCGGAGCCACGGTCGCCGTGTGGGGGCTCGCGTTCAAGGCCGAAACCGACGACGTGCGTGAGAGCCCGGCCCTCGTGCTGGTGGAGCAGCTGCTGGGCGCGGGCGCCCGGGTGCGCGTGCACGACCCGGCGGCCCTCGCGTCCGCGCGCCGCCGCCTCGGAGAGCGGGTGGTGTATGCCAAGAACGTGTACGAAGCCGTGGACGGCGCGGCCGCCCTCGCGATCGTCACGGAGTGGCTGGAGTATCGCAATCCCGACTTCGAGCGGATCAAGCGCGCCCTGACGCGCCCTTTGATCGTCGATGGACGAAACCTGTACGACCCGCAGCGCATGGCACGGCTCGGGTTCACTTATGAGAGCATCGGTCGCCCCGTGGCATGCGCATCCTCGTAACCGGCGCCGCTGGGTTTCTCGGCTCGCACCTCTGCGACCGCTTGCTCGCGCTGGGCCACCGGGTGGTCGGGATGGACAACTTCATCACCGGCAGCCGGTCCAACCTCGAGCACCTCAAGAGTCACCCGAACTTTCAGCTGGTCCTGCACGACGTCGCCAACTTCATCGAGGTGGAGGGACCCCTCGAGGGCGTGCTCCACTTTGCGAGCCCGGCGAGCCCGGTCGACTATCTGGAACTTCCCATCCAGACGCTCAAGGTGGGATCGCTCGGCACCCACAAGGCCCTCGGTCTCGCGAAGGCGAAGCGCGCGCGATTCCTGCTCGCCTCGACGTCGGAAGTGTACGGCGATCCGCTGGTGCATCCCCAGCCGGAGAGCTATTGGGGGAATGTGAACCCGGTGGGGCCTCGCGGCGTATATGACGAGGCGAAGCGCTTCGCGGAAGCCATCACGATGGCCTATCATCGCTTCCACCAGCTCGACACCCGGATCGTGCGTATCTTCAATACGTACGGCCCCCGCATGCGACCCCACGACGGCCGCGTGGTGTCCAACTTCGTCGTGCAGGCGCTCAAGGGCGAGCCGCTCACGCTCTACGGGGACGGCTCGCAGACCCGCTCCTTCTGCTACGTGGACGACCTCGTGGAGGGCATCGTGAGGCTGTTCGAGCGCGGGGGACAGGAGCCGACGAACATCGGCAATCCCAACGAATTCACCGTGCGCCAGCTGGCCGAGCTGGTGCTGCGACTCACCGGCAGCCGGAGTCGCATCGTCACGCAGCCCCTCCCCACCGACGATCCGAAGGTCCGCCAACCCGACATCCGGCGCGCCCGCGAAACACTCGGCTGGGAGCCGAAGGTCGCGCTCGAAGAAGGGCTGCGCCGCACCATCGAGTATTTCAGCGGGCTCACGGCGGCGTGAGCGGCCGCCTGCTCGTCACGGGCGCGGCTGGGTTCATCGGCTCGCACGTGTGCGAGGCGCTCCTCGTCCGCGGTGACGAGGTGGTGGGCGTCGACAACTTCGACCCGTTCTACCCCCGTGCCGTGAAGGAGCGGAATCTCGACGGGCTGCGCCGGACCAAAGGCTTCCGGTTCGTCGAGGCGGACATCGTGCGTGATCCGCTGCCGCTCGACGGCGTGTCGGTCGTGCTGCACCTCGCGGCCCGTCCCGGGGTGCGCCCCTCGCTCGAAGACCCCGTGTCCTACGGCGAGACCAACGTGACCGGGACGGTGCGGGTGCTCGAGGCGGCGCGCCGCGCGGGTCTCCGGCGGATGGTGTTCGGCTCGTCGTCATCGGTGTACGGCGACGCCACGCCCGCCCCCTTCGCTGAGGACGCGGCGGCCGTGTGGCCCATCTCCCCGTACGCCGCCAGCAAGCGCGCCGGGGAGCTGATGGCGCACGCGTTCGCGCACCTGTATGGCATGCAGATCGCCTGCCTCCGGTTTTTCACGGTGTACGGGCCGCGCCAGCGGCCCGACCTCGCGATCCATCGGTTCACCCACCTCATCGCCTCCGGCCAGCCGATCCGGATGCACGGGGACGGGTCGAGCGAGCGCGACTATACCTATATTACGGATTGCGTGGATGGCGTCCTGGCCGCCGTGGAATGGACCGCCCGGCCGCGGCCGGCGGGGCTCGCCGAGCCCATCAATATCGGCGGCGGGGGGCGCGTGCGGCTCGACCGCTTGATCGAGCTGATCGGACGGACGCTGGGGCGCGAGGTGCGGATCGAGCGCCACGGCGAGCAGCCCGGCGACGTGCGGCTGACCGCGGCGGACCTGCGCCGCGCCGAGCGTGAGCTCGGGTACCGGCCCGCCGTCGGCATCGAGGAAGGCATTGGGAAATTCGTTCGCTGGTATGAGGCGATCCATGGACGTCAGCGCTGAACATCTCGTCGAGCAGGCCCGGGAGCGGTTCCAGCTGCAGGACTACTACGGCGCCATCCACCTCCTCGAGGAAGTGGTGGAGGCGGGCCGCGCGTTCGCCGATGCGCACCACATGCTCGGCCTGTCCTACTCGCTGGTGGGCCAGCAGGATCAGGCCCTCGCGCAGCTCGACCGTGCCCTGGGCTTGAACCCCCACTACGTCGAGGCGTTGGTGCACCGCGCCATCGTCCTGAACGAGCTGGGCCGGGAAGCCGAGGCGGACGCCGCGTTCCGGCGCGCTGCACAAGTCGGGGGTGAGCCGCGGCAGGGCTTCCCGGCCCACGTGGCCGCGCAGCTGGCGAATCAGCACGCGGCGCTGGGCGACGCGTACCTCGGGGCGGGAGGCTTGACGCAGGCGATCGGGGAGTACCAGGAGGCGCTCACCCTGGGGCCGGCGTTCCATGACCTGCGGTACAAGCTGGGGCGGATGCTGCTCGAGGCCGGCCGCGCGCTCGACGCGCGCGAACACTTCGAGATCATCGTGCGCGCGCGTCCCGGTTACCTCGACGCGGCCGCGATGCTCGGGCTCGCCTGCTACCTCGCCGGGGATGGCCTCGCGGCGAAAGCGGTGTGGGAGGAATGTCGGGAGCGCCGGCCGGAAGACCCGCGCGTGGAAGCCTACCTCGCCATGCTGGTCCGCAACGACGCCGCCGTGCCGGTCTCCGTGCCCGCCTCCGGCGGGGACGGCGATCCCCCGTCGGCGCACCCGTCGGCTCGCTCTGGGCGGAAGAAAAAATCGTGAGACGCTGGGCCCTGCTCGGCATCGCGCTGGGGTTTGCCTGCCAGCCGAGCGCCGCCGACCATGAAGAGCTGGGCGACCGCGACTACGCGGCCGGGGCGTACCGCGACGCGCTCGCCGAGTACCAGCTGGGCCTGAAGGCCCATCCCGGTAGCGCCGACCTGAATGCCAAGGCGGCGGCAGCGGCGCTGCATGTCGGCGACTACGCCACCGCGGTGGACGGCTACGTGACGCTCGGGGAGCGGGACGGATCGCGGGCAGGGGAGGCGGCTGACGGACTCGAGCGGGTCGCCCGCGCGGCGCTCGCCGCCAACGACCGCGGCGATGCGGCGAAGGGGTTGGCGGGGCTCCGGGCGGTCGCTCCCACCAGACCGCTGGGCCGCTACACCCGGCTGGCGGCGCTCGATGCGGCGGATCGCGGGGACACGGCCGGCGCTATGGCGTTGCTGCCGGCCGCGGTCGCGGCGGCCGGCGACGCGCGCATGGCCGATTCGCTTCTGTTCGTGTACGGCATGGCTGCCGTCCGGGCGCGCGATTGCGCCACGGCGGTGCCGGCGTTCGAGGGCGTGATCCGGCGGCAACGGGAGCCCGCGGTTGCGGATCGCGCGCGCGAGGGGCTGGGATTGTGCGCGCTGGTCCAGGGCCAGCGCCTGCTCGAGAGCGGGAAGCCCGCCGAGGCGGAGGACTGGTTCCGGCGGGCCACTGCGCCCGGGGCGCCTTCGGACGTGGTGCGCGGCGCCTTTCTCGGGCTCGGAGACGTGAGGCTCGCGCAGGGCGACGTGGCAGCGGCGCTGGAGAGCTACCAACAGGCGCTGGTGGGTGGCGCAGCCGGAGATACCATCACTCAGCGGGCGCACGAAAAAATCAACGCACTCGGCAAGGCGGACGCGCCGTCACCGGCCCCGCCGAACGATCAATAATGAGGTCTATGCTTCGCTCGCTGTTCGTCGTCAGTACCGTTTTGCTGGCAGCCTGCCACCACGGGCCACGGGTCGTGCCCGCCCCGGATCCGGTCGCCGAGCTGGCGAAGGCGCGCATTCTGTTTCGGAGCGGGGACTTCGGGAAGGCGCTCATTTCGTTCCGCCGGCTCACGTACGAGCTGGGCCCGGGCCAGCCCGAGATGGCCGAGGTTAGATACCATCTCGCCGAGTGTTACTTCCAGACCGGGGACCGCGTGCAGGCGGCCCACGAGTTTCGCGAGGTCGCGGACCAGTATGCAACGAGCGAGTACGCGCCCATCGGCCTGCTGCGGGCGGGCGATGCGAATCTTCGGCTGTGGCGGAAGCCCGAGCTGGATCCCTCGTACGGCGAGACGGCGCTGGCCATCTACCAGGAGCTGGCGGGGCGCTATCCCGGGACCGATGCGGCCGCGCGGGCGCAGATGCACGTGCAGCAGCTGCGCGAGTGGTTCTCGCAGAAGGACTACAAGAACGGGATGTTCTACTTCCGGCGGCGTGCCTACGACTCCGCGATCATCTACTTCAAGGACGTGATTGCGACGTATCCTGGGACGTCACGCGTCCCCGACGCGTTGATGCGGTTGGTGGACAGCTACCGCATCATCGGGTACACCGACGAGCTGAAGGAGACCTGCGCGCACCTGCGGAGCTACTTCGCGCAGACCGAGGGGCTCGACAAGTCCTGCCCGGCCGACTCGAGCACCGCCACGCCGTCCTGACGCCGCGTGGAGGCCCTGTTCGGCGGCTCATTCGATCCCGTGCACATCGGGCATCTGATCGCCGCGGAGGCAGCGGGGGAGGCGCTCGACGCCAGGGTGCGGTTCGTCCCGGCGCGGCTCCAGCCGTTCAAGCGGGCGGCGCAGGGCGCCACGCCGGAGCAGCGAGCGGAGATGCTGGATCTCGCCGTCGCCGGCAACCCGCGCCTCGCGGTGGAGCGCATCGAGCTCACGCTCCCCGCACCGTCGTACACCGTCCGGACCCTCCAGGCGCTGGCCGAGCGGGAGCCCGGGAACCGTTTCGCGTTGTTGCTTGGGGCGGATGCCGCCGCCGAGCTCGCCGCCTGGCACCAGGTGGACGCGCTTCCCGGGCTGGTGGACGTGGTGGTCTTCGCGCGCCCCGGGGCCTCGCTCCCGCGCCATCCGGCCATCCGCCGGGTGGTCGAGATCCCGGCGGTGGACGTCTCCGCCACGCTGATCCGGGAGCGCGTGCGGCAGGCCCGCTCCATCCGCTATCTGGTGCCCGATGCCGTGCGCGACTACATCGCGGCGCGCGGGCTGTATCGCGAATAGAGGACTGATGGCCAAGGGTTGGTTCACCAAGATCTTCGGAACCCAGTTCCAGCGAGAGCTGAAACGCATCCGCCCGATCGTGGACGCGATTCATCGCCACGAGGAGCGGCTGAAGGCGCTGTCGGACAGCGAGCTGCAAGGCCAGACGTCCAAGCTGCGCGGCCTGATCGCCGAGCGCACCAGCGTGCTGGCCGCCGACGTGGAGCGGCTCAAGCGGGAGAAACACGACTGTCCGGACGCCGAGCAGCGCGCGGAGCTCAGCCAGAAGCTCGCTGTGGCCGAGGCGGCCTTCGTCAAGGCGCTCCAGGTGGCCCTGAACGACGTTCTGCCGGAGGCTTTCGCCACGGTGCGCGAAGCGTGCCGCCGGCTGCTGGGCAGCGAAGTCGTGGTCACCGGCCACGCCCTCAAGTGGGACATGGTGCCGTACGACGTGCAGCTCATCGGCGGGATCGTGCTGCATCAGGGGAAGATCGCGGAGATGGCGACGGGCGAGGGGAAGACGCTGGTCGCGACCCTGCCGCTATACCTGAACGCGCTCGCGGGCCGGGGCGCCCACCTCGTCACCGTCAACAACTACCTCGCCCGTCGTGACTCGCAGTGGATGGGCCACCTCTTCACGTGGCTCGGCCTCACGGTCGGCTGCATCGATGAGACGGAGCCGTCGACGCCCGAGCGCCGGGCGGCCTATCGGTGCGACATCACGTACGGCACGAACAACGAGTTCGGCTTCGACTACCTGCGCGACAACATGGTGTTCACGCTGGAGCAGCGTGTCCAGCGGAGCCACGCGTATGCGATCATCGACGAGGTCGACTCGATTCTGATCGACGAGGCCCGCACGCCCCTCATCATCTCGGGCGCCGTGGGCAGCGAGGCGGACGAGAAATACGCGCAGTTCAACGCTCAGGTCGTGCAGCTGGTGCGGAAGCAGACCGCGGTCGTGAACGACCTCATCGCCAAGGCGGAGCCGCTGCTCGCGGACGAGAAAGCGGCGTACCAGGGCGCGGTCCTGCTGTACCAGGCGCAGCTCGGGATGCCCAAGAATAAGAAGCTCCTCAAGCTGCTCCAAGAGCCCGGCGTGAAGGCCCAGGTGCAGCGGGTGGAGCTCGACGTGCTGGCCGACCGCAAGCTGCCGGCGCGCGAGCAGAAGATGCGCCACGTCGAGGAGGACCTCTACTTCGTGCTCGACGAGCGGGGCCACTCCGTCCACCTCACCGACAAGGGCGTCGAGACGATGTCGCCCCAGGACCCGAACCTGTTCGTGGTCCCCGATATCTCGCACGCCGTGCACGAGATCGAGCGCGACGAGAGCCTCGCTCCCAAGGAGAAGATCGAGCGTCGCCGCCAGGTGGAGGCGGACTACGCCATGAAGAGCGAGACACTGCACATCATCCACAAGCTGCTCCAGGCGCACGCGCTGTACGAGCGGGAGGTGGATTACGTGGTGCAGGAGGGCAAGGTCCTGATCGTGGACGAGTTCACCGGGCGCCTGATGCATGGGCGGCGCTGGTCGGAGGGTTTGCACCAGGCGGTGGAAGCGAAGGAGGGGGTGGCCGTCCAGGAGGAGAGCCAGACCCTCGCGACGATCACGATCCAGAACTACTTCCGGATGTACGACAAGCTCGCCGGCATGACGGGCACGGCAGAGACCGAGGAGACCGAGTTCTTCCAGATCTACGGGCTCGAGGTCGTGGTGATCCCGACCAACCGGCCGGTGCGCCGGGTGGACAAGCACGACCTCATCTACAAGACGCGAAGCGAGAAGTACAAGGCGATCCTCGACGAGGTCGAGCGACAGCACGAGCGTGGCCTGCCGATCCTCGTCGGCACGGTGAACGTGGACGTGTCCGAGACGCTGTCGCGCATGCTCAAGCGGCGCGGTTTCCGGCACGAAGTACTGAACGCCAAGTACCACCAGCGGGAGGCCGAGATCGTGGCGCAGGCGGGTCAGCCGGGCTCCATCACGATCGCGACCAACATGGCCGGCCGCGGGACCGACATCAAGCTCGGGCCGGGGGTGAAGAAGTGTCAGGTGTGCGGGATCACGGCGCACGAGGCCCCGTTCGGCCAGCAGATCGAGCGGGCCGACCTCCCACCCGAGGAAATCAAGCGGCTCGCCTGCAACGACGATCCGCCGTGCGGCCTCGTCATCGTCGGCACGGAGCGGCACGAGGCGCGGCGCATCGACCGGCAGTTGCGCGGCCGCTCCGGCCGCCAAGGTGATCCGGGCCAGAGCGTGTTCTTCCTGTCGCTCGAGGACGATCTGATGCGGCTGTTCGGCTCGGATCGCATCGCGCGCATCATGGATCGCACCGGCTCCGAGGAAAACGAAGTCATCACCCACCCGTGGGTGACGGCCGCCATCGGGCAGGCGCAGAAGCGCGTCGAGCTACAGAACTTCCAGGCGCGCAAGAAGCTCCTCGAGTACGACGATGTGATGAACCAGCAGCGGGAGGTGATTTACGCCCTTCGGCTGTTCGCGCTCGAGGGCGGGGAGGAGCTCAAGGCGGAGGCGCTGCGCATGGTGGAGCAGGCCGTCGCCGAATTGGCCGGCGAGCTGATCGGCGATGCGAAGGATGCCTACGCGTGGGACCGCGCTCTCATGGAGACCGAATTCCTGCTCAAATTCCTGGTCTCCGTCCCGGGGCTCACGGACCCCGCCAAGATTCGCAGCCGCGACGAGCTGGTACGGGCCGCGCAGCAGGCGGCGCGTGAGGCCTTCCAGGACAAGCTCGACCACTTCAAGGAGATCGAGGGCAAGGTGGGTGCGGTGAACATTGGCGCGCAGGCGCTGTCGCACGTCATGCTCACCGTGATCGACGAGAAGTGGAAGGATCACCTCTACGACCTGGACCAGCTGAAGGCCGCGATCCACTACCGGCAGTGGGGCCAAAAGGACCCGCTCATCGAGTACAAGCGGGAAGGCTATGAAATGTTCGTGGGCCTGATGCATGACGTGCACGCGACCTTCGGCGAGCGGTGGCTCAAGCTACAGATCGAGATCGGGCCACCGCGCGGCGGCGCCGCCCCGGCACCGCTCGGAGCAGCGCCGAAGAAGAAAATCGCCCCAGTGGTCGCGAGCAAAGCGACCGCTGACGGGCTGGTCAGCAACGGTCCTCCTGACGCTGCGGCGCCCCCCGGTTTGCCGCCGGTCCCCGCGTCAAATCCGTACGCCGGCATCGGTCGTAACGACCCGTGTCCCTGTGGCAGCGGCAAGAAGTTCAAGAAGTGCCACGGCGCGGGGCTCTGACCCCCTCCGTCTTTTTCCGGTACCGCCTATTCCCTTGAGCCGGGCTAGCTTGCCCGGATGCCGCTGCGTCTGTCCGAGCACCCGGAACGGGACCGCCCGCGGGAGCGTTTGTGGAGCGTCGGCCCCGCCGCGTTGACGGCGCAGGAGCTCTTGGCCATTCTCCTAGGCACGGGGTGCGCGGGTCGGGACGCGCTCGCCGTCGCGGGTGAGGTCCTGGCCCGCGTGGAGGGATCGCTACGTCGGCTCGCCGGGCGGCCGTCCGCGGAATTGGCGCGCGTACCGGGCGTCGGACGCGGGAAGGCCGCGCGCGTGGTCGCGGCGCTCGAGCTGGGCCGCCGGGTGGGAGCGGAGGAGGAGCCGCCCCCCGAGCGGATTCGCGGTCCAGCGGACGTGCAGCGGTTCTATGCCTCCCGGTTACGGGATCTGGCGGTGGAGGAATTTCACGTGCTGGCCCTCGGCAGCCAGAGTCAGGTGCTGGGCGATCTGCTGATCACGCGCGGGATTCTGAACAGCTCCCTCGTGCACCCGCGGGAGGTTTTCCGCGCCGCGATCGCCGAGGCAGCCGCGGGCATCATCGTGGTGCATAACCACCCGAGCGGCGACGCGACCCCGTCGGCCGACGACCGCACGGTCACGCGGCAGCTCGTGGACGCGGGCCGGCTGCTGGATGTGCCGGTGTACGACCACGTGATCGTCGGAGGCGATCGGTACGTGAGCTTCGCTGAGGCTGGCCTGTTGTGACGACTACGGCACCGCTGCTCGCGCCCGAGCTGGCTCGAGCGGTCGCGCTGCAGCGCGACCGGCTCGACCTCGACCTCCTGACACGGGCCTACGCGATGAGCGCCCAGGCCCACCGGGGCCAGAAGCGCCAATCGGGCGACGACTACGTCTCGCACTCCGTCGCCGTCGCGACGATTCTCGCCGAGCAGCAGATGGACTCGGTCACCATCGCGGCCGCCCTGCTACACGATGTGGTCGAGGACTCGAACGTCTCGGTCGAGGACATTCGCACCACCTTCGGGCCCGAGGTGGCGGAGCTCGTCGACGGGCTCACGAAACTCTCCACCCTCACGTTCCGGTCGACGGTGGAGGAGCAGGCGGAGAACTACCGCAAGCTCTTGCTGTCCGTTGCCAAGGACGCCCGCGTTATCATCATCAAGCTCGCCGACCGGCTGCACAACATGCGGACGCTCGAGCATCTGGACCCGGAAAAGCGGCGTCGCATCGCGCTCGAGACCCGCGAGATCTACGCGCCGCTGGCCCACCGCTTCGGCATGGCGGGCGTGAAGGCAGAGCTCGAGGACCTCGCCTGCAAGTTTCTGGAACCGGAGGACTACCGCGCGCTGGCGCGCAAGGTCAAGGCGCGCAAAAGCGAGCGGGAGGAGACGATCGAGCGGTTGCGGGTGCCCCTGGCCGAGGAGCTGCGGGCCGCGGGACTCGCGGGTTTCGAGATCACCGGCCGCCCCAAGAACTTGTGGTCGATCTACAAGAAGATGAAGAAGCGGGACAAGCCGTTCGAGGAGATCTACGATCTCCTCGCGGTGCGCGTCCTGGTGAACGACATCACCGAATGCTACCACGTCCTGGGGGTGATCCACCACAAGTGGACCCCGCTGCAGGAGCGCATCAAGGACTACATCGCCAGTCCCAAGTCGAACGGCTACCAGTCGCTCCACACCACGGTGTTCGGACCGAGCGGCCAGCTGTACGAGATTCAGATCCGCACCCATGAAATGCACCACACCGCGGAGTATGGCATCGCGGCGCACTGGCTGTTCAAAGAAGGGCGCAAGAGCCCGGACGAGCTGGACCGCCATCTGGCGTGGTTCCGGCAGCTGCTGGAGCTGCAGCAGGACGCGCACACGCCAGAAGAGTTCCTTGAGTTCCTGAAGGTCGATCTCTACCAGGACGAGATCTTCGTCTTCACGCCCCGCGGCGACGTGAAGCGTTTGCCCAAAGGGGCGACGCCGATCGACTTCGCGTTCGCGGTGCACACGGAGGTCGGCCAGCACTGCCAGGGCGCGCGCATCAACGGCCGCATCGCGCCGCTGCACCGTCCGCTCAAGAACGGCGATACGGTGGAGGTGATGACCAGCCCCCAGGCCAAGCCGTCCCGCGACTGGCTCGCCCACGTGCAGACGGCGCGGGCCCGCCACAAGATCCGGCAGTGGATCAGTCGCGAGGAGCACGAGAAAAGCCTCGAGCTCGGGCAGGAGATCCTCGCGCGCGAGGTGCGGCGTCGTCGCCTCGCGCTGCCGGACGCGGCGCGGCTGGAGCGCGCCGCGGCCGATCTGTCGGTCGGGACGGCGGAGCAGCTCCAGGCGGCGCTCGGGCGGGGCGACATCGCGCTCGGGACGATGATGCGGGCGCTGTACCCCGATCTGCCGGCCGAGGAGCTCCAGCCGCCCAAGCCGACCGCCTTCGGCCGCATGATGCAGCGCATCCGCCTGGGACGGGGCATCAAGATCCAGGGGGTGGACGGGCTGATGGTGCGGTACGCTCAGTGCTGCCAGCCGGTGCCGGGCGACCTGGTGGTGGGATACGTCACCCAGGGCCGCGGTATCTCGATCCACCGCTCGGATTGTCCCAACCTGCTCCTGCTCTCGTCCGAGGCCGAACGTCGGATCGAGATCGACTGGCAGGAATCGGAGGGAGAGACGTTCGTGGTGCGGTTGGCGGTGGGCGGCGAGGACCGCCGTGGCCTCTATGCGGACATCTGCACCGCCATCAGTGAATCGGGCACCAACATCCGCTCGGCGGAGATCTCCACGCGCGACGGCGCGGTGTTCGGCTCGGTGCTGGTGGAGGTCGAAAACCAGACGCACTTGAACAAGGTGATCCGGGCGATTCGGCGGGTGAAGGGCGTGATGGACGTGTCCCGCCGCGAATCGGGCCCCCAGACGCAAGCCCCCGTCGGTTAGCTTTCTTTGATGCCGTACGACCTCGTATCTCCGTTCGCGCCGGCGGGGGATCAGCCGCGCGCCATCCGGGAGCTGACGGCGGGCCTCGCGCGCGACGACCGCTACCAGACGCTCTTGGGCGTGACCGGCTCCGGCAAGACCATGACCATGGCCCACGTCATCGCCCAGTTCGGACGCCCTACGCTCGTGCTGTCCCACAACAAGACCCTGGCGGCCCAGCTGTACGGCGAGCTCAAGTCGTTCTTCCCGACGAGTGCCGTCGAGTTTTTCATCTCGTATTACGACTACTACCAGCCCGAGGCCTACGTCCCCCAGACCGATACGTACATCGCGAAGGACTCGTCGATCAATGACGACATCGACCGGCTGCGGCTGCGCGCCACATCGAGCCTGATGGAGCGGGAGGACGTGGTGATTGTGGCGAGCGTGTCGGCGATCTACGGCCTGGGTGACCCCGAGGCGTACCGCCACCGGCTCGTGACGGCGAGCGTCGGCGAGGAGCGTGGCCGCGACGCCCTGCTCGAGGCGCTGGTCGGAGTCCAGTACCAGCGCAACGACACGGCCTTCGAGCGTGGGACGTTCCGGGTGCGGGGGGATACGGTCGAAGTCTTCCCGGCGTATGACGAGCAGGCGGTGCGGGTCGAGTTCTGGGGTGACACGGTGGAGCGGATCGCGAAGATCGACCCCCTCACCGGGAGCACCATCGCGGAGCTCGCGCGGGCCGCGGTGTATCCGGCCACGCACTTCGTCACCGAGCGGCCCACGATCGAGCGCGCCGTGGCCGCGATCCGCGCGGAGCTCAAGGAGCGCCTCGCCGAGCTGCGGAGCCAGAACAAGCTGCTCGAAGCGCAGCGCCTGGAGTCGCGCACCAACTTCGACATCGACATGCTGCTCGAAGTGGGTCGCTGCACGGGAATCGAGAACTATTCGCGGCCCCTGACCGGGCGTGCGCCGGGTGAGCGCCCCGCGTGCCTGCTCGACTACTTCCCCGACGACTATCTCTGCATCATCGACGAGTCGCACCAGACGCTGCCCCAGGTCGGCGGGATGTACGAAGGAGACCGCTCCCGCAAGCAGACGCTGGTGGACTACGGGTTCCGCCTGCCGTCGGCCCTCGACAACCGCCCACTGCGGATCGACGAGTTCATGAGGCTGGTGCCCCGGATGCTCTTCGTATCCGCGACCCCGGGAGAAGAGGAGCTGAGGCTCTCCGGCGGCGTCGTGGTCGAGCAGATCATCCGGCCCACCGGTCTCGTCGACCCGCAGGTGGAGGTCCGACCGGTGAAGGGCCAGGTGGATGACCTGCTGCACGAGATCCGGCTGCGCGAGACGAAGCACGAGCGCGTGCTCGTCACTACGCTCACCAAACGCATGGCGGAGGATCTCACCGACTACCTGCAACAGCACGGCGTGCGGGTCCGTTATCTGCATTCCGAGATCGACGCGATCGAGCGCGTCGAGATCATCCGCGGCCTCCGACTCGGCGAGTTCGACGTGCTCGTGGGGATCAACCTGCTGCGCGAAGGGCTCGATCTCCCCGAGGTTTCGTTGGTGGCGATCCTCGACGCCGACCAGGAGGGATTCCTGCGCTCTGATCGCTCCCTCATCCAGACGGTGGGACGTGCTGCGCGGAACGTCCATGGCCTGGCCATCCTGTACGCCGACCGCGTCACGGGCTCGATGCAGCGCGCCCTCGACGAGATGACCCGCCGGCGCCAGACGCAGGTCGCGTACAACGCGCAGCACGGCATTACGCCCCGCTCGATCGTCAAGTCCGTGGACCAGGTGCGTTTCGCGACGCGCGTGGCGGACGCGAAGACGGCGAAGCCTGCCGAAGCGGCCTTCCATCGCCCCGCCGACGCCACAGAGCGCGATGCGCTCATCAAGCTGCTCGAGAGTCAGATGCAGGCCGCCGCCGAAGAGCTCGACTTCGAGCTCGCCGCCGTGCTGCGGGATCAGATCCTCGAGCTGCGGGCCGACGGCGATGCCGTCCGCTCTCCCAATGCGCCTGTCCGCGGACGCGCTCAACCGGTTCGGTGAGGCGCTCGGTCGCGAGCTGGCGGCGCCGGCCGTGATCGGGCTCTCCGGCGAGCTCGGTACGGGGAAGACCACCCTCGTCCAGGCGATCTGCCGGGGGCTGGGGGCGCGGGGACCCGCCACGAGCCCCACCTACGCGCTCGTTCACGAGTACCCGACACCGGACAGCCGGCTCGTCTATCACGTCGATTGCTATCGCCTTCGGTCCCCGGCCGAAGCACAAGATCTCGGCTTCGAGGACATGGTGCGCGACCGGGCCATCGTGCTGATCGAGTGGCCCGAGCGCGCAGGGCCGTGGCTGCCGCCGCTGCAGCGCCACTTCAAGCTCGCGTACGATGCCGACCCGGAGCTCCGGGTGGTGGAGGAGGCGTGAGCGGCGAGTGGCTGGCGATCGATACCGCGACCGAGATTGCGAGCGTCGCCGCCGGTCGGCCCCCGACCGCGCAGAGCGGGGCGCACGTGCAGGGCACCCGCCGCCATGCTGCGGAGATCATTCGCCTCGTCGATTTCGCGCTCAGTCGGTTGAACATTCGACCGGCCGATCTCGAGGGCGTGGTGGTCGGTGATGGGCCGGGTAGCTTCACCGGGCTGCGCATCGGCTGGGCGGCGGCGAAGGGGCTCGCGCATGAGGCAGGGCTCGAGCTCCGGTGCATCCCGTCGCTCATGGCCGCTGCGGCAGGCGCCGCTCTGAAGCTCGGGGCCGAGCCCGTAGCGGCCTGCTTCGATGCGCTCCGCGGGCAGGTCTACGGAGCGCTGTACGTGTTTCACCCCGATCGCGTGGAGACGCTGGTCGCGCCCGCTGTCCTCACGGTGGGGGAATTGGCGCGGATCAGCCCGGTCACGCCCCGGGTGGTCTTGGGCGACGGGGCGGTGCGCTACGCCGACGAGGTGGGGCGCTGGATCGGGACCGCTCCGGTGCCGCTCGAGAGTTTGCCGCCGGCGGCGACGCAGCACCTCGCCCTCCTGGAACGGGAAGGCGCGGCCCGCACCATCGACGACCCAGCCAGCGCGGAGCCCGCGTATGGACGTCCTGCGGAAGCACAGGCCAGGTGGGAGGCGCGTCACGGCCGCCCATTGCCCGATTCGCCCCGCCCGGCCGGCTGACGTCGGCGACGTTGGCGCGATTGAACGGGCCGTGTTCTCCGATCCCTGGTCGGAGAACGACTTCAGTGAGTGCGTCACGTCGGGGGTACCGTTCTTCGTGGCCGAGCGGCAGGGTGGTGTAGCAGGCTACGTGGTGGCGCACTACGGCGCCGATGAGGGAGAAATCCTGAACCTCGGCGTCGCGCCCGCGCACCGCCGCCAGGGGATCGGTCGCGCCCTGGTCGAGCGCGTGCTTCAGGAGCTCGCCGGCCGCGGCGTTCGCGCCGTGTACCTGGAAGTCCGGGCGTCGAACGCCTCGGCCCGGCAGCTGTATGAGTCGCTCGGGTTCGGCGAGGTCGCGCGCCGGGCGCGGTACTACCGTCGACCGGTCGAGGACGCGGTGGTTTTACGGGCTACCATTCCGGCGACCGGGGGGTCTGCAATACTTTAGCACAAGTGGCGTATGTTTGATTGACAGAATAACTTGCGGGTCATATACTGTTGTCGCCCTTGGTCCAGACCCGCCCAGCGTCTGGAGGTCTGTTGTGAGCCGGAGTCTCAATAAAGTCATGCTAATCGGGAACTTGGGGGC
>Ga0209761_1000604_pt1 | contig 22261 bp, 24 predicted proteins | sample GraSoi013_1_40cm_4_FD_185818 | JGI IMG/M metagenome (GOLD analysis project Ga0209761, IMG submission 185818) | Grasslands soil microbial communities from the Angelo Coastal Reserve, California, USA - Sample 09_25_2013_1_40cm (SPAdes) (version 2) | ecosystem: Environmental > Terrestrial > Soil >...
CTCATACTCCAACGCTGGTCTAGAGCTCGTTGGAGGAGACCATCAGAAACTGCAGTTTCAAGCCACTAGGCTCGGACAATTCCGAATTTATTGCACTAGCAGATGCACAGTTCACTACCTGATGCAAAATGGTCTTCTGAACGTTACATAAGCATCGCTAGCGAGAAACTATGATGCGACTGTCATACACGATCGCACCGATTCTGATCCTGATTTTCTTCTCCCAGCTCGCATCATACACGGCTTCCCCTACTCACGTTGCTAACCAGTCAGACGTGGTCCAATCCAGCCCGCAAACATACGTAACTTTCTTGCAGAAACCGCTAGATTCAAGTCCCAGCCCATGGATCCTTTATCCAACTGCCACGGCCGTGTGGGTCGCGGGAATATCGACAGGAACTCCACCAACCTCTCAGATCCGGGAATACTTCAATGGAACTTCGAAACCCGTAGCCAATCTCACGAACGTAATAGTCAATTCCTTGGTTGCTGATTCTCGGGGCCGAGTTTGGTTCACTGACAATTCGACTCTTGCATATTACGACAGCCAGCACTCGACGGTGAATAAGACGATAACTTTTCCCAACCAAAGCCTGTGGTATTTGGCTCTAGACCATCGGGAAAGAATATGGATGACAGTGCTGGGTCCTAGTGGCACCAGCAGCAAGGTTGTCATGCTCGACCCTTCTGATGGTTCGAACCGGACCTATCTCGTTCCGACGAGCAACGCCTTCATTCAAGGAATCACCGTAGCTCCGGACAATGCAACATGGTTCGCAGAGGCTGGGGCGAGGAAGCTTGGTCGTATTGCTTGTGATAGTTGCAGTATCGAAGAGTTCCCTTCGCCTTCTTCTCTCAATCTAGCAGCACTTTCACAGGTGGCGGTTGACAACTCAGGCAACGTTTGGTTCACCGATCATGAGGGAGACAACCAATTTGGGGTGTTTGACCCGCATGCGAATACTTGGAAGACTTTCCCCATAGGTTATTGTCCAGATGCTTGTGTTTCCGGCCTTCCGAACGCCATTTTCGTTGACCCCTACAACAAGATCTGGTTCTCGGAACACTTTGCCGGTAGGGTTGGACGTTATGACCCCTCCACCGAGGTCTTAACAGAGTATGTTGTCTCTCCCAACAAATTCCCATTGGTGTGGTGGGCAATGCCTGGCCCCAACAATCTCGTATGGTTTGCTGCAAACGGACTCGGTGAGGTGGGCTACGTCAACGCGAGCTTGCCCGTTCCATTGGCCTTTACTGGACCTTCAGGGAATATTGCAATCCAAAAAGGAACCACAAGGAGCATTTCTGTCATCGTCGACTCTCAAGGCCCGCAGACCCTGTCCTTCGGTGTTTTTCCTCTAACTCAAGACCAAGAGTCTTCGAACTCTCCTTCTCAATTATACGGGTCCGGGCCTTCGGACATTGGGCCAAGCAACAATCCTCAAACGGTGATAATCAGTATCTCAGCATCTTGGAGCGCGACCCTTGGCGCCCGGTACGTAGCCGTCACCGCCACTGAAGGCAACGTGGTCGTGAGTATTCATGTTAGAGCAGTAGTCGTCGACGCTTCAGCGCCTATTGTTGCCTTGGGTTTTTCGTCAGTGATCGTTTTGGGAAGTTTCGCAATCTACTTGCGTAGGCCTAAGAAGCTCAAGGTTCAACCTGTGAAAAAGACTAGAAAATAGTTCGTGTTAGAGTAGTTCTATTTCGATAAAAACATCATCAGGCGCTCTTATCCTCATTAGTCTCTTCAAAAATCGTTCATTCGGGTCCACGTCAATGAGGCGTTTATGAATCCGCATCTCCCACTTGTCGAAGGTGTGAGTTCCCTGTCCCGCTGGCGATTTTCTTGATGGCACGATGAGCTTCTTGGTCGGCAGGGGTATCGGTCCCTTCAGCTTGACCCCAGTCTTGTCGGCTATATCCCGGATTTCGGTGCAGATGGTGTTGATGTCCTGGGGGTCCGTGCTGGACAAACGGATTCTAGCTTTGGAAACCAACCCAAGAAACCTTCATTGTCGACCTTTGTAGCGAAGGGTAGCGCGGGTCCGGTGCGGTTAAAAACCTTGGTGTAAACTCGCGCGGAAATTCTGGAGTCAAGGGGATTGCGATGGATCTTACAGTATCCTACTGCGAGTCTCGGTTGGTGACGGTTAGCGCTGGGCTCACTTGAGGCCTAGCCTAGGTTTCCAAGACCGCGTCCATCTTTGCCTTCCGCTGTATGCGAAGCGGGCTAAGAAGAGGAGTGTTCCCAATGATAGGAGCAGTAGGTGCATGTTCCCATAATTGCCTTTCTTCCAAAGAAAAGCCTATCGGGCATGCGCTCGAAACAAAATTCCAACCTATGGACCTTTTGGTCCACGGCCGACATAAAGCGAGGAAATGGTTGTGTTGGATTAGCCTTTCGTGAGGATCTCTTTGACGACGCCTACCCCGACGGTGCTGCCCATGTCCCTGATGGCAAACCTTCCAAGCTCAGGAATGTCAGAGAAAGCCTCTAGGACCATGTTGTGCAAGGGCTTCATCTTAACTAGGGCGCTATCCCCGACCTTGAGGAAGCTAGGCTTCTCCTCGACGACCTGGCCTGTCCGCGGGTCGATCTTCTTGATAAGTTCCTCGAACGTCACACCGACCGTCGCGGTATGCGCGTGCAACACTGGCGTGTATCCTGCAGCAATGGCTGTCGGGTGGTAGATGATAATGATCTGTCCAATGAACTCCTTCGCGATCGTCGGCGGCTTGTCGGTGTGCCCCATGACCTCTCCCCGTCCGATCTCGTTCTTTGCAACGCCTCTGATGTTGAAGCCGATGTTGTCTCCAGGCTCAGCCTTCGCCATCCGAACGTGATGAGTCTCGATCGATTTTACTTCGCCGAGCTTTCCGGAGGGATTGAAGATGACCTTGTCACCATCCTTCACAACACCCGTCTCGACACGCCCCACCGGGACAGTTCCAACACCAGTGATCGTGTACACGTCCTGAATCGGAACGCGAAGAGGCTTGTCCAACGGCTTCGGTGGCGGAATGAAATCGTTGAGCGCATCGAACACTGTAACCCCCTTGTACCACGGCGTGTTCGTACTCTTCTTCGACAGATTATCGCCCAGCCAACCGCTAGTCGGGACGAACGGGACCTTTGAGACGTCAAAGCCTACGGTCTTCAGCAATCCTTCCAGCTCTTTCCGGCATTCCTTGTAGCGTTCCTCAGAATACTTGACAGTCTGGTCGTCCATCTTGTTAATAGCGACGACCAAGTTCTTCACTCCGAGAGTTCTTGCTAGGTACGCGTGCTCTCTCGCTTGTCCTCCGGGTCCAACGGCGACTTCGAATTCACCCTTCTTACCAGAAACGACGAGTATTGCGACGTCCGCCTGACTTGCACCGGTGATCATGTTCTTGATGAAATCCCGATGTCCCGGTGCGTCGATGATCGTGTAGAAATTCTTCGGTGTCTCAAACTTTTGGAATGAGAGATCTATGGTAACTCCTCGTTCTCTCTCTTCCTTGATCGTGTCTAGGACCCAGGCGTACTTGAAAGTATCACCGGCTCCTGTCTTTTCAGATTCCTTTGCGTACTGCTCGATTGTCTTCTGGTCAATGTATCCTGCATCGAACAGCAAGTGACCTGTCAGCGTACTTTTCCCATGGTCGACATGGCCCATCACTATCAGGTTAAGATGGGGTTTTGCGGACATTGTCTTAGTTCAAACTCCTTGCTCGAAACGGAGAGAGCAAACTCCCCGGTTCTTTATAAAAAGCCTTGTCCGCGGTCCCACAGTACTTTTTGCTCAAGAAAAAACTGGAACTAGGTTTTTCCATGAATTCTGAAGAAAGGTCTAAATGGGAAGTTTCTCGCCACTTTCCGATTCGAAGGCATAATGGTTGCTTGAGACTACTTCTAAGCACGAAGCCGCCCCATCAAGCCTCGGAATGCAGAAAACCCAGTACGACATTGCTGTAGAACAGTTCCAGCGCGCCGCCGACCTGATGAAGCTTGACCAGAATGTTCAGGAGATTCTTCGAAAGCCTAGAAGAATTCTCAGCATAAACTTCCCTGTCAAGATGGACGACGGTAGAATCCTCCTCTATCAGGGGTTCAGAAGCCAGCACAACAACGCATTGGGACCTTACAAGGGCGGAATCCGATACCATCCTAACGTCACTATCGAGGAGGTAAAGGCGTTATCCATGTGGATGACGTGGAAATGCGCCGTCGCAGGCATTCCATTTGGAGGCGCGAAAGGAGGAGTCACAGTCAACCCGAAACTCCTGTCCAAACACGAACTGGAAAGGCTCTCCAGAACCTTCTTCTCGCTCATCAGCGATATCGTGGGTCCGTTCCGCGACATACCGGCACCTGACGTTTACACTGATTCCCAAACGATGGCCTGGTTCATGGATGAATACAGCAAGACCGAGAGGAACAATGCCAATGCCGTCGTTACCGGCAAGCCGCTGATAATAGGAGGGTCCCTCGGAAGAGATTCGGCAACCGGGAAGGGAGTCGCGGTCACTGTTGAAGAGGCCGCGAGACATCTCAAGATCGACCTGAAGAAGGCAACCTGCGCAATCCAAGGATGGGGAAACGTTGGTTCCTTCGCCCACATGTTCCTAGAAGAAGCCGGAGTCAAAGTTGTCGCCGTCTCCGACTCCAAGGGAGGAATTCACAAGAAAACGGGCCTCTGGTTCAACGAAGTCGCAGCCTACAAGAAGAAGAACACGAGCCTGGCGAACCTGCCGGCGTCCGAGAACATTTCGAACGAGGAACTACTCGAACTAGACGTGGACATACTCGTGCCTGCAGCGCTGGAGGACGTCATCACCGAAAATAACGCTCGAAACATCAAGGCAAAGCTAGTCGCAGAAGGCGCTAACGGGCCGACAACACCGGAGGCCGATGATATCCTCTTCAAGAGAGACATCACGCTGATACCGGACATCCTAGCAAACTCTGGCGGGGTAAGCACAAGCTACCTCGAATGGGTGCAGAATCTCCAACACCTCTGGTGGACGGCCGAAGAGGTAGACCATCGTCTATCGGCGATAATGAAGAAGGCTTTTGCCGAAGTTTGGAAGACCAGTCAGGAGCAGAACGTCGACATGCGCACTGGTGCCTACGTCTACGCCATTGCAAAGGTTCGGGACGCTATGCAGATCCGAGGCTGGGTTTAGAAGACTAAGCAGTCAGTCCAGTAGCGCGGTGAGCTTTCGCTCCTCACGAGCCTCATCTGCCATTGCGTCCATCGCCATCTTGTGAGTGACCATGTCGGTATCTCGAGTCTTGCTCGCGAGCCGCTGGTAGAATTCAAGAGATGATCTTTCAAGCTTCAAGCTTTCCTTGATCATCGCCTTCAGATCATTTCCTCTCCGCGGCGGGTCCGAATAAGAAAAGAACGCCTTCTTCTCCCACTCAACCGGTTTTGATATGGGTACTCCGCCTAGTTGTATGATTCTTTCCATGAATCTTGAAGCGTGATCCCATTCTCCGTCAGCCATTTCCTTGAAGAGCTTCGAAAGGGGCAGTGAGCTGATTCCGCTGGCTATCTTGCTAAGGTAGAGGTATCGGAAAGCTGCGAGGGTTTCTCCGGCAAGAGCTTGGTTGAGGTCATCGAGAAGCGTCGGTTCCTTCTTGACTGACAAGACTGGTCGAACCATTGCGTAGCCTCCGGGAGTCTTTTTAGCCTTATTCCAAACAGCCAGGATGTTGTGGAAATCACAAAAAGGAATATTCTGGAGGCGGGGAACTCTGAGCGTGTCTAACCGTGCGACGTCAGCTCGTTTGAGCGCGTACCTGACGCTGATACGGCCCCCGAATACCATAATGATCGGGCTTGGCGTCGTCATAGGTGAAGCGATAGGCCTTGGCATGCTGCCGGGAATTCGAGAGGCTATTTTCGGGTTCCTGACCGCCTCACTGATGATGGCGGGGACGATGGTGGCCAACGACGTTTACGATGTTGAAATTGACCGGGTCAACAGACCGCAACGGCCCCTCCCTTCCGGAACGGTGAGGACAAGAGACGCAGTCGCGCTAGCGGTAACCCTCTCCGCCGCGGCGATAGTGTTCTCCGCGCTGCTCAACCTATGGACGTTTCTAACTGCGCTCCTCGCTCTTGCACTGATGATTTACTACAACACCAGAGGAAAGAAAACCGGGCTGATAGGAAATGCGGTTGTAAGCTTCAACGTTGCTCTGCCATTCTTCTATGGAGGCCTCGCGGTAAATTCGATCAGCCCACTGCTCTTCATCTTCTCCGTTGTCGCCTTTCTCGCAAACTTTGGCCGGGAAGTCGCAAAGGGAATAGCCGACGTAAAAGGCGACAGCCTCCGTCAAGTCCGGACCCTAGCGGTAGTCAAGGGCGCAAAGTCTGCAGCGTTCGCATCTGCCGGATTGTTCGTTGCCGCAGTTCTGCTCAGCTTTCTCCCACCACTTCTTGAGAGTATTTCCTGGCTGTATTTTCCTCCAGTGATCGCCGCAGATATCGGCTTTCTTTACTCAGCGTACAGATTAGTGGGTAATCAAACGCCTGAAAACGTTCGAACAGTTAAGGGTCATGTTCTAGTGTGGATGCTGTTAGGGCTTGTGGGTTTTCTTTTGGGCGGCGCCGCTCTCCTTTGACTTGGACAAATCGAACAGCAGTTCTCTAGCTCGGTCCAACCGGATTTTCCGTTCGGCGACCATCTTGTCCGCCACCAGGTCGATCAGATCTCCTTGAGCTCCAGCCATCGCGGCGATGTTTCTGGCGTGAAGAGACATGTGTCCCTTCTGAATCCCCTCTGCTGCCAAGGCGCGTAGCGCGGCCATGTTCTGGGCTAAGCCGACCGAGGCCATAACCTCGCCGAGTTCGCGAGCCGTCCTTACGCCCAGGATCTTTAGGCAAATTTTCGCCATCGGATGCACGGCAGTAACTCCGCCAATGATTCCGACAGCAGCCGGGATCTCGATAGTCCCGACCAGGTTGCCTTTGGAATCTTTCTTCCATATTGTAAGGGGGGAGTAGTGTCCGGATCGAGCCGCGTAGGCATGAGCCCCTGCCTCTATCGCGCGAGTGTCATTCCCGGTGGCTAGGCAGACGGCGGTTACGCCGTTCATGACTCCCTTGTTGTGAGTTGCACATCTGTACGGGTCGGCCGCGGCAAACGCGTACGCCTCGACAATCCCATCTACAATGTCTTCTCCACCGAGGGCTTCCTTCGAAACGGTCGTTGTAGCCTTTGCAATCCTTCTATCTGCTAGGTTCGAGATGATCCGCAGTCGTGCTTGGCCCTTGGAGATTTTTTCAAGCATCGGTGCCACAGCCTCGGCCATAGTGTTAACAACGTTGGCGCCCATGGCGTCGCGGCAGTCGACTAGAAGCTCTACAATCACCAATATTCCGACTTGGCTCGGTAGGATTCTGACCCGGACGTCTTTTGCCCCGCCACCCATCGAGACTAGAGTCGGGTCCTGCTGGTTGGCTTTTTCGAGGATCTCTTTTCTTGCCAAAAGGATCTCCTTTTCAGCGTCCTTTGGCGAGGGACATTTCACGATCTGGATCTGACTGATCATCACTGGCTCTGTGCTTGTGGCCGTGAAGCCGCCAGTGGGTCGTGCCATCTTGGCCGCGTTACTTGCTGCGGCGACCACTGATGGCTCTTCTATCGCCATCGGGACTAGGTAGTCTCTGCCGTTTACCAGGAAGTTGGTGGCGATTCCTAGGGGAATTGGGAACATGCTGATGACGTTTTCGATCATTCGCTGAGCAGTCGCGCTAGGCATTGTTCCACTGGCGAGGGTTTGAGCCTCCTCAGAGGTTAGACCTGCGAATTCTTTGACAATTCTTAGTCTCTCTTCCACGGGAAGCTTGTAGAACGAGGCGATGGTTGAGCTTCTTTTCAGAACGGGCGTTTCCAAATATTCCACCGTCTCGCTCGTCTAGGCCTCTGGAAAACCTAGGTTTTCTTTTCTCAGTTTGTTAAATGCGATTGGAAACCATGGAGTGTATTTCGCCGGATTCTTGTCCAAGTCCCGTTGGAGCTCGGTGAGCGTGACCCACTTCCAATCGTCTACCTCTTCAGGATTTGGTTTCGGGTCTCTATCGTATTGTCCGACAAAGACATGGTCAAACTCGTGTTCTGTCAACCCGCTCTTTGGATCGGTCGCCTTGTACACAAAACTGAAAGTCTCTTTCAGCGGTGTATCAAACCCCAGCTCTTGCTTGAGCTTTCTATGGACCGCAGCCTCTAGTTTCTCACCCTTGATTGGATGACTGCAACATGGGTTGCTCCAGAGGCTCTGAAAGTGGTGCTTCGCCTTTGATCTAAGTTGGAGGAGCGCCTCGCCCTTGGAGTTGAAGATGAAGATGGAAAAAGCTCTGTGCAGCTTTCCGCCGTCGCGATGAGCTGCTAGTTTTTCTTCGTATCCGATCGGATTGTCTTTCTCGTCAACTAGGACTATGATCTCAGGCATTTTTTGCTTCTCCGTTTGTCGAGGTGGGAAGCGCTCTTTTTCTGCCTTTCCGATCGAAGCTACTCGGGAATTACTCGACTCCACTTGCTTCAAGGGACACGTTGTAGATTGTTCCTCCTGCATTTCGCAGTTTCCTCGCAATATTTGATCGGTCTTTCTTGTCATCGCATAACGCTATGATGCATCCGCCGCCTCCTGCCCCTGTAAGTTTGGCTCCGAGGGCTCCTGCCTGCCGAGCCTCAGCCACAAGTCTGTCAAGATCGGATGTCGAGACGCCAATCTGACGAAGCATTTCGTGGTTTCTGTTCATCAACCTCCCCAGCTCGTTGTCGTCTTCCTTCCGTAGAGCCTTGGCCACAGCATTCGAAATTGCAGCGATCTCGTCCAGGTGTGTCTGAAATCTATCTGTTTGTTCCCGTGATCTCTTGACTACAGAACCCACCAACGCTTTGGTCGAACGGTGGACTCCTGAATCACATACGAGAATCGTCGGTGGTCGTTTGACGACTATGGGCTTGATCTTTGAGGGTTTGTTGAATTGAATGATTCCGCCGTAGATGCAAGTTGCCTGGTCGACTCCAGAGGGGTGTCCATGAAGATAGTTCTCTGGGATGAAAGCTAGTTTGAAGATCTCTTCTCGGTCGAGTCGAACGCCTCTCGATTTGGCTACTGCTGAGATGGTTGCGACTGTGGTAGAGGCAGAGGACCCGAGGCCAGCACCTATCGGAATCTGGCAGCTCGCATCAACATGGACGCCGAGATCTCCTGTGCCTAAGTGGTCGAGCGTCGCGCTCGCGGCCAGGCGCAACGGCTCTAGAAGCTCTCGATTCTCCCCGATCAAGGATCCCTTATCGGCGTCGCCGACTAGATGAAGCGGAATGTCAGCGGTTACTTCGATTCGGCCGCTCGGAAAGGGCCGCACTTCTATCTTTGAGTAGAGATTGACGGCCATCGCCACGGCAGGCGCGCCGAGGACAACGAATTGTTCTCCGGATAGGATTATCTTTCCAGGTGCTCTGGACGAGACGATCGATGGAAAACTTGATGGCGAGGACGAGCTCACTTCGTAAATACGATCGCCGCATAGCCGACTACTGAACGCTTGTCCCCTGCCGTATCCCCACTCGTCTGGTATGACAGCAGCTTGGCCTGTTTGGCTCCTAGGACCTTAGACGCGTGTATGACGGCCGTGACAGGACCGTATCCGCAGGATGACACGTGATTTTCCTCGATCGTGTTCTGGAATTTTTTCTCGTCCATTTCAAGCACCGCCTGGATTGCTTCCATGTCCTTTTTCTTCGCTGACTCGTGGGGTTCGTAGTGGGTCCAGTCGGAAGAAGCGATAAGCATCGCTCCGGTCTCTGCGGAGGCTTTCGCGATTGCGTCGCCTATTTCCACGCTAGTCTCAAGGTCTTGGAGCATCATGCAGATCGGTACGAACTGGAAGCGTCTTGGATAGATGAATTGTAGGAAGGGAAGTTGGACTTCTATCGAATGTTCTCTCCTGTGGGCTTCCTCCTCTACGTCTATCAGTCCTGATAATCTTGCAATCGAGGAAGCCAGGGGCTTGTCGAGCGGAACTTCACCGAGAGGGGTTGCCCATTGCCCATCTGTCATTGTTGAGACGCCGCTCCCGTATCCTGTATGGTTTGGCCCCAGAATTATCACCGACCCTCTCAAGCCTGAAGTCGCCAAACTATAGTAGCTGTTCGCAGCGACGGGTCCAGAATAATCGTATCCCGCGTGTGGTACGACAATCGCCACAAGCCGGTCGTCAGCTGTCCCGGGAATGGAGGGTATCGATCGTGGTCCGAGTGGATGCAGGAAGCAGTTGTGTATCTGGGTCCGGAGCGCGCCTTCAGTGTCGGGGTAGAAGGTGCCTGCTTGTGCGGGTGGGCGTGTTTTCACGCCTCTCCACCGGAAGCTCGTCCCATGGGCATGGCGGCAAGCTTCGTTTCAAAATCATCCACTGTTTGCGGAATTGTTCCATCTTGGGGAAGTTCTCCTCTCTCGCGGAGCACTTGTCTGGCGAGTAGCCAGTAGACGACGGCTAGGGCTCTCCTTCCTTTGTTGTTTACTGGGATCACGAAATCGACCCCGGAAAATACATTGTCAGTGTCACATAGCGCAATGACGGGCACGCCTACAGACGTGGCTTCCTTAATTGCTTGCCAGTCAGCTCTGGGATCCGTGACTAGGACGACCTGCGGCTCAGCGTGGTGGGGCTGTAGAGGATTGGATATCAGCCCAGGCATGAATCGACCTACAATCGGAACTGTCCTCGTGATCTCCGCGAACTTTTCCACCGGCGTCTTACCGTAAAGTCTAGATGACACGGCTAGCACCCTTCCTGGGTCGAATCGGCCCATGAATCTAGCGGCTATTCGGATCTTCTCGTTGGTATCACCAATGTTGAGGATGAACAGTCCATCCGGACGGACTCTGAAAATGTACCTTTCCATATCTACGGTCTTGATCCGTGTGCCGATGTGGAGGCCAGCGGCCAAGAGTTCTTCGAGAGAGAGGAGAAGGTTTTCTGCTCTCGGTATCGCATCCCTATCCTCGATGTCTTGGCTTTCCAACATGGTTCCTCGTCTATATGATCTCGGCTCGTTTCTTGGCGGAGACTTGGGGATACTTTAGGAACTCGTCGATTATTTCGACGTGAGTTATGAGCATTCTTCGGCAGCAGTATCGTCGAATGCCTAGCTCGTCTAGTACTTTGATGGGCCTGTCGCCAGCCCTGACCCGGAGGTTGAACGTTTCCCACTTGTCGGCTATCTGCTTGCCGCAAGTGAAGCACCTTACCGGAATGATCATTTTCTTCTCTTACCTGTAGGATTTCTGTTTTCTTCGTCGTGCACTTGGTCCGCCGAACTTCTTGGGTTCGGTTACTCGTTGATCCCCAGCTAACATTACTCTGTCGAAGGCGATGAAATTCTTCCTTAGCTCGCTGCTCTTTGTCCACGAGGCAAGTGATCGTGCGATCGCGATTCTGGCCGCTTCGGCTTGGCCCATGAAACCTCCACCATTAACTGATACGCGGATGTCCACTCCTTTAGCGCGTTCCCCGGCTATTATCAGTGGTTCTTGGATCTTCATCCGAACGACCTCCGGACTTACATAGTCGAGAGAATGATCGTTGAAATAGATTCGACCCTTTCCAGGCTTTACAACAGCACGGGCTATCGCGGTCTTTCGCTTACCCGTTTCTAGTACAGTCTTCCTCTTCTCGCTCAGGCGGGAATCCCTCCGATTTCTTCTGCCAACTGAGCAACGGTGATGAAGGGAACTCTCAGCTTTGATGCGTTTGCATGCGATACGGTGTTGTAGGTTTTTCCCTCGTACTCTTTTGGAATCCCAACGTAGACCACGACTCGGTGGAAGGCCTCTTTTCCATGAGTCTTCTTCCAGGGAAGCATTCCCCTGATAACTCTCCGGACGTAGTTGTCAGGCCTCCTAGGATGAGTTGGAGCTTTTTCCTGGTTGCCGAGAGTTCGTGTTTTCAATTTCGTCTTCGCCCGGGCGACGACTCTGGCCTTTGTCCCAGAGATAATAGCACGTTCGGCATTCAGCACGACCATCTTCTTTCCTTCGAGGGCTTGTTTCGCGACGTAGCTTGCCATTCTTCCCAGGATCAGGTTTGATGCGTCAACAACTTCTTCTTCCGGTGAGAGAGAAGCAACTAACTTTTTCAACTCTCGGTCATTCCTCTAAGTCCTTCTCCGAAGCCGACAGATTTTGTATTGATGATCCGGGCGGCCTCGAGGACGATCTTTTCGGGAGGCATTGTTCCGGTCGACTCGACAAGGAATGTGAATGTCCGAGCTTTCTCGTCATAACTGTAGGTGGCGGCTGAGACAGATTGCCATTTCGCATGGACGTTTCCTCTTCCGAGCCTGGCGTATGCTTCGAGTTTGATTCTTTGGCCCGCGGTGAGTTTCACGATCGGAATCTTGTCGGAGACCGGCTTGACTTCAGGGTTCTCAGGCTTGAGTTGAGAGGAGTATACTACTTCGATTGGTTCGGAAGCTTCTATCTCCAGCGAGAATGATGCCCGGCACTTTTCACAACCTAACTCGCTCTTACATGTACACTCCTCTGGTAGATTGTAAGAACCGTCGGTTGTGACCGGGACTAGTCCGAGTCGGTGCGCGAGGATCTCATCATACATAACGGAGTTGTTTTCAAGGATCATGACATCGTCGATCGCCATCACCGGAATCTCCGAGATCATTATCCGGCGCAACGCGTTGGCGAAGGCGGGCGATACGTCCGAAAGCACGAAGCGGAGAGTCTCTTGTTCTTTGCTCAGAAGTTTGATGTCCATCTAATTATCATGCTTCCAGGGTGAAGGTGCCCCGGGCAAGCGGTCCGGACTTTATTTAAAGCTGACGAGAAAAGGAGCCCTGAAAAACAGAGCCGGGCTCAGAAAGGTCTCTGGCAACTGGCTCCAATAGCATGTGTTCAGTCGTTAGTTGCTAGACGGAAAAGAATAGGATTCCGAAGTAGATATTGACCAGCCCGACAGCGATAGCGATCGGTGGGAAGGCCAGTACTGAGCCTATGAATTCAAAGAGGTCTTCAACGAACCTCAGCAAGGTGTAGATTGCGAGAGTTGCGATTAGGAACACGATCAGTAGAACAGTGGAGCTTGTAAAGAGGGATGGCAGAAGCGTTCTGAGAAAGTATGATACGAGCAACCCCAGAGCTAGCGAGAGGATGGAGGCCCAGCGAACGTTTCGAATGGGGCGTGATATGAGCAGGATCCCCAGTAGGATCATGGCCGGCAAGAAATACTTCAGGTAGGGCGAACTCGTCGCAGCTAGCGCATCCGAAATCGCGCCGGAGAGAAAGTTGAAGCCGAGGGCGTAATCAACTGCGACTATCAATACCACTATGCCGACAAGGAATCCTATTACGGTCAATGCGCGTCCGAGCGATTGTGAGAGACGTTTGAAGAGGGGCGCGCAGGCACACAAACCTCCTATAACTAGAATTATGCCTGCTGAAACGACCATGCGCTGTCTTGGTGTCGGACTGGTACGTGTTGGGTTTAAGTGGGTTGCTACTTTTTTTCTGGTTCGGGCTCAGCTGCCAGTTCTTCATCTGGCTCGACGAGTTCGAGGGGCTGTTCCGCCTGAACTTCTTCCTTGATCTCTGGTGAAACAACTGGGAGAGCCGGTATAGCTGGTGCAGCTATGGGCGCCTCTTCTATTACTCGGGCGAGTCTCTTGCCTCCTGGCGCAGCACGAGCGGGGTGCTGGGCATTTGTAAGCGGGCTTCTCTGGTCAAAGGCGATTCTCGACTCTTCATCACGTTTGACAATGTAGCTTGGGACTGATACGATCTCGTTTGCGACGCTAATGTGTCCGTGGCTTACGAACTGACGTGCCTGATGGATACTCCTCGCCAGTCCCGACCGATAGACGATCGTCTGCAATCGCCTCTCCATCAAGTCCTTGACGTTGAGATCGAGAATGTTGTCAACGCCGGCAGATTCCGGTAGGATTCCGAGTCGGAAAAGACGCTTAAGGTATTGGCTTTCGATCTGGGATGTTTGTTCCTCTGTCGCGCCGAGGAGGGATCTTGCTATCCCTCGTATTTTCGAGAGCATCGTCTCATGACGTCTAAGCTCCCGCTTGTTTCTGAGACCGTACTCACCAAGGAGATGGAGTTCGGCCTCAAGCTGTTCCTTGCGCCAGGGATGACGAGGAGTCTCGTAAGTCTTCCTCGGCTTCTTAGGGTCTCCCAACTACTATTCCTTCTTCTCTTCCTTCTTCCCTGATGCCGCAGCGCGTGCTGCTTCCATGAGAACCTTCTTCTTGACCCCAACAGCTTTTCCGGAGCGACCCGTGGTTCTTGTTCTCTGGCCTCTCACTTTCAATCCAAGGGAGTGTCGGATCCCTTTCCAGCTCTTGATATCCTTCATGAGATCGATATCGGCCTTGTTTCTGAGCGCCAGATCCGGCCCGACCAGGTGCATGTCTCGCCCACTCTCAATATCCTTTCTGCGGTTGAATAATCGTGAGGGTATTCCATGCTTGGCAGGATCCTTGATGATATCCTCTAACCTTGCGATCTCTGTCTCCGATAAGCTTCCTATTCTCGCTTCGGGACTGATCCTGGCTACTTTGACGACAGCTTGGGCGAAATTTGGCCCAACTCCTCGTATTCTGCTTAGCCCGAACGGTACCTTCTTGGTCCCATCGACGTCCGCTCCAAGTACGCGGAGGATGAGCCGAAACTCTCTCGACATTGCGCTCACGCGAGGAAGAAGGAGCCTGCCTCATCGCTTAATTTAACGTTTCGACTTTGCTACAGCTTTGCGCCTCACGCTACAAGCACTTAGCAGGTTCGTGTCTGATCCGTTTTTGATCTCGTCAACTCGTCTCTTTCCTTCAATTCTAGTTTTCTGTTTCGGTTGCAAACTTTTTTCTCCGGTGAAAAAGTTCGTGCAACGAAATTTTTCTACGACAGCGGATTTTTTTCTCACCGGAAAAATTTACCAACGAGATCGATTGTTGTGTAAACAATTCTTAAATACGTCACACGCCTTGTTAGCCATACATCCGAAAAATATTCGCGAGAAAGAGAAATCAACTCCAGAAATGTTCGGACCTCATCTTACACTGGACTTGTCGGAGTGTAATCCTGAAAAGCTCTCCGACCTTTCTTACATCTACAATCTCCTAGATGAGCTTCCGGATGTTATCGACATGCACAAGATCACAGCGCCGTACGTGTTCGTATACAAACCGAAAGGAAATCCGACAGAGTGGGGGATCAGTGGCTTCGTGATCATTGCCGAGAGCCACATCAGTATTCACACGTTCCCCGACAATGGGCATGCATTCATGGACATTTTCAGTTGCAAGCAATTCGACATTCACAAGGCCGTCAACTACATCACATCGAAGCTTGAGGCACACAAGGCGGACAAGAGACTCTCGGGAAGAGGAAAAGAGTACCCGCGCCAAGTTATGGCCGCAAGAGAGATAGTCGCAAGATCGCGTCCCGCTCTCAAGCACTAGACAGCTTTCGAGAACATTTTCTGACTGGACCACGATTGGCTCCGCTTGCCAAGTACATGGGACGAAGAAACCTTAAATGACGTATTCCATCGGCGGATGACCAACCTCCAGAAGTGAGACTGTGCCAACAATCGAAGTCGGACGCGTCTGTGTCAAACTCAACGGAAGAGAGGCCGGTCGCAAATGCGTCATAGTCGACGTTATCGACAAGAACTTTGTTCTAATTACTGGACCGAAGAAAGTGAACGGAGTCCGTCGCCGCAGAACCAATGTCAAACATGTGGAGCCGACGACCGAAACCATAGAGATCAAGAAGGGTGCAGCTGACGAGGATGTCGCCAAGGTAGCGGAAAAGGCGAAGAAGACGAACTACCTGAAAGAGATCGTTACAATCAAAGAGATAAGCGTAGCAGCGTAGAGCGAACCCGTCTACGATCAGCCGATCCCAGCCTTACTGGTACGGACTGACGAGTTCTTCGGCTATGACAGTTTAAGAACCAGAAACCCGCTCCATCTCTGGTGGAGAAAAAATCGGTTGTCACAACAGGCTCCCTGGAATAAGTCACAGAAACTGCTCATAAAACTCGACGATGAGACAGACCCGGCCTTAGGGTGTCCGCCAGAGAAAAGAACGATTGATCAGCACATCAGATTCGGCTTGATCAACCTGGACAAGCCTTCAGGTCCGTCAAGCCACGAAGTCGTAGCATGGGTCAAACGTCTCCTGCGGTTGCACCACGCTGGCCACGGTGGAACTCTAGAGGTCCCCTTTGGGGCCGGAGTAATCCAATGGTCACCGGTGTTCTTCCGCTAGCCCTCGAAGACGCTACGAAGACGATCCAAGTATTCCTCCTCACCGGGAAGGAGTACGTCTGCCTAATGACGATGCACGGCGACGTCAATGAGACCAGACTCCGCGGTGTACTGGAGGAGTTTGTCGGTGACATATTTCAGAAGCCTCCTGTGAGGGCTGCGGTCAAGAGGGAAGTCCGAAAAAGAACAATCTACTCGATCGATGATGTGGAAATTGATGGACGACAAGTTCTCTTCCGTGTCGCTTGTCAAGCGGGAACTTACATCCGGAAACTTGCCTACGATGTCGGGGAAGTTCTCGAAGTAGGCGCCCACATGCGGGAGCTCCGAAGAACAAGATCCGGATCCTTTACTGAAAAGGACATCCACTCGCTCTACGATATCCTCAAACTCTCTCAAGCTTCCCCAAACGATAGGGAAGAGATAGTCCGGCAAATCGTTAGGCCCATGGAGGCCGCTTTCGACTATGTTCCGCGAATCTACATTCGCGACTCCGCGGTCAGTTCAATATGTCACGGCGCTGACCTTGCTGTTCCAGGGATAGTCAAGCTAACCGAAGGAATACGCCCCAAGACCGCAATCGCACTTTTCACGCTCAAAGGGGAACTCGTCGCGTTATCAAGAGCGCTCATGGGAACAGAGCAGATGATGAAGGATGAACGTGGGCTCGCCGCGAAGACAGTTAGGGTGATCATGCCCACCGACACATATCCCAAGCTCTGGAAACCGAAGCATAGTCGTCCCGTGGTAAGCCAGTTCAATTGACAAGCTTGAGCACGAACAAGGTTACTTTCGTCTGCAACTGCGGAGACGAGATCACGGTCGAGGTCGATCCTAACCAGGAAAATGAGGTTGTATGCCCCAAGTGCGGCCAACAATATCGGTTTTTTGGACAGAGCGTCCTGAGATTTAGAAGCAGCTCAGAGAATATGGAACACTGAGACAGCGATGGCTGCTATCCACAGAGGAATTGCAGCAGCTGCCCAGACTCTTCGATCCCAAGTGAAGACCTTCTGGCCATCCAATATGAAAAAGGGAATCATGTTGAATGCACCTAGCAAGAGGTTGATCTGAACCCCCACTTGAAGAAAATAGAAGCTCTGGCCAACCACGACGTCTCCAAAGCCGAGAGCCGTTGAGGCAACGAGAGCTAGCCCGAATATTGCAGCGGCTCCTATGTTGACAAGGGGTCCGACGAGCGAGATTATTCCGTTAGCCTTCCGGTCTATCGCTTCCCCGAAATAGCTTGACCGGGAGGCGATGTAGACCGCCCCTGGGGCGGCGAAGATAAAATTGCCTTGGGAGATCACAGCGAATAACAGCGCCATGATCGCCCCGACGGTCCATAGTTTGAATTCTGCCCAGCATCCATATCGCTGAGCGCTGAACTTGTGCGCAAGCTCGTGTCCGAGGAAGCCTGTCCCTATCACCAACAGAGTGAGTAGGAAAATCTCTAAAATCTCAACTGGTCCTAGGCCGCCGAACACGTATCGCATCGAGAAGCTGAAGCCGAGAACAAGGAGAGCTGCGGTCAGGGCGTAGAGTTCTCGGCTGGAAAGGGATGATAGTTTCGGTGCTCTGATGAGTCTTAGGTTCGCTCCTGAGGGGCGTTGTTCCACCCTTATGATGGGTCTTGGGGCTCGTGCTTGTTGGATGTTGGGGCACTCGTGGTTTTCGGGGAGCCGGTGGTAGACGCAGTGGACGCGGTCGCAGTATCTGCATACGTAGGGGATGAATTCTTCCGCCCCGCAGACGGCGCAGCGTTCCATGATTGTCCAGTGATTGTCTGCTTGCCCACTTAAAATCGTGCCTGAGGAGGGAATACTTCGTCGTAACGACCGTGTGTGTTGGTCGGTTACGCGAGGCTTAGAATCGTGTCTCACGACTTGGCCGACTCAAGGGTGGCGTCCCCCGGATGCGGACACTGCCATTCGCCCGTCAAGGGTTGACGGCTGGCCCGCACCCACCGCCACTCTATTTGGTACTTCTCGAACGGTCAATGTCTCGCCGCGGGCTTCTTGTATCTGTCCAAAGGGGAAAATAGTCCCATTGTCGAAGGCAAGATTGGGCCGGGATTCCTGAGCCTGGTACAGGGCAGTCCACTAGAAACGTGGGCCTAGGCCTGGAAAAATAGGCTCCTGTCAGCCTGTGGTCCTTGCGGGCCGCGTGGGTTCAAATCCCACTCCCGGCGCCAAAATGGTAGTCCATTTCAGACTCTCAGGCTTGAGACAGATGAGGGTCGTGCTCTCTTTCTTAGGGAGACTTTCTCTACAAACATCGTCATAAGGGATACCAGTACAGATCTGTACTAGGACTACAGGTTTGGCCAACCTGCAACGTCCGATTCTGACCTGAGCCGCCGGTCGAACAGTGGGCAGTAGTTAGAAGAAACTTGAATCCTCAGCCACAGCTTCACAGTCGGGAATATTGCAGATGTGGCAAGTCGCCCTCCAAGTTTTTGTCGAGCAAGTTGTTCGCCTCTTCCATTCTTAGCGTCCGAGGTTCTGGTGTTATCAGTCGACCCTGCGAAGCTGCTTCTCCAATTCATTATTTCGTTCCTAGGTGTCAGTTACGACCGGCTTCTGGAGAATCTTGCTCTCAGGGAAGAGTGACGCGAAGATCTTGCTATGATGGGCTGGGCGATATGCTCTGGCTTGATTCTGTTGATGTATGAGAACAAGCGTTCCATGTTCTGGACAAACTCCGGGGGAAGCTGGCTGAACGGAATGTTTGGGAAGTCGTTCATGATCTGCCTGGCAACCCGGAATCTCGAGAAGCTAACTCCTCTCTTTTCCAGCTCTGCCTCAACGTATCTCCGGATCTGCACATCTTTTGCGAGTGCCTCGTTGCCCAAACGATTCTTGCCCAGCTCTCCGGAATAGGCATCGTTTACGAATCTGAGATAGAGGCTGGGGGGCAGAAGGTCCTCCAGCTCCATCACTCGTTCAGACTCCTGGGTAGCATCGTTTACGAAAAGTACGTTTGTTTCTCTCGCTATCGGGCTCTCAATCAGCTGCTTCTTGACGCTGATTCCTTCGACGTCTGAGTCCAGCAACACCGATACTCCCATATTCTGTCCGCTGAGCATTGTGGCAAATAGAGCGGATTTCTGGCCGCCACCGGAGGGCGTGATTACTATATCATCATCTATGGAGCCATGGCTTGATTCCCTGAAATGCTGCGAGATCGTCGAGAGTAGCCATAGGTCAGTAATGTTTTCCACGAGTAGGCTGTACTGTCCAGTGTACAAGCCGCGTGACAGGGCATACCCCAAGGCGGCCTGTAGCGGGAATAGGGCTGTCTTGTCGGTGGTCTTTGTAGGCTCGGAAATTTTTGTGCCTTTCGGAGTTTCGGCCAGAACGCTGATAGTATCGATGTGATCAAGGTCGATCATGAAGGGGGAGTGGGTCGAATAGATGACCTGGTTCTTTTCGGATAGCTTGTTGAGGACTCGGAGAAGGTCCTGTTGTGCAGCAGGGTGGAGGTGGAGCCCAGGCTCGTCCAAGAGAAGCACCGTGTCCTTTCCATGGAGGGATTCCATCATGAATAGGATGTAGAAGGAGAGGAACCACTGGAATCCTTTACTGCTCTGTTCCAGCTCGACTCTGGAACCATCGCGGGCGTCTGCTACCCAGAGTCTTAGATACTCTCCGTCGATCGCAAGGTCTAGCCGGGCCTTTCTTTGCTGCCAGATGTCGGCTAGGAGACCGGAGACGGATAGGGCCGCTCTGTCAACCATGAGTGCTCTGGTATCGAATGCTTCCTGCACCTCCAGTGAGGATTTTCCTTCATGTGTTCCCAGCTTGACCAGCTTCTCGGGGTCTAGTTTTAGGAATGATAGCAGCATTCTGGCAGTGTTCTCTTCCGGGTTGAGCTCGCCGGCTATGAACCGTTCCACGAAAGAAGGGAGGTGGATTCTGCCGGAGAGAATTGCATAGTTTTCGAAGTATACGAAAACCGGAAGTTTTTCGACTATGTATTTGTTGATTCGGGTGTCGATGCTCGGCCAGTCGATCGTGTTTAGTATGAGCCGTACGATGTCTCGGATAGTCTTCTTCGATCCCTCATCCGTGCTCTTCTCCAGAAGGACTTGGATTTCTTGAAGCTGTCTGATGAAGGCCTCTCTGGAGGAGGATGCATTGGAAAGGTCTGTCTCCTCTGCAATGCCTGTTCCCACTCTGCTTAGAGCGTCGAGGAGCTTCCAGCGGACGCCTCCCTCTCGTCCTAGGATCGTATCATCGAATCTGTCTATTGTGCCTCGGAGCTGGATGAGGAGGGGAAAGACTCCTTTCAGGTTTGGGGATGGAGTTTGTATATCGGGCAGTAGCTCGACAGCGTACCGTCCCGCGTAGTCTCTTGTGACCGATGCACCGGATACTTCCGCGAGGCGCGGGTCGATCTGGGCGAGCTCATCCATCTCATCATGGTCTAGTGAGAATTTCAGCTCGACTACCGTGGCCTTGTCCTCGTACTCGTGAAATCGTCTGCGCGGAAACTCCTTCAGTCCATTGAAGGGCTCCGGAGTGGCCGGGTTGAACTTGTGCAGAGCCTTTAGGATGCTTGTTTTTCCGCTCTCGTTTTTTCCCACTAGGGCTTTGATATGTTCGACAGGTGCTTCGCCGGAGTCGTCTATGCACCTGTAGTTTCTGACCCTGAAGCTTCTCAGCTTCATGGAAGGTTGTACCTCATCTTTTCTCGTTTCATTTTTGACATACCCATGAAGACTTGACGGGATGATATGCGCCTGTCTCGAGGGAAGATCCCTTTTTCTGTCGCGCATGTGTAAACCGCTGTCACGGTTTCTCCTCACTCTTCAGATACTTGTGTCCGCGGAATTGTGATGGGATGATCTGTGTCTGGGCTTGCAGCTGGTTCTGGTAGAGCTGCGTGTAGGCTCCCTGGCGCTGCAGCAGCCCGCGGTGAGTACCGATCTCTGCGATTCCCCCCTCTTCGAGGACGACTATTCTGTCGGCGTCCATCACTGTCGAGAGTCGGTGACCGATGACGATCGTGGTCCGCTCTCCTGTCATTCGTCCTATGGCTTCTTGAATGAGCGCTTCAGACTTTGAATCAACGTTCGATGTCGCCTCGTCCATTATCAGTATCTTGGGATCTTTGATGAGTGCTCGGGCGATGGAGACTCGCTGTCTCTCGCCAACTGAGAGAGTTACGCCTCGTTCGCCGATCTCCGTAGCATACCCATCGGGGAGAGCAAGTATGAACTCGTGAGCGTTGGCCGCTTTTGCTGCCTGGATGATCTCTTCTTGGCTTGCCCCAGGCTTGCCATAGGCGATGTTGTCACGTACGCTGCCGGAGAACAGGATCGGATCTTGGACAACGAGTCCAATGTTCTTTCTCAAGTAGGACAGTTTCAGCATGTTGATGGGGTAGCCGTCAATTCGGATGGCTCCGGAATCCGGCTCGTAGAAGCGCAACAGCAGGTGGACTATGGTAGATTTTCCGGCACCACTGGGACCGACTATTGCTATCGTCTCACCGGGGTTGATTGTCAAGCTAAAGTTGTCAAGGACGGTCTGGTTGCGCTCGTACTTGAACGAGACTCCATCGAATTCTATCCGTCCTAGTATCTCGGGTGGGGCAAACGCTCCCGGCACATCGAGGACTTCAGGCTTTGTCTCTGTAATTTCAAAGATTCTGTCCCCCGCCGCGGTGGCTTTTTGGAATTTGAAGTTTGATTTGCTCAACGCTATTAGAGGTGAGAACATCTTGTCGAGTAATCCGAGAAATGCGACGAGTGCTCCCAGTGTCAAGGCTCCATTCAGCACATCTGGGACAGCCACGAGGATGAGGGTCAGGAGTGCTAAGGTAGTGACTGCATCCACGGCGGATCCGTATACCGAGCTTAGCTTGGCCAGGCCAATGTTGGATTTTACAATTGCCAGGGATTTGTTGCGAAAATCTTTAGTTTCTTCTTCTTCCATCGTGAAGCTCTTTACTATGCGTA
>Ga0209761_1000605_pt1 | contig 22258 bp, 27 predicted proteins | sample GraSoi013_1_40cm_4_FD_185818 | JGI IMG/M metagenome (GOLD analysis project Ga0209761, IMG submission 185818) | Grasslands soil microbial communities from the Angelo Coastal Reserve, California, USA - Sample 09_25_2013_1_40cm (SPAdes) (version 2) | ecosystem: Environmental > Terrestrial > Soil >...
CGGGCTGCCACCGTGGCGTGGCGGCGCGACGCCCGCCGCTGCCCTCACGGGACTCACCGGTCCCGAGGAGCGGGCCAGGATCCTGCGCGCAGGGTTCCAGTACCACATTGAGAAGCCGGTCGCTCCAGGCAAACTGGCCGGGATCGTCGCGATCCTGGCGAAGGCCCAGTCGCCTTAGAAAGGGTGAACCGAGGGGATCGCCAGCGACATAACGCAGGTGCTCCAGCCGGCGCGCGCGCCGACGTAGAACAGGAGCACCGAGCACCGGGATCCGTCCCCGCGGCATCTGATCCGTGACCGAGATCAAGTCTATGGAGAACGATTTTCGCGTCAGGCCAAGACGCTGGACATGCGGGAAGTGGTCATTGCGCCGCGCTCGCCCTGGCAAAACGCCTATGCCGAGCGCGTGATTGGATCGATTCGACGGGAATGTCTTGACCATGTCGTGGTGATCGGCGAACGGCATCTGCTGGGGATCCTGTCGAAGTACGTAGACTACTACAACGGGACCCGGACCCACTTATCCTTGGCCAAGGACACACCCGAGCCACGGAGTGTGCAGCCGCCGAGCCAGGGCAGGGTGGTGGAGGTGCCCTGCGTGGGTGGGCTCCATCACGAATACCTCCGGCGAGCGGCGTGAGCAGATCGGACGAATGAGTGGAAGGCACAGGGTGGAGTGAAATCGACGATTGTCGGGTGCGGACGAGGTTCGCGGTCGGCTACGGAGAGCCCGGTCAAATTCCACCACCCGATGCTTAGCCATCGGCCATGCCGCTACGCCAGTATATATGGACAATTCCGCGTTGGCAGCGACTTAGGGCCATGGGGCGTAGGTACGACCCTTGCTCCTTCGTGGGCCCGAGGGGAGCTCGCCCCGCCGAGAGGAGGATGGTTATGGCCGGTCCAAGCCCAATCGTTGACGAAATCCAACGAGCGCCCGACGCCACTCACCTCGGGAGTTCGGCTACCTGGGTGATCGAGCGCCGCCGCGACCCGCGAGTGCCAGTGTCATGGGGTGTTCGGTGGATCATCGGTGAATGGATCGTTATCTTCGACACTCGTGCGCTCGACGCGTCGACCCACGGCTTGCGAGTGGAAATGCCGATGAAGGAACTCGGCGGGCTCGGCGAGCTCCTCGTGCTCGGGCAGCGACACCGGATCGAGATCCTGTTGAGCGGAGGCCGCCGGCTCACCCGCATTGCGGAGGTTCGGCATGTCGCGGACGGGAGCATCGGATTCTTGATCGAAGAAGCCCTGCCCGTCGAAGAGCTGGTGCGAACGTGCGCCACCGATCTCGCCCGCCTGATCCGAGCGACCGAGACGCGGATGCGGCCCGCTCCCCGCGCTGACAGTTCGCCTTCCTGACGAGGCTGCATCCGCATCCGATACACTCGGCAGCCCGGTTCTCCGCCTCGGGCCGGACGAAGTCGCTGGGATCCTCGGTCGGCTCCACGGTCGGGCACGCTGGGGGCCTTCGCGGGGATGTCGGGCTCAGGTATCGAACCAGGAATGCCGCCGGCCGGTCGCGGGCTCGCCATGGGATTGACCCACCCTGTGATCGGCTCGACGCGCGCTGAGCCGGGCGTTGCGAGGACCCTGAGTCCCGATCCTCGCCGATCACACTAGGAGGCCAGGAAACCACCTTCATGTCCAGGGTCCGGTCACGCGCCACTGGCTCTATATGGGCGACCCCGAGTGGCTCTCGATGGGCTATCGTTGACAGATCCTGCCCGTTTTCCCGCTTCTCGCGCCACGTACTGAAAATCCTCTGCTGTCTCGTCCCTGGCTCTGGTCGATCGTCTGACTGCGCTTGCGCGAGGTCCGGCCGCGGAAGGGCCCGCGGAGTGGCACCGGGGCGTGGCACCCGGCGTCGAAGTTGCTGAAATCACTACCTATGGGCTCGCCCTCTCAAGACCGAGACGCGGGTTCGAATCCCGCTGGGGCCACCAACTTATTTTTGTCGATGTCTTCTGCGAAGGTCTTCCGCGCTCCTTCGATGGCGACGGAAGCCCTACTGAACGCCGCCGTCAATTATCGCTGGTGTCCTGCGTGCGCTCGCCTTGGGCCGCCGCCTCAGCCTCCCGTCGGGGGCTCCGACATCTCCTGATCCTTTGTTTGTCTCCTCCAGCGGGCGCATTCCTCGCTGAAGAGCGCCTCTAGCGCCGCCGCAATGCTCAGGATCAGTGCGTTCCAAAGCATCGTGAACAGCTCCGCGTTCGCGTCCGGATCACTTCTAAGCTTTCGCGGAACGGCTTCCGAATCACCGCCGGCTTCCTCAACGATAGTCCTAATGACGCCGTTGAAGTCCGGGATGCCAAACGTTCGGCGCTTCGCCTCGTCTAGAAAGGCCACGATGCCCGAGTCTCCTGCGCTTCGCAGCCACTCGCCAAACAGCTGAACCGCGACCGGCCCCTCCCCATTCGCTTTTGCGACAGCATCTTGGATAGCGGCGATTAGGACCGGTCGCACTTCGACAAGTCCGTCACCGGCGTGCCCGGCCGTGTCTGACAGGGGAAGTGAAGAGGCAGGGCTCCGCGATGGCGCCACCGATATCGTACGAATGAGGACGCAGAAGTAAAACCATTGATCACCGAGTCGCGGGAGATCAGCTGGTACCTGGATAACCTATAATGGTGAGGGCCCAAGAGTCAAGCAGGAGGTTCGTGTTATCAGATAGAGGTGAGCCGCGCCGAGTTCAAAATGAAGGCAAGTTCCGAAGCGACGTGGATGAACGCGGCGAGGAGCAGGCCAAGGCGAACTCCTCCCGCGGTACCCCCTGGGAAGTCTATGATTGCTCGAGATGGAGGACCTCCAAGGGGCCGCCGTGCGCGTGACGCCCGAGCGCGAGCGCGGCGACGAATGGGCAGTCGTGCTCGCCGCCACGGGCATTGCGCACAGGCTGCGACGCCGGCCGGACGGCTGGGCGCTCATCGTCGCGCCGCTCGACGCGCGCGCCGCTCTCGGCGCCCTCGACGGGTACGACCGGGAGAAACAGGACGAGCGCTCCGACACGGTCGCCGACGGCGTCACCTCCGTGGGCGGCGCGACGGTCCTCGGCGCTGCCGTCGCCCTCCTGCTGATCGGGTTCTTCGTCGTTACCGGGCCGCGCACTGGACACAGCGCCTGGTTCGCGCGCGGCAGCGCCGCGACCGATCGCATCGTCGCCGGCGAGTGGTGGCGGACCGTCACCGCGCTGACGCTTCACGCCGACGCGCCCCACCTACTCGGCAACGCGGCGGCGAGCGTCGTTCTGGTGAGCGCGGTGAGCTGGGAACTTGGGCCTGGTCTCGGCCTCTGGCTGCTCCTCCTCGCCGGCGCGGGGGGCAACGCCCTCACCGCCGTCGCGCACAGCGCCCGTCACGCCTCGGTCGGGGCCTCGACGGCGATCTTTGGCGCCATCGGGATCCTCGCGACCACGCGCGTCGTGGCGCGCCGACGGGGCCGCCGGGCGGCGCGAAAACCGTGGGTGGTCGTTGCAGCGTGCCTCGCCCTGCTCGCCCTCCTCGGCACGAGCCCGGACGCCGACATCCTTGCCCATCTCTTCGGGCTCTTGGTCGGCGGCGTGCTCGGCTTGGCCGCCGGATTCGCGCTGCCGAGAGCGCCGCGCCCGTCGGTGCAATGGACGCTGGCGTTGGCCGCGCTAGGGGCGCTGGTCGCCTCTTGGTTCTGCGCTTCCTGGTGACGCCTCAACGACCGCCCAGGATCCTGACGCCCCTGCTAGCACAGCTTGGTCTTTGGGATCTCGCCCCGACGACGTCAGCGGCAGCTCTTCTACGGCGATCATGCGGCAGGGGATCTCGAAACTGGCGATGCGGCCGCTGCACGAGGCGATGATCTCCACCACAGGGGTCCTCGTTCGGCTGAGCGTTGCCTCAGTTTAGGGGGCCAGGAGAATCTATGAAGATCTACCTTGCCGGACCGCTCTTCACAGAGGCTGAGCGGGCCTTCAACCTGGAGCTTGCCCACCTTCTCGAGAAGGAGGGGCACGAGGTGTATCTTCCTCAGCGCGATACCCCCGCGGCCTCAGGGCCGGGACGGACCGCGACCCTTTTCCGCGCGAATCTCACGGGGCTCAATCACGCCGACTGCGTGGTGGCGATCTGCGACGGACCGCAAGTCGATGATGGCACAGCCTGGGAGATCGGTTACGCGTGGGGCCGGAACATCCGGGTGTTGGGGCTCCGTACTGACAGCCGGGTCGCGCAGCAGCAAGACGAGCAGATCAACCTGATGATCCTCGAGTCGCTGGACGGGCTCTCATCTTCAGTCAGCCAGCTCATCCACACGATCCGTCACGCCAAGAGCAAGTGAGAACTGTCGGCGTGATGGGTCCCTGGAGCAAACGGATCCCAGCCGCCGAGGAGGTGCTGCACCCATGACGGAGAACGAGCTCATTGGCGAAATCGCCGAGTGCCTCCAGGAAGCGCTCCGGCTCCAGTCGCGGGTGACCGAGGTGACCGAGCGGGTCCATCAGGCCGCCGGCATGAGCGTGGCCGACCGCGCGCTCCGGGCCAAGGTGACGGGGCTCTTCTTCGGACTCCTGGCCCACCTCGAGGAGCTCAACCGTCTGGTGAGAGAAACGATGTGAGCGACTGCCGTACCAACGCGGCTCGGCGAACTCGGGGTCGCAGCACCCCTCGAGGAGCAGAGCGGCAGCGTCGAGTTCGTGGCCGCCGGCGTCGGCCGGCGCCCGCCGAGTGGCCGCTCCGCCTCGGCTACGCGGGAAGCGGTGGGCGGCTCGGGTCACCGTCTGACGGGGCCGACATCGAGCCGCTGCCACGCCTCACGCGGCATCGTCCGGGGAAAGAGATCGGGATGCATGATCTCGGTCAGGATCCGGAGGCCCTCGACGATGCGCGGGCCAGGGCGGTTGAAGTAGGCCGAGCCGTTCACGGCGTAGACGTGTCCTGACCGCGCCGCACTGAGGCCGAGCCACTCGTCGGGGAGCGTGACCCGCGCGAATTCCCCGCGGGTGCGTTCGAGCGTGAAGCCGCACGGCATGAGGACGATGATCTCGGGATCGTAGTCGGCGATGCGACTCCAGGCGATCTGGGACGACGGCCATCCCTCGCGCGCGAGCGCATCGCGTCCGCCCGCGAGGCGAATCATCTCGGGTACCCAGTGGCCGGCGGTGAAGGGCGGGTCGAGCCACTCCATGGCGAAGACACGGGGCCGTCCTGGAACGGGTTGCGCCCTCGCGGCGATCCGGTCGATCCGCTCCTGAAGGTCGCGTACGACCGCGAGGGCGCGCTCCTGAGCCCCGGTCGCTGCACCGACCTGCTCAACCGTCTCGAGAATCCCGCGGAGACTGGTCGGCTCGAGGGAGAGGGTGAGGCGGTGGCCGTCGAGCCGGTGGACCGCCTTCTCGACGACATCATAGGAGACCGCGCAGACGTCGCAGAGCTCCTGCGTGAGGACGAGATCGGGGTTGAGCCTCTCCAGGAGGTCCTGGTCGAGTGCGTAGATGCTGCTGCCGGCGTGGACGGCGCTCGAGATATGGTTGTGGATGTCGCGGCTGCCGTGCGTCCGATGGTCGAGGGTGCTCCTCGTGATGACCGGGAGGCGGGTCGCTTCCAGAGGGAAATCGCACTCGTGGGTCACGGCGACGAGCTTGTCGCCGCATCCGAGCGCGAAGACGATCTCCGTCGCGCTCGGGAGCAGTGAGCAGATTCTGAGGCCGGAGATCATTCCGGGCCCAGCGTTGTGGAGGGAGTGAGATCGGTCAAGAACGCGATGCGCCTGCCCGCCGCCGGCATCGCAAGCGGACGGATCCCGGCACCTGAAGACCGAAGGGTAGGCGCGGAATGACCGAAGCAGAGCTCGAAGCGGCGATTGCGCGGGTTTCGCCCGAGCGTCCTACGCACCTGAGAGGGCGTGGAGCGTGTCCCAGTAGAGCTTCTCGTAACCCTGGAGGAGCCGAGCCGCGCGCTTGACGAGGCGAGGGTCGGCGCCGCGGGCGAGACCGCCGGCGACCACCGCCATCGCTTGGCCCTCGAACTCAGCGGGGGGAGCGGCAAAGAGGTCGAAGAAGGCCGTGGCCTTCTCGGTGAGCCCGTAGCGGTCGCGAAGCGCGCGGCTCATTCGGCCGCAGTTGGCACCCCACGCCGCGAAGTTCACCAGGAAGCCGGCGGCCACCTCGGCCTCCGAACCGTAAAGGGCGAGCCAGGCCATGAAGGCCGTGTAGGCGTGGGCGCCGGGCACCGGCTCGTAGGCTTGAAGCCGTGCGTCGTCCAAGCCCACGGCGGCCGCGAAGCTCCCGAGCGCTGCCAGCGCCGCCGTCTCTCCGCCCAGCACCGCCTGGAAGAATGGCCCGGAGGGCGTCGCTCCGAAGCGATTCACCAGAAGCGCGATGCTCCGGAGGTCGCTCTGGATGATGTGGTGCTGTTCCCCTGCGAAGCGAGTGAGATCCTCGCGGCGCACGCGCCCCGTCTCAAGCGCAGCGAGGTATGGGTGATGACGGATCTCCTGCTCGACGGGGGCGAGATCGCGCCTAATCTCATCGATCAACTGCTTGGCGTCGAACATGTCGGCCTCCCGCGCGCCGGCGGCTCACGAAGCGCGCCCTCCCCGCGTCTCGGCGCGCCTGACGTGTCCGCTCTCAGCGACCAGCGCGTCGGTCTTCGCGGCCATGATGAAGTCGTTCCGGTGGAGTCCGCGGATCTTGTGGGTCCACCAGGTCACCGTGACCCGCCCCCACTCGGTGAGCAGGGCGGGATGATGACCCTCCTCCTCGGCAAGGGCGCCAACCCGGTTGGTGAAGGCCAGTGCCTCGGCGAAGCTCGGGAAGAGAAAGACCCGCTCGAGCCGGGCGACGCCGTCGCGCTCCAGCAGTTGCCAGTCGGGAATCTCGGGCTTGAGTTCCCCGATCTCGTCCGCGCTCACCCGCGGCGAGTCGCGGCGGCAGGCGACGCACCGTTCGGCAGAGAGTGTCCTCATCGCACGCACCTCCCCAGGCGCCTACGCGCCGACCCGGGCGCTCGTCACCCCCCTGACATAGGCATCCAAGCGGCCGCCGGGGAGCAGGACCAACTTCTTCGGTTCCAGAGCCCGAGCATAAGGCTGCCGCGGCCTCATCGCCGACGGTTAAGTGGTCCCCGGCCGCGACGACTATCTTCAACGGCGCCGGACTGACCCCACTCGACGTACGCGCCCGGTTCGTACTCAGTGAACATTTGGACCGATTGCAAGGTCACTTCGTTCCGCCCTCGCCTCGGACGAACACCAGCGTCTTCGCCGTGCCCAGGTCTATCGCAAGGTCGTTCGGGAACTTGCTGAAAAACATCACGCCTCCGAGGGTCTACAGATCTACCACGCTTCGCGTGGACGCTCCAGTCTTTCTGGCTTCCGATCTGCCGCACTTCAAGGCCAGGAATTCTCTGCCCGCGACTCAATTACCCATTCACACCTTGTCCACATGTCCACAGTTATCCACACATCCGGAATTGCACGAACGGACGCTGCTTCGCGGTTACTAGCTAGCAAAAGTGACGGCCCGCTCTGCGACCCGACGCACAGAGGTCAAAATTCACCTTTTCGACGGGGCCGCGGGGGGCCCGCGCGGCCCGCACCTGCATTTGACGCGGGCAAATGAAGTCTTGACAGCGTGATCATGCGGCTCTTCAGGTTGGGTTGTTATGCTGAATTCCGCGAGAGAACTACCCTCATCAAAGGCGATGTGGAAAGTCCCTGTCAGTCCCCTCAGGTGCTGAACCCCGTCACCGAAGGGAGCATATGGAGGTCCGCCGGAAGCCATTGGCAAAAGTCGAAGGACGCCGTCGGCTGCGGCTGAGCGGTCTCACCGTGGCTTGGCGGGGCACGCCGAGCCTGGACGACTGGGTCGCCTACATTGTGGGCACGAAGTCGAAGAAGCTGATCCTGGCCGATCATGCGTCTGAGCGGAAGGTGCGGAATTTAATGGTCCGGTTGCAGACGATGCCGAAGAAGGTGGTCGAAAAGCTCGCAAAAGGCTAACGCTTCGAACTCGCGCGCCTCCGAGCCGCCACGAAGGGGGACGACGGAACGGCGCCTCGAATGGCAAGCAGGGCACCGCTGGAGAGTCCTTCGGCGGCATCCCTGGGGCCGATTCTTGAAGGCAGTAGCCGAGGTCTTCTTCTATGAGCAATTCGTCTTAAACAACTGGCGGGAGGGACGGATCGTGCGTACATCGTCCACACCCCCGTGGGCGTTCATCCTGGCTGGCGGCGACGGGATCCGTCTCCGGCCCCTGACAACGCAGATCGTCAGCGACCTCCGGCCCAAGCAGTTCTGTTCCCTCGTCGACGAGGAAACGCTGCTCGATCGCACCCGTCGCCGCGTCGACCTGCTCGTCCAATCGCGCCGGCACCTCATCGTCGTCAGCCGGCCACACGAGGCCTACTTCCGCTATCTAGCGATCGAGCTCGCGCCGGATCGATTGGTCATCCAGCCCGCCAACCGAGGCACCGCTCCCGGCATCGTGTATCCACTGTTGCGCTTGACCGATCTCGTGGGGGATACGCCGGTCGCCGTTTTTCCCTCCGATCACGCGGTCTCCGACGAGCTCGTCTTGATCGGATACGTACGCCGGGCCGTCAAGGTGGTGCACACGAGACGGGATGTCATCGTGCTACTCGGGATCGAGGCCGATTACCCGGAGACGGAGTATGGCTGGATCGAGCCGTGCGATGTTCCACTGCCGATCGATGGCGAACCGGTGTTCCCGATTCGTCGGTTCTGGGAAAAGCCTTCCCCACCGCTGGCGCAGCAACTGTTCGAGCGAGGGTGCCTGTGGAATAGCTTCATCATGGTGGGATGGGTCACCGCGTTCCTCGAGCTCGTGCAGGCGACCGCGCCCGACGTGATCGGCGCCTTCGAGCCCGTGCGTTCCCGTCTGGGTTCTGTCGCCGAAGGAGCGACCGTCGAGCGGGTGTATTCCGAGCTCCCCTCGATCAGCTTTTCAGATTGCGTTCTCGCCCGGGCGCCCGACCGTCTTGTCACAGTGCGGGTAAAAGGACTCACGTGGAGCGATTTGGGAAGCCCCGAACGGCTAGTCGCGGCCCTACACCGCGCCGGGCGCATACCGTCGTGGCTCTCACAAGTCGACCTTGCGCGCTACGACTTAGGCGGTTGAGGCGGGTCGGCAGCCGATGATCAAGTCAGCTGGTTCACCCAACGGCCCACAACTGAAGTATCCGGTTCAAGCGAGCCAGGAGCCGAGCGACCGAAGTCCCCGGCGCCGTGACGGCAGGAGGGAGAATCGCAGGGGCAGATCCGCCGTCTGAGTCCTAGCTCCCAGCCCCGATCCTGGCGTCTCGATCGTCGAGGCCGGTATGGCACCGATCTTGGCAGGATCGTGGTGAATTCTCCGCGAAGGCTGTCACGACAACGGCTGAAGAGCAAGGAGTAAACTGATGGCAAAGAGCACGAGGAAGTCAACCGCCGAGCAGCGCGTCGACGAGCACGGAGCCGAAGCGACTCACGCACCGAGTCACGATGAAATTGCTGTGCGTGCCTACGAGATCTATCTCTCTCAGGGAACAGCGCCGAGGAACGACTTAGACAACTGGCTCGAGGCCGAACGGCAACTCCGCGGTTCGCCGGGCGCTCAGGGCTGACATGACAAGATCGGCCCCGTTGTGCCTGCCCTCCGCTATGTCGTCGACGAACGAGGACGAACGCACCGTCGGGCGCGACAACGTCGTGACCGCCGACCGCGTGCCGTTGCAGCTCGCCAAACAACCCGGCCGCCGCACGTGCGCCGGGCTGCGGGTCCTGGTCCGCCGCCATCTCAGCGCTCCAGCGTGTCTCGCTCGTCGTCGATCAGCGTCAGTAGCGGAATCGGTCGGCCTGTGCGCATGCGCGTTCCTCTTTCTATCAGAGGAACACACGGCAGGCGCAACTTGTCCATTAACTTACGACTCAGGGCACTAGGAATCAGCCACCTTCGCCATATGGAGACCGCTCAGTAAATTTCCGTCCCAGTGCCGGAGACCCAGAGACACCACGAGCGCCGAGGGAGGCTCGACGCTCGCAGTGTCGACGAAGCCCCGCGTTACCTTCCGGGGCGGGCGGTAACTCACGCTCTTCTGCGTCGCCTGATCCATTTCCTCCGGGGTCATAAGAACCGTTGTCCTGGCGTGCACGGCGCCGCTGGCGGTCACGACCCAGTGAAACAGCGGCTGCACTCATGTTGTCTGGGGCGTCGGCAATCGCGAAGACGTCGGTGTCACCGAAGGCGAAGTAGAAGGCTTCCAGTCTGCCACCGAGGCCCTTGATCGCTTGCTCGGCCGCGGCCCTCCGCTTTGATCCGCCGTCCTTTAGGAGTCCCTGCACACCTTCCGCCGTGTAAGAAGCCTGGATGAGATACTTGGGCATGGTGAACCTCCTGTTGTTGGGCTTGTATCTTCCAAATCATCCTCGGGGGCCAGCCAGGGCCTCCGCCGGCCTCAAGTCCGTCGCGTCATCGCGCGCAGGGCCAGCACGGCGCCCACCACGAACACGAGGGTCGCGACGTAGATTGGGCCCAGGCGCGTGACCCAATCGTGCTTAAAGGTTCCGGTGTAGTGATAGGGTAGAGCCACCGCTAGCCCCACCACCGGGGAGACCACGGCGGCGATCCACGCCCACCATTCCCCACGGCGGACACCGTACCAGGACAGTGCGGCGACGGCGATGCCGGTGGCGGCGATGAACCCGGCTGTGGCCACGTGCAGGTGCCCGATGTAGTGCACGATCGCCGGATTGAGGGCATTCAAATGGTCCCGGGTGACGCCGTTGAGCGTCTGGACGCCGAGCTCGAAGCCGCTGCCCGCGAAGTTGCGGACCAAGAACACCACCGCGTAGCCGATGAACGCCAGGCCCCCGATCAGCATCAGCACCGCGCCCTGGTTCAGGCCGGAGTTCTGCGCTTTCATGCGGTCCCCCGTTTTTCTCGTGGAACGTTACCTGAGCCGCAACCTACTACCTGCGATCTCCTCAGCGGACCACGAGCGCCGAGACGTCATCGGCGCTCGCAAGTCCCACCCGATACTGTCAGGCGGGCAAGACGCCGAGTTGCCGGAGAAGATGCCCGGTGTCCCAGAAGACCCGGGTATGGACGATCTTGCCGTTTTTGATCTCCGCGATGGTGCATCCGTGCGTCTCGGCGCGCCGATTCGTTGGAGGGATGCCCATCAGGTCGCCCCGATGGGTCCCCGTCGCCGTGTACCGTGTCACCACGTAGTCTCCGCTCGGGAGCAGCTGGTCGACCGAGAAGTGCAGATCCGGGAAGGCGGTGATGTACATCCGCATCGTCTGCCCAGCGGCATCGCGGCCGTTGACAGGCGCCGGCAGCGTATCGGTCTCCCACACGTGCTTTTCGTCGAGGATTTGAGCCAGCCCTCGACGTCATGAGCATTCCAAGCGTCCCAGCCTTGACGGGCGATCCGCAGATTCACCTGCTCAGCCATTGCTCGCTTCCCCTTCTTGCCAAGTCTCAAGAAGCCTCTGCCTGGTTTGGTATTCGGGAAGCTCGGGCGAGCGGCGGCCCTCGACAGCAGAGTGATGGCACCCGAGAAAGGCGGCGATTGACCCGATCCAGGGGCATGCTGCGCTCCCCACGGGCCGGACGGTAAAGGCGGTGAACGGATCATGTGCGCCTAGAGGTTGTCAAGGCCGTTGACCCCCATTCTTGGCCGGGCTAACCTCGGCGCATTTCCGACCCTTGACCGGCCCGGCTGGTTGGAGGCCCGGTATGAAGTGTCTGCGGTGCCAGCACGAGAATCCTCTACACGCAATCTACCTGGAGTACGTCGCGGCGCTCACATGTAACTGAACGCACATACTTTGCCCGATCCTGCCTTCTCGGCCGGTGCGGGCGGATCAGGTGATCGAGTAGCCGACTCAAGGAGGGAGCGATGAGCCTCAGCGAGGCGATTCGGTTGGGGACGATGATGACCTCGCAGGCGTTTCGAGCCGTTTTCAGGGGCGACGGTGCGTGTGCCTGGGGCGCGGCCCTGCTCGCGGTTGGAGCCACATCAGGACGCGCGGTGCGCTTAGCGGCGCTCAGCCGGTGGCCCTGGGCGTTTGCTGTGAGCGTGAACTGCCCGAGCTGCGGGCGCTCCCGCCTCGTTTGTGAGGTCATCGCGCATCTCAACGACGATCACCGCTGGACCCGCGAAGAAATCGGGGCATGGGTTGGCGAGATTGAGCCCGTAGACGCTCAGCCGGCGGAGGATGCTCCTGACTTCGCGTGGCAGCACGACGAGGGCCGCCTCGCAGGCCGTGGACGCGCAACACTGCCGCAGGTGGACCTGGTGATCGAGTGACTCTCCTCGCCGACCCTGAAGAGTTCATCCACGATCACGGTTCGCACGCCACGCTGACCGGCGACGCGACTGAGCCCGCCTGGAACGGCTACCTGCTCACCGTGGCCTGTCTCTGCGGCGTGGTGTTCAACCCGCAGGAACTTACGCCGGGGATCGTCAGCTCCAGCGCTTGGCCTCACCCGGCTCCTCTCGAAGTTGTCTCCGCGATTCAGCTCGGCCCGATCGAAGGGTGACCGTGACATCGACGATTCTGTGACGATCCTCCAGGACAACATCCGGGTCGGCAGTAGGCCACATTTCTACCTTCTCAATATCGGCCGCACGAATGCTCCGCTTCTGAAGCTCAGCTTGGAACGCGGGCCAGTTCTCAGGACGGAACCCGTATGTCATACCTCAATCCATTTCCTTACGTCACCCTGCGGACACGAATCTTTCCCGCGAAGCTCGACGCTTACCGTGACTCCAATCCGAGCATATGTCTCAGCGCCACCTCGAGCTCGCGCTGCGTCGTCAGACCCTCGAATTTGGCACGGATCATCCCCTGCTCATCCACGACGAAGATCCACGGTTCAGATCGAAGCTTCCATTCCTCCACCGTGGGCGCGAACGTCTGTGGCGGGCCCGTCTGCCAAATCTCCTGGTGGATGAACACGACTCGATTGCCATAGGCCGGGATCAGCGTCCGCACGACATCCACGACAGGTCCGCAGACCCGGCTGGTGCAGTACTTTGGCGTCGCGAACACGATCACCTGAGGCTTGCCCTGCCTGATCGCGTCCACGATACGGGTCTGATGCAGCCGGGGATCTGGCGGTTCACTCGAATCGATCTGGCGTAAGTCGCTGACATCACGGACGATGAGGTTGCGACTGCGCGGTGCTGGCGTACCAGGCATCGGTGTGCGGGAGATCTTGAGAGCATTGACGTTCAATCGTGCTGCCTCAACCGGCCCGTCACCCTGTTGCGCCAGGATCTCGAGGCCCCAGAGGCCCGGACGCTCCAAAGTCACTTGTGCGACGTAGATGCCCTGCACATCGGTCCCACGGCTGTGCATGTGCCGTGTACCATCGGGATGAATGTGAATGTGGTTCCCCTGCTCGACCACCTCCAACTTGTGATAGCGGGCCCGCGTCTCCGCCGTGAATTGCGCCTCCTGGTCACGGATGTCATACACGCGCACGACGACGTCGGCATCGTCGATGAGCTTGTGGTGCTTCAAGAGCCCAAAGGCGAACCGGTTCTGGCCGACGATCAGCTCTGAGGTCGTGATCATTGCTTGCAACGTTCCCGGCGCCGGCGAGGACTGCCCGGCCGCCGCAGCCAACCTCCCGTGAAGCACAGTGAAGAAAGCGGCGACGAGCAGCACCAGCATCACGAAACCGAGAGACATGTGCAGCGCTTCGGTCCCTCGCGCGGTGGGCACAGCGTGTGCCACGCCCGCTGCGCGCAGAGCGCTCAGGCCGGTCCGGCGGCGGGCTAGCCACAGCTCCAGTTCATTACTCCACGATGACCTGCCCGTACATCCAGGGGTGTGGCAAGCAGATGTAGTAGTAGTTACCTGGCTGCGTGAAGGAGATGGTCGTCGAGCCGCCCTTGGCCAAAGCGCCGGTGTCCCACTTACCCCCTTCCAACGACGTGGCCGTGTGCGGCAAATCACCGACGTTGGTGAACGTCACGGTGGTCCCTGCCTTGATCCGAACGCGCGCCGGGGCGTAGCCGTACTCGACGTTGTTAGCGCCTATCCTGATTGTGTCGACTCCTGTGGCGATCGGCCCGACGGGACCGGCAACAGTCGGGGGTAGGGGCGGAGGCCACAACGGAGGCAATTGCCCCTTCAAAGCGAAGGCCCACACGGCGTCACCGTAGGCGCTGCCCTGCAGCTGGTTGCCGCCCGTCGCAATGGCGACGTACTGCTCGCCGTCCACCTCGTAGACCACGGGAGGCGCATCGGCACCAAAGCCGGTCTGGAACCGCCACAGCTCCTGCCCCGTCTTGGCATCAAGCGCCAGGAAGTTACCGTCCGGCTCGCCGCGGAAGATCAGACCACCGGCGGTGACGGACGAGCCGCCCCCGCCACCGATGCGGTACGGCGTCTTGTGCTGCCAGACGATTTTGTTGGTCCTGCTATCGATCGCCGTGAACGTCCCGCTCATCGATGAGCCGATCGGCGCCGCCTGGGTGCCGCCGTTGTAGCGTTGCCCGCGCACGAACTTGTCACCGTACCGCGAGAATGCGCTGGTGCGCACGGTGCCGGGGACGTAGAGATAGCCGGTGTCGGGGCTGTACGGCACCGGTGACCAGTTCGTGCCCCCGATCCCCGACGGCTGCATCAGCACCGGGGTTTCCCAGAAGACGTCGAAGATACAGCCGGCCCTTTCATAGCCGGGCAGCGGCTCGGCACACTGTGGCACCGTCGCGTCGCCGAGCGGGAACGGCTGCGTCTTGGCCGTCTTCTGCCGCGGCTCCTGGGGCACTGGACGCTCCTCGATACCGATCAAGGGCTTGCCATTCGTGCGGTCCAGGATGTACACCCAGCCCGTGCGGCCGGCTTCGGCAATCGCCTTGCGCGGCTGCCCATTGATCACGGTGTCGAAGAGGACCACCGGGCTCGCCGCATCGTAGTCCCAGATGTCATGGTGTACCTGCTGGAAGTGCCAAACGTACTCGCCGGTTTTGGCCTTCAAGGCGATCAGTGAAGCGCAAAAGAGATTGTCTCCCTCGCGCATCGACCCGTCGTAATCCGGCCCGCAGTTACCGGAAGCAAAGTAGACGAGCCCGAGGTCCGGATCGAGGGCTGGGGTGTTCCAGATCGTCGCCCCACCGCGCATCGAATGATCGGTGCCGGCCGGCCAGGTGTCGCTGCCGAACTCACCAGGCCCCGGCAGCGTGTACCACCGCCACAGGATCTCGCCAGTCTTGGCGTTCAGGGCGGTCAGGCGACCGCGCACGCCGTACTCCCCGCCGGAGATACCGCTGTAAACGATGCCGTCGTAGTAGAGCGGCGCGCTGGTGATGGTGTAGCCGTTCTCCCACTTCTCGATGGGGCTCTTCCACACCACCTTGCCTGTCTTCATGTCCAGCGCCACGACGTTGGCATCGAGCTGACCAAAGAACAACAGTCCCTCGCCCATCGCGAGACCGCGGTTGACCCAGCCGCAGCACACCGTGGATATCTTCTGGTCGATGCCGGACCAGTACTCCCAGAGGATCGCGCCGGTCTTCGCATTTAGCGCGAAGACTTCGTCATTACCCGTGATGACGTACATCTTGCCGTCTCTGACGAGGGGTGAGGCTTCGAAGGAGTACTTGCCGGCGAATCCGGAGCCCTTGAGCCGAGTCATCCAGGCGCCTTTGAGTTGCTTGACGTTCGTCGTATCGATCTGCCTCAGTGAGGAGTAGCGTTGATTGGTCAAGTTGCCACCGTTCGTAATCCAGTCCTTGCCGACAGGGCTTCGGAGTAAGCGGTCGATCTCTGGATCGGCAGCCCAGACTGGCGTGACCACAAGGAATAACAAGCTCAGAGTTGTCACTGCCCGGATCCATCGCTGACCGTCAGACCGCATTGTCTGCCTCCTCACTCTTCGATAGAACGCCTTGGGTCCCCCTTTTCCTGCCCCAGGGCTTTACGAGCCCCGCCGCCGACAGCCCGACCCCGCGCGGACACCACGCCCCTCACCCACAAGGACACTGGCCGTCCGCCCGGCTCGACACTCCGATCAGCCACTGACCCGGCGTGTCAAGCTGCGTCCGTTCCCGTTCAACTGCGGAGGATGAGAGGAAACCGATCCGCAGGATTGTCTTCGCCGGCTGCGTCCCGCCTCGAAGGCGCCGAGCTGCCCTCTCAGCCTACTTGTTCGAGCCAGGAGTCGTCGTCTCCCCCATCTTGAAGATCTTTGCGCCCACGGCCTCCTCCACTCGCGCACTACGCACCCGGAAGAGGCTGACGCCGTAGGTCCTGTCGGTGTACGGACCCGCCTCAAAAGCGCCGCGGACCTTATAGACCCGCAGCGGATCGTAGAGGATCTTCACCCCCTTTGCCGCATACACGTAGACCGTCTCGTCCTGGCCGACCGGCACCTCGCAGCAGTAATTGCCCGTGGCGGAGACGCGGCTCAGCAAGAAGAACGACAGATCGGGCGGGCCGGCGGGAATGATGAATCCCTGGATCTCAACTTCTCTTCCGCCGTAGGACTTGATCGTTTGGCTGACCTCGAAATTCGCTCTGATCGAGTCCACCAGTTGCCGGAACGTCAGCCGAGGAATCTCTTCTCCGTATGCCGAAGGACCGACATGCGCGAACGCCAGGCAGAGAGCCACCGTGACCGTCGCGCAGAGTCTGTGCATCACCCCTGCCCTAAGAAAGTGGCGCAAGATTCTCCGCTACCTCCGTTCGATACGCCAGCACGGCGGGAAGCAGCCCCGCCAGCGCGCCCAGGAGGATGACGCTGCCGAAGACCACGGGCTCCAGGGCGCTGACGGGGAAGAGATTGGTGACCAGTCCTCCCCTCGAGGCGAGCAGGGACGCGCCGAGGTAGGCAGCGCCGTGTCCGCCGACGATCCCTGCCACGCCCCCGATCACCGCGAGGGCGCAGGACTCCAGCAGGACTATGCTAAGAATGGTCGCCCGTCTGGCGCCCAGGGCGCGCATGGTGGCGATCTCACGTTTGCGCTCCAGCGTGGCGCTGTACATCGAGACGAACAGGTACAACAGCACGACGATGACCACGGTTGTCAAGATCATGGTGAGAGCCTCCTCCGCCAGGCTGAGGAGATTGAAGATGCTGATCAGAACCGCACTGGGGAAGACCGCCTGAGTTTCCGCTGAAACGTTGAGCCCCCGGTGCAGGCTTGGCAAGTCCGACATGCGCTTGGGCCGAACGAGGACGGCGGTGAGCGGTTTGATCTTCATCTTCCTGGAGACTTCGTTCATCTCCCAGAAGCGTTCACCGTCCGCTTGTAGACGGCCAGTTGCTGCCGCAAGGCGAGGTTCTCGAGGGCGAGCTGGCGGTGGCCGCCGAACAGGAACGGGAGGAGTCGGAGCAGATGGATCAGGAGGATGATCATCGGGCTAGGATCTTCTCCGGATCAGAGCAGACAGATCAACCACTTGCTCACCGGACGGAGTTTTGGCGAAGGACAGGTCGGGGATGCCGAGACGGGTCGCGACGTAGATCGCTTGCGAGATCCGATAACCCCGAACGAGAGTCAAAAGCCGCTCTCGAGACTCGCCACTCGGAACACGGCTCGGGTCGACTGGTCCGCCCACGAGAGAGTCTAGCCCGCCACTGCCCGAACGAAGCGCTCCACCTCGGCCTCGTCGTTGTAGTAGTGCACGCTGGCGCGGACGAGCGCGTCGACTCCGCGCGTGGGCTGATCGAGCCGCGACAAACGGGCCTCGTGGGCGTTGATGTTCATGGCGCGCAGCCGGTCGCGCGTCTTGGCCGGCGCTTCGCCGTCCTTGAGAAAGGCGACGATCCCGCACTGCTCCACTCCGCGATCGTGCACGCTCACGCCGGGCCGCTTCGCGAGCTCTCGCCGCAGCAGCGTCGCGAGCGCTTTGACCCGTGCTTCGATCGCGTCGATGCCCACCCGCAGCGCGTAACGGGCGGCGACGCCCAGGCCGATCTGGCCGGCCACGAATCGCTCCCAGTTTTCGAACCGGCGCGCGTCGTCACGGACGACGTAGGTGTCGGCGTCGGTCCAGGTGGCGGCGTGGAGATCGATGAAGGGCGGCTCGAGCCTCTCGATGGTGTCGCGCCGCACGTAGAGGAAGCCGGTGCCGCGGGGTCCGCGCAGATACTTGCGGCCCGTGGCCGAGAGCATGTGACAGCCGATCTGCCGCACATCGACCGCGAGCTGGCCGACCGACTGGCAGGCATCGAGCAGATAGAGGACGCCGTGGCGCGCGGCGACGCGGCCGACGTCGGCCGCCGGATGGACGAGGCCGCCTCTCCCGGGCACGTGCGTGATCGCGATCAGCTTCGTGCGCGGACCGATCGCGCGCTCGAGCGCGGCGAGGTCGAGCTGCCCGGACGCGTCGCTGTCGACCACGTCGATCTCGATCCCCACGCGCGCCTTCATCTGCAGGAACGCGAGGTAGTTCGACAGGTACTCGGCCCGCGCGGTGATGACGCGGTCGCCCGCCCGGAACGGAATCGCGTAGAACGCCATGTCCCAGGCGCGCGTGGCGTTTTCCACGACCGCGATCTCGTCCGGGCGCGCACCGATCAGCGTGGCGACGGCGTCGTAGACATCCGCGATGCGATCGGCCGCTTCGGCCGCAGCCTCGTAGCCGCCGATGGCGGCCTCGCGCGCCAGGTGGCTCGTCACCGCGTCGAGGACCGGACGCGGCGGCAAGGCAGAGCCCGCGTTGTTGAAGTGGAGAACGTTGGCCACACCGGGCGTGTCCGATCTGAGCAACGGTACGTCGAGCGTCATGACGGCCTCCTCGTCAGCTCGTGGTGCGTGATCACGGGACTCGCGGATCAGGATCGCGACGCGGCGAGGCGGCTCCGGATCCGTTCGGCGAGACCCGTCTGATCCACGGCCGCGAGGCCCGGCTGCACCATCAGCCCCGTCGCCGCCGTCGGCTTCGGGACGAGATGGACGTGCGCGTGAAACACCGTCTGGCCAGCGCGTGCGCCGTTGTTCTGCAGGACGTTGTACTGGTCCAGCTCGAGCGCGATCGCGACGCGCTTGACGAGCGAGAAAATCTCGGTCAGCTCCGTGTCGTCGAGGTCGTGCAGGTTCGGCGTGTGCCGGCGCGGGAAGAACACGCAGTGGCCGGCGGCGCTCGGCTCTCCGACGCTCAGGACGCCGACCGCCTCCGCGCTCTCCGCCACGAGCGGCAGCCGCGGCGTGCCGGTCGCCGCCTCGCAGAGCAGGCAACCGCCGTCGGCGCCGACGTGCGGCCGCCGGGGGCGCCGGCCGCGCTCGATCAGCGCGCGCACCTCGGCGATGACGCGATCGGCCGCCGGCGCCGGGCATCCCCAGTAGTCGAAGATGCCGCCGCGCACGTGATCGGTAGCGCCGCGTGCCGAGCGGCCACAGACGACGATGTGCCCAGTGTCCGTCGACCGCGCGAGATGTGAGTGCAGCCAGCCGACGAACCCGGTGGCGTCGAACGCGGGATCGAAGTGGAAGCTGAAGATCCGAAAGGCCGTCGGCGTGGCTCCATCGTCGACGGGGACGAGCTGGCTCCAGGCGCCGCCGTCGCGAACGCACGCGAGCGCGTCCTTCCGCGGCGTCAGGCCTTCGGTGAGCGGCCCGAACGCGTACAGCTCGGGCAGGACCTCGAACTCGGCGTGAGCGATGACCTCGATCAGTCGGGCCGAGAGCTGCGAGCCGGTCTCTTCACGCGGCGGAAGCGCGGTATCCACGGCTCTCCTCGTTGCGGTAGAGTGGCACTACCATATCGCGGTTGATGTGCATTCTCAATGGAGCCACCTGGAACGTGGAGGCTTGTCCATAACGCCGCATGAATGATCTCCAGCAAATCCTCGGCCGCCGTCTGCGGCAGCTTCCGCATGCCGAGGTCGTCGAGTCGGCAACTGTGCGAGGTCCGCTAATACCTGCAGCAAGAGAGAGCGCGATGTTAAAAGGCGTTTTCTTCGACCTAGATGAGACGCTCATCGACGCCGACGGCTGCCACCGTGAGGCGAGTCGCCGCGCCTTCGCCGCGTTTGGAATGGACTGGGACGAAGCGTTCAGGCGGACGGGTCCCTTCTTCGGCCGCCGCATGCGGGAAATCCTCGAGACAAGACGTAACGCGCTAGGGGTTAGCGAAGTAGCGGCTCCGGTCGAAGACCTCGTGGGGCTGCGCGAGGAGCACTACGTCAATCTCTTCCCGGCAGGCGTTTGCCTGCTACCGGGTGCTCGCGAGGCGGTGGCCAGCGTGCACGATCATGGAGCGGTGGCAGCGATCGTCTCTTCCTCCGCGCGGGCAACCGTCGAGTTGACTTTGGAGCATTATGACCTCTCGCGTCTCGTGAGTTTCGTGGTAGGCGGGAACGATGTTAAGCGAGGAAAGCCCGACCCAGAGTGCTATGAACGCGCGCACCACCGCCTCCAGTCCTTTAGATCAGCGGCAAAGCACGAGTGTTTGGTTGTAGAGGACTCATCGGTTGGCGTCACTTCCGCCCGCTTAGCTGGGCTCCCTGTGTGCCTGGTCCCGCGCTACCCACTCGCAGAACCCGTGAAACCAGAATACACTCTGGCATCGCTGGATGAATTTCCAGGGCTGGTCGCACGGCTGAGCGGACGTTGACAGCGCCTGCTTGCGCACGGAGAGCATGATGGACGCCGTCCTGTTCTTCCTTGAGCAGCACGCACGACTTCACGCCGCCGATGTCGCCGATGGCGCGTCGTTCGCCGACCGCATCCTGGGCGGACTCATGGACGACCAGATGCGCCTCCGGCCGGCCAAAGGCATGAACTCGCTCGCGTGGCTTCTCTGGCACATGGCGCGGACCGAGGACGTCAGCGTGAACCGCGTCATCACGGACGGCCGGCAGGTGTTCGACGAGACCTGGGCGCGTCGGCTCGGCGTTTCGCGTCCTGACATCGGCACCGGCATGACCGACGAAGAGGTAGCCGAATTGACCACACGCATCGACGTCGCCGCCGCGCGCGCCTACCGCAGCGCTGTGGGCCGCCGAACACGGGAGGTCGTGCAGGCGGTCGCGCCAGAGGCGTGGGCAGAAACGGTCGGGGCCGGGGACGTCGCCCGCGCGCAGCGCGATGGCGCGATCGGTCCGCGGGCGGCCTGGCTCGTCGACTTGTGGCAGAACCATTCCCGCGCAGCGCGTCTCGGCACAGTCGGGATTATGCACAACGCGCTACATCTGGGCGAGGCGCAGACCCTCCGAAGCGCGCTGGGCCTTGGAGGTGGGAGGTAGAAGCGCGGCTCCGCCGAAAAACGGGTTCGCATGCCCTCAGGGATGTTCCAGCGCGAATCCTCGTTTGGATTGCCCGTCTTCCGGCAGGGTAGACATCGCTCTGTTGCGAGCTACTGACGGTCCTCGACACCCGATCCTGCAAAGTCCCCCGAGATCAGCAACCATTCCACGATCGCCGTTATCGAAGGAGATGCCTCTGCACATGGGGAGCAATCTCTTCGGCTCGATCTCTTGCGAACCCGTGATCGCCGCCCTTGATGATTACGAGGTCTGAGCATCGAAGCCCGCTCGCCAAATGCTGCCCGACCGCCACTGGACTTATTGGGTCAGCGTCACCAAAGAGCAAGAGAGTAGGGGCGTTGATTTCCACGAGGCGATCCTCGAAGTTGCTCTTGTCGTCGGCCCACCATGACTCCGAGGGGCGCTCCTTGCGCCAAGCCGGACGCCAATCGGCGGCGCCGAAGCGTGTCATGTCCAGACCGCCTGACGTCGCCGTCAGCACCAAATGCCTGACCTTGTCAGGGAAGTCGAGAGCGGCACGCAGCGCAAGGACACCACCCATCGATTGGGCGACGAGATCAACAGGGCGATCGATGCAGTCGACGACGAGCCGGTACAGGTCGTCGAGGCTGTGTATATCATCGCGGCGAACGTTCGAGCCAGCGCCCAGCCAAGCGAGGAGTACAGGATCTCCTGGCTGTTTAATGAGGTTCACCAACGGCTTCCAGAACGTAGGGTTGCCACCGGCTCCGGGGAGGAACAGAAGCCGCTCAGCCACCTGACCCATCGGTAAGCGGATACGTCGGTCGGCAATACGCCCCAAAACCTCAACCACAATTGCGCGCTCCCGCTCCTGAACCCGCTCCGCCAGCGATTCCGGCGTATCTGCCGCGGCGACCGGTACTTCGAACTGAGCGATGACGGGCCCGGCGTCGTATTCGTCGTTGACGAGATGGACCGACGCGCCGCTCTTCGCCTCCCCCGCCGCGAGCACGGCGCGGTGGACGTGGAGGCCGTACATTCCCTTCCCGCCGAACTTGGGAAGCAGCGCAGGATGCGTGTTCAGAACGCGGCCGC
>Ga0209761_1000606_pt1 | contig 22239 bp, 20 predicted proteins | sample GraSoi013_1_40cm_4_FD_185818 | JGI IMG/M metagenome (GOLD analysis project Ga0209761, IMG submission 185818) | Grasslands soil microbial communities from the Angelo Coastal Reserve, California, USA - Sample 09_25_2013_1_40cm (SPAdes) (version 2) | ecosystem: Environmental > Terrestrial > Soil >...
TCGCCTAAGGTTAAAGACTCTCGCGCTAACCATGAAATCGCCCAGTTGTCAGGCTCTCGCAATGAGCGGTTGAAAATCGCAGTCGATCTCGACGGGGTCCTCGCTGAGACAATGGAAGCATGGTGCAGACACGCCAACGAGTTTCTGGGCACGAATCTCAAGCTTGCCGATCTAGATACTTGGGCGTCCTGGCACAAGCTTGGGATCAGCAGAGAACAATTCTTCCAGTTCCTGGACGAGGCATGGGACGACTGGGAAAGCATTCCGCCCACAGAGCCGAGGCTTGCGGAAAAAGTCCGGAGGATAGCCCGCTCGGGGCAAATCGATGTTGTGACAGGCCGCAGCAAAGAAAGCGTCAACGCAGCAAGAAACTGGCTTAGAGAATACAACATACCATACCATCGATTCGTACGTGTCCCAGGATGGAAAGACAAGATCTTTCTCAACTACGATGTATACATCGACGACGCCCCAGAACTGATGCCTCTAATCTCGCGCAACCCGAAAATGTGGGGAATACTATACAGCCGACCCTGGAACAGAACCGTCCCCGAACTTCGTCAAGTGTTCAGAGTCGAAAGCTGGACAGAAATCCCAAAACTCGTCAAGCAAATACAACGCTAAGGCTTGAGAACAGAGTCTTATCCCAAAAATTCGTTTCCACTGAGTCAAGGGACGGAGCAGAGCCTGCGAGCCTCGAAGTGATCCACCTTGGAATCTTTATACCGAATCAGATCATCCAATAGATTTCCGGGAAGGTCCTGCGATGAAAGGCGAGTATAACGTTCCGGAAGATGTCTATTACACGAAAGAGCATGAATGGGTCCGGCTTGAAGGAGACAAGTGCAGAGTCGGTGTAACGGACTATGCTCAGAACTCGCTACACGAAATCGTCTACGTCGACCTTCCAAAAATAGGCACTAAAGTAACCCACATGCAAAGCCTCGGCACAGTCGAATCCGTAAAAGCCGTCGCTGACGTCTACTCCCCAATCTCAGGTACAGTTATCGAGGTTAACAACACGCTCTCAGATGCTCCCGAACTGGTCAACAAACACCCGTACGGAGAAGGATGGATCACCATAATCAAGCCGGAAGATTTGAAGAAAGAACTGCCCGGTCTCATGAAAGCCCCCGACTACAAGGACTTTTTGAAGAAAATAACCGAGAAAAAATAAGAGTCGGAGAAACGATACTTTTGGTCGCCTAGGAAGTTTATCTTCGAGACTCACCAATCCTACCACTGACTCGTGCAGTCTATGGCCCCGGAAGCCTTCGCCCTCCTCTCTCCCCCCCTGAAAGGCCTACTCGAAGAGACAGGAATCTCAAAACCCACCCCACCACAGATCGAAGCCATCCCCCTGATTACCCAAGGAGACAACGTCCTCATAATCGCCCCCACGGGTTCAGGCAAGACCGAGGCAGCACTACTTCCATTAATCGATAGAATGATCCGGAACCACGATAGACAGGGCATCTCGCTCGTCTACATTACACCGCTTAGGGCGCTAAACCGAGACCTCCTCAAGCGACTCCAAACATGGTCCAACAAGCTCGGCTTCTTGGTCGAAGTTCGACACGGGGACACTCCGGCCAAAGATAGAAGACGGATGGCAGTCAAACCCCCCGACCTTCTGATCACAACACCGGAAACCCTCCAAGCTGTACTGCCAGGCAAACGAATGAGAGATCATCTTCGTCACGTCAAATCCGTCGTAGTCGATGAGATTCACGAGCTGGCAGGCGACCGTAGAGGAGTCCAACTGACTGTCGGCCTCGAACGCCTCAGAGAGATCTGCGTGAACGGTTTCCAGAGAGTCGGACTCTCAGCTACGGTCGGCAACCCCGAAGAGATCGCGCTATTCCTCGGAGGCAATCAGCCGGTCAAGACAGTGCAGATTCCACTCAACAAGTTGACCAAGTACAAGGTGGAGTATCCGGCACCAGGAGAAGAGGATCGAGACCTCGCTCGACGACTATACACTACGCCCGAGGCTGCGGCGAGGCTTACACTTGTAGACGATCTGGTAGAGGCTCACGATTCCACACTAATCTTCGTTAACAGCAGAGTCAACGCCGAGCTGCTCGGGTCCAAATTCAACATGATGGACCGGAAAATAATGGTCCACCACGGCTCGCTTCCTAGAGAAGAAAGAGTTCGAGCCGAAGAAGCATTCAAGGGCGGAGAAATCAAAGGTCTCGTGTGCACATCCACCCTTGAACTGGGAATAGACATTGGATCCGTTGACCTTGTCGTACAATACATGTCCCCGAGACAAGTAAACAGCCTCGTTCAACGCGTAGGGCGGTCAGGTCATACTCTCACCAGAACTTCCCAAGGCGTTCTAGTTTCAGTCTCGACAGAGGATATCCTAGAATCTGTCGGAGTAATCGAGCTCGCAATGGAGGGAAGACTAGAGCACACTATTATCCACCTTGGAGCCTTAGACGTGCTCGCCCATCAGATTGCCGGAGTACTGATGGACTCGGAGGGAAGCCTTGAGATCCTTCAAGCCAAGAACATCATCAAGAGAGCCTACCCATACCATGAGTTAGAAGATGGAGCGTTTGACAAGGTCATCGAATTCATGCGCAAGATGGGATACCTCAAGAAAGATGACAGCGCCCTATACCGCACCTCCAGGACCAGATTCTACTATTTCGAAAACCTGAGCATGATCCCAGACGAACGCCGTTACCTGGTTGTAGATCTCACCAGCCAGCAAAACGTCGGCATACTCGGGGAAGAATTCATGATCACCAAGGCTCGCATTGGACTCAACTTCATCGTCAAAGGACGGGTCTGGCAGATCAAGCAGATCACAGACGATGGAAAAGTCTACGTTCTCCCCATCATCGACCCCACAGCGGCCATCCCTGGATGGGACGGGCAGATACTCCCCGTGCCCCGCGCACTTGCAACCAAGGTCGGAGTCTACCGATCCATCATGGACAATCTAATTGATGAAAACACCACGAAATCGACGGCGGTTGAGACCCTCTCCCAGCGTTGGCCTTGCGACACCTATGGACTCAGACGACTTATTGAAGAGATAGAAACCCACAAGGCTACTAGAGCGCCTGTTCCAACCGATCAACGAGTCCTCATCGAAGGATTTGACCGATACATCATCCTTCACACCCATCTCGGAGACATACTCAACTTCACACTTGGAGAAGTTATCGAAGAACTCTTCCGCCGCCAAGGCCTCGTCCGAATGTGGTGGTCGGACCCCTACCGAATTCTGTTTGAGATGACTGCTGACACGTCTGACTTGGATCTAGAGGATCTGTTCCTGAAACAAGTGTTCGGGGTCGAAGAGCCTGTGCTAGGCGGAGCATGTCACGGAGTGCTTCATCGTCACTTCCCATGGCAGCTCCATATGAAACATGTCGCCGAGAGGTTCGGAGCACTGGCCCGCGGACGGCTCATGTATGGAGATGCGATGAAGGAACTGATGCTGAGATTTCGACTCACTCCCATCTACGACGAGACAATCAGGGAAGCACTGATGGAACATTCTGACTTCGACGGCGTGAAAGGAATCTTCAAAGAGATCAGGGAAGGAAAAATTGACCTGAGATTCTTCAGATCCAAAGACCAGCCCACACCACTAGCCTACCACATCCTCTATCGACACGTTGACATCCCTGAGCTAATCGCACCGGAGAACGTCGCCATGGACAACATGGCTCGACTGCGTATTTCGATTGAGGGACGATCCATTGACATGCTGTGCTTCGACTGCGGCAAGCTCACCAGAGATGCTAGTATAGCAAGTCTTCCAGACCATCCGTTCTGCCAAGGTTGCAGCTCCAAGCTTCTGGCTCCACTTTTCTGGTCCAGCGCCTACGCAACGAACCTTCTCTACAGAAAGCGAGACAAACAGTCACTGGACGAGAACGAGCAGAAGGCTTTGACCAGAGTGCGACGTTCAGCGGATCTCGTAATCGCCTATGGGAGGAGAGCGATAATAGCCCAGTCAGTATACGGTATCGGACCGCAGACCGCTGCGAGAGTTCTGTCGAAGATGCATGAAAGCGATGACGAATTCTATAGGGACCTTCTGGAGGCTAAGCTACAGTTCATAGCAACAAGGCCTTTCTGGAATAACTAGCAAGGAATCTCGTGGAACCCCTTTCGCCCCCATACACTCCAGAACTAAGTCACTTGCCGCGGTATCGGGCCAGGCGGCTCCCTCCACGGTCATTTTCACATCACCTTCACTAGGCTTCTACGATGGAAATATCAGGCCGGCGTCAGCTACCCCTGGATATTTCAATATCATAGAGGGCCGATTCCGATAGGAAAGTGTTTTCTAAGACTGGGGACTTCGAACGGGAGAGAGAGAATGCTCCTTCCCTTAGTGACATCTGCGCAGTTGAAAATGCCAACAGACCGAGCGCAACAACACCGCATGAATAACTTGTCCGCAAAAGGTCACCGCCATATGCGAATGAATCACACATCTCGCTCTCGCGTGACTGGAGCGAAAAGATCGAACCGCCTCCTGGGTACGATTCTTCTAGCATTGTCACTTTCTGTAACGACTCTGATCACGCAGGGGACCACAGGCCTAGCCCGCACCGCAGAAGGCCGGAACCAAGTTACGGTTGCTGGAGCCACCTCCTTCTCTTACTCCAAGCAATGGGGCTCGTACGGCGGGCCCATAACCCCGAACGGAGTCGCAGTGGATTCATTAGGTAACTTGCTCATCGCTGATGCCAAGAACTATGCCGTTTCCGAACTTGCAAGAGACGGATCGTTCGTGACCACGTGGGGATCCCAAGGGGTGGGGCCTGGGCGATTCAACAGTCCCCAAGGAATCGCTCGCGATCCCCAAGGTAACGTGTATGTTTCTGATTCGTTGAATAACAACGTTCAGAAGTTTAGCTCCACCGGGAGTTTCATCACTTCGTGGGGCTCAACTGGTTCCGGAAACGGCCAATTCAAGACTCCGCTCGGGCTTAGCGTTAACGTCACCGGGTTCGTATACGTGGTAGACCAGGGAAACCAGCGTGTTCAGATCTTCAAGAATAATGGAACATACGTAGGTTCATTCGGTGGGCTCGGTACGAGTCAGGGCAAATTCCTTAGCCCGTATGGAGTCGCGGTGGATTCGTCAGGATTCGTATACGTGAGCGATAGCGCCACCAAGTCGAACAATATTACGAAATTTACCAAAACGGGCAGTTTTGTCCTAACTTGGGGAGGCGTGAATTTCGGGGGCAGCCTTGCGGCACCAGCGATGATGGCCGTCGACAACGCATCGAACATCTATGTCACCGACAACCTGCGAGATGATGTGGAAAAGTTCGACACGACGACTGGCAATCTCATCTTGATGTGGGGGTCTACCGGTGGATTGCCTGGACAGTTCAACAACCCGGTTGGGGTAGCCGTTGATTCTCAGCAGAACCTGTACGTTGGTGACTCAAGCAACTTTAGAATCGAGAAATTCTCGGCTATCACAGGAGCATACATTTCAAGTCTCACGTATCCGAGATTTGGATTGTTCTCCAGTCCTTATGGTGCAGCCGTGGACAGTTCGGGCCGTGTTTACGTTGCTGACGAGGCAAATAATCGAATACAAGTGTTCGCCACGTCTGGAACTTTCCTAATGGCGTGGGGAATGACTGGCAATGCAGCCGGCCAGTTCAACGGTCCTTTTGGAGTTGCCGTAGACCACAGCGGTAGCGTCTATGTTACCGATTATTCCAACAACCGAATTGAAAAATTCCTTCCGAACGGTACCTTCACTAGGGCATGGGGATCCTTTGGAGTGGGCAACGGACAGTTCAACGGTCCATACGGTGTCGCGACAGACGATTCAAACAATGTCTACGTAACAGATTATTCAGGTAATCGAGTGGAAAAGTTTGACAGCTCAGGAAATTTCATCATGACTTGGGGGTCGTTCGGGACTGCTAACGGCCAGTTCGACAGTCCAACTGGTATCGTTGTAGACGCCTCAGGCAACGTGTATGTAAGCGACTCATTGAACAATCGCATCGAGAAATTCAACAGCTCGGGAGGATTCCTCATCTCATGGGGATCTCAAGGTCCCGGAAATGGGCAGTTCAGTGTCCCTGGACACTTAGCCCTGGATTCAGCTGGGAATGTCTACGTAGCCGATACTTTCAACAACCGAGTCCAAGAGTTTGCTGGCAACGGCATGTTTCTCACATTCTTCGGGACCGCGGGGTCCGGAAATGGACAGCTCGTAAGTCCGAATGGGCTGGCCGTCGACAGTTTAGGAAATGTCTACGTAGCCGATACTGGAAACTCAATAGGAACGAGCAATAACCGGGTTGAAGCTTTCTCCCCTGTCACTGCTGAGCCGCCCCCAACCTCGGGAGGCGCTGGGGGACGCCGCGCCTATCTCCTATGAGAGCTGACCCGCAAACCCATAGAAAGAAGCATCAATATTGTTGACCCTCTTACCGGAAAGGTCTCTTCTACAACATTCTTGAGGAAGGGACGGGTTCCCAGTTTGGCGGCTAAGACAACGAGGACAATGGAACCATTCACCGCATTGGTCAGGCGCAAACATCTAGGTCAGCTGTTCCATAGGACCACCAAAAGCATGTTCAAGAAAAAACAAAAGAGGGGTTTGGGAGGGACGCTCCTCCCGCTTTCAGTCTAGTCTATGCTGCTGTTAAGTCGACGATCAGCTGGTCTACGACGGGGGAGCCGATGCCTGATGCGACATCGTATCCGGTACCAGACGAGAAACCAACAGACGAGCCGACTAGTTGGTCGTTGCCTACTGTGATGTCATGGAAGTCTGTTGCGTAACGTGCGCTGTGGTAGATCGCGTAGAGGGCTGGGTTCAAGTCGCCAATCGGACCTTTACCCGTATTGGCACGAGCCTGGTTCACCAAGGCAGTAATCCCCGCCCATTGTGGAGAACCTGCACTGGTTCCTCCAACAATGAAGAGGACTGGGCTTCCGAAGCCTCCGTACACGACTAGGACTCCGCCGTCGATGGCTGCGTTGTAGTCCACATCCGGACCCCTTGCTGATAGCCCGAGGCCGGCTTGGTATGATGGAACTCCAAACAGTAAGCTTGGTGCACCGCCAGTCGCGGAACCGAAGCTTGGCTCATTCCAGACCTGTTCGCCACCGTACCCATCCGGTACACAATTCGGTGGTATCGTTCGGCCTAGAACGCATGGTCCATGGTATGAGGATAGTCCCGAGGTGCATGAGAAAGGTGTGGAAGTGGGGCAAGGCATGAGGGTTCCAGTCGCATTGTAAGGCAGTCCCTGTGTCCCAGTTACGGCCGTGTTGTGTAGGTCGGAAGCTGGAAAGTTAGACATGGCAACGCCAAAACCAAAGTCCGCGCCTGTGTCTCCCGCAGAAGCGAAGAATGTGTCACCCTTGGCGACGCCGTTCGCGTAGTTCGTTTGTGCTTGGCTGACTTGGCCAGGGTTTCCGTTTCCGGTGAGGAAGATTTCTGGGATGCCAAAGCTTTGCGAGAATATAGCGCCAGGGTAGGCTGCAATGGCCGCAGTTTCAGCGTCGTTTATCGCGTTCCCCGACGAAGTGGATGCTACGTCGAGCACGATGTTGGCTCCTGGAGCCATGGCGTGGGCGTATTCAACGTCGAGGCTTGTCTCTATAGTCCAGCCGAATACGTCATGCCGCGGATTAGCGTTGATATTGACTACAGGGCATGTGCTGGGGTCGAGTGGGGTCGGAGAATTGCCGCAGAATATTGTGAAAGACGGGGGAGCCGCAATTCCGAAGCGTGCGTCGAACAATGCTAGATCACTGGCAATTGTAGGGCTTCCGAAAGCATCGACGATCACAATTGTCTGTCCCGTACCGTCAAGAGTCGAGGTCGATGGGAACTCGTAGGCTTTCTTGACGAATGCCGGTGTGTAGCAGACGATGTTACCGAGAGACGAGCTCTTGCACAGAGGAATGCCTTGGGGGAGGGTACTCAGTGGCCCGAGCTGAACATAGCTCAGGCTCGGTTTGTAATAGAAGTCGCTCACGACAGAACCAACTCCTAGAGGGGTCGCAAGCATCAGAGCAGTAACAACTAGAGCTGTTATCGTTAGTATTTTCTTCATAGTTACAGATCAAAACCTACTACCCATTTAAGTTCATGGCTTCTCGAAGATAGACCCAGATACCCATGAGATGAAATCTTTAGCTCAAGCTACTCTCAAAACTTCGTTTCCGGCATCCGGCCAAATTCTCCCTTTTTCCCATCATCCGAAGCCTGAAGTAGAAAACCAGGCAAGGTTCCGCCGGTTGATCGACGGATTGACCCGAGGAGTCATCTCCTGATCAGGACCCTCCAAGTTCATATTCTTCCCCTGAGCAGGTCGCGACTGACATTCGAAAATGGCTAAGGTACACACACTTGTAGTGGGGCGCTTACAGACAAACTGCTACATTCTTCAATCAGACTCGACTGCATTGGTCGTCGATCCGGGCGACGAACCGGAAAGAATTCTTCGATTCCTCACCGACATCTCTGTCAAACCCGGCCGAATCATTGCGACTCACACTCACTTTGATCATGTACTTGGCGTTGATTCTATTCGCGCCAAGCTCGAGATTCCATTTCTAATCCACCATGACGATCTCTCGACGCTCGAGTCTATGCAGAGCCGTGTCCGCCAGATTATGGGGTTCAGCGTCCCGCCGCCACCTAAGGTGGATCGGTTTCTCAAGGACGGAGAATCGATAGCCTTTGGAGAGGACCGGGTGAAGGTGATTCACACCCCGGGACATTCTCCGGGGAGCATCAGCCTAGCCGGGCAAGGCTTTGTCCTAACCGGGGACGCACTGTTCAACCAATCGATCGGACGAACCGACCTTCCAGGAGGCGACCTCGACACGCTACTACGGTCTATAACCAAGCGCTTGTTCACCCTAGATGACGATACCATCGTGTATCCCGGTCATGGACCAGAGACAAGCATAGGTGACGAAAAACTAGCCAACCCGTTTGTGGGTCGAGTCTCCAAACTCATTCCCTAGGATCCCACAGCAAAATCCCAAGGATACCCGCAGAGTAGAAAGGAGTCTGGCAATTGAAGAAGGCTCTAGATGGTCCACAGACCTCTTCAAGAGCGATTAGGATTATTTACCGCAATAACCCTCTAGATTGTATGAAGAAATCCGAAGAAGAATGGAAGAAACAGCTGGACACGGAGACCTATCAAGTTTTGAGAAAGAAGGCCACCGAACGACCCTTTACAGGAAAATACCTCCACAACAAAGAGGAGGGGATGTATCTCTGCGCTGGATGTGGAGCACCACTATTCTCTTCTGATACAAAGTTTGACTCGGGAACAGGCTGGCCCAGCTTCTGGACCCCAGCAGAAAAGGAGAACGTTGAAGAAAAATCCGACCGCAGCCTTTTCATGAAAAGGGTCGAGATTCTATGCAAGAAATGCGGCGGTCATCTAGGCCACGTTTTCGAGGACGGTCCCCAGCCTACGGGACTACGGTACTGCGTTAACTCGCTCTCTCTAAACTTCAAGAAAACTGATGAGAAGGGCGCATCAACCGAGCCCAAAGCATAATCGACCCCCCGTTTTTTGGGACCGGCAAGCGACGTGTGGGAAATTGATTCTAGCGCAAGCTACCGTTAGAGATATGAACGCGTTAGTCCGTGAACGCTTAGACAGTTCCTCACAATAACAGGATGGGAGAATAGATGGCTGGACTAGATGTTGTAATTATCGCATCATTCCTCTTGGCTTTCAAGGCCATCCTAATAGAGGGTAGCGAGGTCGCGATCCTCTCTCTTGCCACAATAAAACAGATCGGTCGGAGAAACGTCTTCCTTGGCGTCGCCCTCGGAGGCCTCGGGTCTGTCGTCACGTTTCTGATCGTCGAACAAGCCTTCCTTGCACTAAAGACGGTCTCCGATGCTCTGATTAACCTGATACCGGGTGTTGTTATCCTCTACTTTTCCTATCGGTTTCTGCGAGGCTTCGTCAAGTACTATTTCCGAGGCAAATCGTTCAGAGCAAAGATGGAAAAATGGAGCGACGAAGTTGTCGAGAAAGACCGGAAACACAGCGAAGGCATCACAGCAACAGAAGGGCAGATACCATTCTCGATCCAAAACTCGCTACCGGTTTTCAGCATCACAATGACGGAAGGATTTGAAGCGAGCCTCATCCTCGCAGCAGCTGGAGCCTTCAATATAGAATGGACCCTCGTAGGCGCACTTGCAAGCCTTATTCTCTTGATTGTAGTGTGCGCGTTCTCCTATGATTACCTGATGCAGGTTCCAAGATGGCTGCTAGATCTCATCGCCGGCATAGTACTCCTCTCCTTCGGCTCTTACTTCTTCATCTCAGGGATACTAATCGCAACACACTTTATCTCTTGACAGTCAAGCTTGAGACCCTGAGAAAGGAAGGCGAGTGAATCTTGCTCGCCGCGAGCCGGCTGAATCTCTTAGCCTCACTACAAGGTCTTCCTAGAGATCTACGGCTCCTCTTTCTGTCATTGTTCCTATGGACCTTCGGCCTAGGACTTTACAATTACATTTGGCCACTGTATCTGCGAGACCTCCAAGCGTCCCCGAGCGATGTGGGACTCGTATTCTCTATCGGGTTTCTCGCGCTCGCCCTCAGCATGATTCCGGGGGGATTACTGGCGAACAAGTACGAACTGAAAGCGCTGTTGATCATAGGCTGGGCAATGAGCATCCCGCCTCCGCTCATGTACTATTTCGCGAGAACCTGGACCGATGTAATTCCCGGAATAATTCTTCTCCAAGTCTCAGGTTTCAACGTTCCAGCTTTCAATGCCTACATCGCAGGAGCTGCTGAAAGAACAAGGTCAGCCTCAAACTTCGGGATAACCTGGGCATCAGCTCCGCTCGGAGTAGTCTTCTCACCACTTGTTGGAAGCGCTCTACTCAACTGGATCTCGGTACGAGGGATCTTCTTACTTACATTCGTGTTCTTCTCAATCTCGACGATTGTACTTTTCTTCATGAAGCCCCAACCACCTTTGGAGAATGACGTTAGGTCTCCGAGGCTAGAATTCCCCAAGTCACGTCGAGAGGCCACGCTTCTCCTCTATCTCACTGGGGCAGCCCTCGCGTGGAGCGTCGCCGCACCTTTCATACCTCTCTACTTTCAAGATGCTCTCAGCCTAGGACCATCGACCATACTACTTCTCGGTGCACTGCAGTCTCTGGGCGGAGCCGTCTTCGCGATTCTCCTCGGCAGAAGAGCAGATGCAAAAAGCGTGGGCGGGACCATGGCCCTAGGCCTAGGTCTATCTTCAGCTGGGCTCATCGGGGTCCTTCTGACCACAAACCCGTTGCTCTCGTTTCCAATCGTCTTTCTCATCGGAAGCGCAAGAGCGCCAAGCTTCGTGGCCTATTCTATTCTCTCTACTGTAAGAAAAGGAGCATCGAGAGCCGGACAGTTCGGGTTCTATCTGACACTAGAAAGCATGGGGTTTGTAATCGGATCCTTCCTAGGAGGGATTCTCTACACGCTGAACCCCGCGACCATGTTCTACATAACCCCGGCATCATTCATAGCACTTGCATTTTTGGCAGGACTGAGCTTCCGTGGCGGGGCTGAAAACTTGCCGTCAGAACCAAGAAAGGAACGATGACTGTCGCCCGGTCCCAGGATTCAAAGTCCCACTCTCTATGACTAGAGGCCCTTCTCAAGGTTACCGGTCGTGAACTAGATCCCCTGGGATCATGAGCGGGCTGGATTTCTTGATGGTTCTACGACCCCGGCTATATCGTCGCAGAGTCGTCGATAAGGCAATAGGAGCACCACGGTTTTATATTTCGATATTAGGGCTTATGTTGCGCTTCCGTCGACTGATTCCCAAGCCCGTTCTAGCAAGTGTCGCTGTGGTCGTCGCACTCACGCGCTTCTTGAGAAATTGTTCCCAACATTGCGTTAACTCAGTCTGGAAGGACACGGATTCTAATGCTCTTTACCTTTCTTCAAAGTGTGGTGCAACAATACTTAGCGAGGATTATTTTGTAACCTTTCAGGCGACGAATCTAGAGTTCTTTCTTAGAGCCGTCAGTTGCCAGCCTGTTGTTAGCTATGCAGGGCCAGACGTAGCTTACCCGCTATTCCAGGGCGAGGGCCGGCTATACTGGCTTTTGTTGGTGAGAGCATTTCGAGTGACCTAGGTCGTTCGTTTTTCTTTTTGTCTTCGATGGGTCTAGATGAGTGTCGATTCAGAGCCCTCTAAGCGGTAGACCAGTTTACTGTTTCTTTCCAATCACTGCGTACACGATTCCCTGCGTCAGGGGAACTGATCTCGTATACGAGAGTCCTTCCTCAGCCATTAGTGCCGCAATCTGGGTCCCGGTTCGAGACTTCAGAATCGAACGACCAAGGTACGATAGAGTTCTCCCCCAAGCTTGTGAGACAATTCTTCCGAAAATGGGAAACAGTCCCAAAAGATAGTCGTAATAAAATAGTCGAAAGAGTCTGTTCGGTGGCCGCGCGAAGTCGAGAGATATCACGACACCACCCGGTGTTGTCGCTCTTGCCATCTCTCTAAGCGTTAATCGTGCATCGGACACATTTCTAAGCGCAAGGCTGATCGATGCAGACATGAAACAGTCGTCTCTGAAAGGTAGGTTCTCAGCCCGAGCTAATACCCAGTCAGTTCTTCCAGTCAATCCTTTCTGTCTCAGCCTTTCCTTTGCGGTCTCAAGCATAGAGAGGGTCAAATCGACGCCGACCACCAGGCCATTGCTGGCGATCGCATTTGCAAAATCCGCTGCTAACAATCCGGTGCCAGTAGCCACATCAAGTATCACACTGTAAGGCAGAGGCTCAGCTTGCTCTATAACAAAAGCCCGCCATTTTCTGTCCTGACCAAAACTCAGCAGTCCGAGCAACAGGTCGTATTCGAGCGGAACCTTGGAGAAGAGGGTGCGGATATAGCGGGCCTTGGGGTCGTACACGGTCTATGCGACTGTAGGGTGGGCTTTCTTTGCCTCAGCTCGAGTCAGAGCGTAGCCAACAGCGCCGATGCCGACAACAACTATGACCATTAGTATGACGACAGGCACAAGGTATAGCGACAAAGTGGCAACGTACCATATCGCTCCGAGGAACGTGACCATTCCTCCCCACGCAAGGATCATTGACCGAGGAGGGGCGTATCGATCATCAGGACCGTGCACTACGAAGGCGGCTACGATAAGCCATGCCCCGAACACTAAGAAGATCAGCGGTATGCCTGTGGACAGGTTGAGGCCCCCAACTTGGACGAGGGAAAGCAGCATCACGATTCCGAATACTATGAGGAACACTCCGCCGTTGAGCGGGGCCCATGGAACCCGAATCATCTTTAATCCGGTTGAACGCGTTGGTGTTCCGGTTTATAGTTCTATTGTAATCGTCAAAATGAAGGCTGGGTCGCTCTTTGTCAGACGTGATCGTACGCGTTGTTCTGCTGGAAGTTTCCAGAGTTCATGTCATGCTCGATCTCCCTGAGCATAAGGATCCTCTTGTAGGTGGGCGGATGTGTCATGAAGAGCTGAGCTGCTTTCCGCCAGTTGGACTTTGACTCCGCTTCCATGGCCGCTTCTAGCTCTCGTTCACTTAGGACGCCATCCTTGTCGAGATCATATTTCGATTTCTGGTCCATGATGCCTGCGACATCTTGTTTTGCTTGGGCAGGGTCTTCGATAAAGAAGGCTCGAGCTCCGTGAGGTTCGCCTGGCGCGAGAGATAGGCCGTATGCGATCTTGGTGAGAGCACTCTCCAGCTCTCTTGGCTCCTGGGTGAGAAACGCAGAGTACGCGTCTGCATAGCTCTCCCTCAGACGCGTCAATCGCAACGCCAGGATGGTTGTGAGAATATAGACGGCATAGGCGGCGACAGCGACGACAATCAAGAGTCCGGCACTGTTGTTCTTGTTGCTTCGACCGCTGTAGCCGCTGGCAATGCCGCCCCAGAGAACCGACCGGGCGATAATATACGCGACCAGAGGGATGGCACTAATCATTGTTACTACGATAAAGTCGCGATGTTTCACATGACCTAGCTCATGTCCTATGACCCCTTCAATCTCATTCTCGTCCAGACGTTGAAGCAGGCCCTGGTGAACCGCGAGCGTAGCGCTCTTGCGGGTGCGACCGAACACGAATGCGTTTGGAGTCGGGTCCGGGGAGACGGCGAGCCGGGGCATGGGAATACCTGACTTCGAGGCGAGCTGGCTTACTTTCGCCTCAAGCCAACCATTTTCGCCGGGAGTCAAGTAATGCAAATGACTCGTGGCCCTGACGATTACCGGACCTATCAGGTACTGAAGGAGTACAATGAAGAAAGCGCCTACTAGACCGAGGACTAGTCCAGTGACAGGGTCGAGGAAGAAGGCGGATATGACGAAGAGAAGACCGAGGAATATGGCGAAGACAAGAATTATTGTGAAACCCATCGTCCGCTTGAGTGCGCCGAGTCCTGCCAATTCTCCTTCCTTAGTGTTAGAGAGCTTAATTCGGCCTTCATTAATTCTATCCTAGAACAATCGGGGAAGGAACGTTGTCGGGCATTGTCTCGGAGATAAAGTGCAAGAACTGTGGCGCACCTCTGAGCATCAACCCTGGAGAGATCGTCTCGACATGCCGCTATTGCGGCTACACTGCGGTTGTCGGAGCGGATGAACCGTTTCAGCTAGAGCATAGTCTCGTCCTCAACAATAACAACGCTGCGAGCATCGAGAATGCTCTTCGCGACTGGATGCGAGAGGGATTCATGAAGCCCGGAGACCTGGCAAAGAAGAGCAGGATTTTGACGTTGGAATTGCGGTATCTTCCGCTCTGGCTCGTCCCGATTAATGCGACAAGCAACTACGAAGGGGTCTTAGAGAGAGTCTCGCCGCCTTCACCTAGGAAAGGGGTGATAGACAGGTATTACGACTGGCTTGTGTTAGGAAGAAAGGGCGCGCAGTTTCCAACCCGAGACTACACTATCCCGGATACAGGGAAAATTCCTTTCGATTTCAAGAGAATAGATTCTGGAGCGAAGTTCCTCAACAGCGAGATGACGAGCGAGGAGGCGGTTCAACACGCTAGGGAGGAGGTGGAGACGAACCAAAGGTTCTTGGCAAAACAGGAGGTGGACCAGATAACGTCCTTCAATACCAATTTCAAGGTTGAAAGGCCGACTTACATTCACGCGCCAGTCTGGTTCAGCACCTACGAGTACAAGGGACGAAGCTACAACGCGCTACTGGAAGGAAGCTCGGGAGCAGTTCTTCGAGCGGACATTCCACAAACAGATTTCAAAATGATCTGAGCGTCTGCAAGAAAAACGGACTGTCGGGTATGCTGTAGTTTCGTACCTAGATGCATGCAAGCTCGGCTGGAAAAAGTAGCCTTCGCTACGAAACGATTTTCGGAGAAGTACACAGTTATATGTCACGAAAATGCTCTATTATTCATGACCACGAATGACATGCCTAAACCAATTGTGGGGTTATCAGCTTCGCCACTCTTGCGTCGCGAGACGCGATTGCTAAGACCCCCCCGTCCCCCGTTGAATATCTGGTGTCTGCGGGTGATTATGGGCGAGTCTCAGGATTCAGGCGTGGTCTGGGCTTGGATGCTAGGACGAATCTAGCAGGCGTCAAGAACGATTTGCTAGGAAATCTAGAGAAAGGCTCCTAGAACCGATATCAGGGCTGATAATGGGTGATTCTGAAAGCTTTCCCTATCAGCCGAAATTGAGACATTGGTACGAGGCCAGTTATTATCGAACGAGAGGCGGAGTCTCAGCTGAGAAATTCGACCGATGGTCCCTGACAAAGCAGTAAGGGCAATTCACGAAGAATTCGATCTAGGTCGCTGAGCTTCTGCCTAGCTTAGCGCATGATCGTGACGACGTCCTTGTCAGCAGGGATATGGTCGAGACTCACGCGCTGACCAGTGAATTTCACGCTGGACCCTGAGACAAAAGCGTACTTGGCTCCCTCGACAAATCGGGGACTAATCTTCTTGCAAACATCCCGCAACGTCGAGCCAGCAGGAAGAATGAGAGGTTTCTCAAAGTCCGCGTCACCGTCAGGACGTTTCAGATAGATTCGGATGAAATTGAGGGTCTCCCAGATTCTATCAGCAAGAAGGTCCATGTTCAATCCTTTCTCAGCCGATATGGGGACGAAATCGCTTCCAATCTGTTTCTTCGCAGCCGCAAGATATTGCTCATTTACCAAGTCCACCTTGTTCAAGACGACCAGGGAGGAAACATACCTCCGGTTCCCGGTCAAAACGTCAATCAATTGCTCGTCTGTAACATCTTCGCGTACCAAAATGCCACCATTACTAATCCCGTAAGCTTCGACTATTCCCTTGACAGTTGCCGGGGTCAGTTTCGTAAGCTTGACACTCGTGGTGAGAGCTAGCCCTCCCTTACTGCCCCTATTGATGACCACATCGGGAGGCTTTTGGTCGATCCGAATACCCATCGCATGAAGCTCATTCTTCAACAATTGGACCTGTCCCGGCTGAAACACGTCCAAGACCAACAATACGAGGTCCGCGTTCCTGGCAACCGAGAGAACTCTCCTTCCCCTCCCGCGTCCCGAAGACGCGCCGCTGATGATTCCTGGAAGGTCGAGAATCTGGATGTCCGCTCCGTTGAGACGCAGAATCCCCGGAACAACAGTGAGGGTTGTGAAGGCATATGCCGCAACTTTCGACTTGGCATTCGTCAACCGATTCAGAATAGTCGATTTTCCAACACTGGGGAGGCCGATGAGAACGACTGTCGCGTCGCCACCCTTGCGGATTTCGAAAGCAGGGCCGCCTCCCTTCGAGGTAGAGGCTTCCAGCTCCTCGTGCAACCGGGCAAGCTTGGCTTTGAGAAGGCCGATGTGATGCTCAGTTTTCTTGTTGATCTGGGTCTTCTTCATCTCCTCCTCAATCTGCTTAATCTTCTCTGGAAGACCCACTTTCCTCTACCCCTAGTTTCCCCTTCCCTGCAACCGGGTATTGTGAACCTTGCTTTGCAATAGGAGCCAGCCCCCCCACGACCACGTCAAAATCGCTCAGACGGCACGAATCGGGGCGACCTCGCCCTAGAAACCCGGACGCTCCTCTCATCGATTCCATATAAACAGGGGAAGGAGTATCTTGAGTGAACGGCGAAAAGCACGATCGAACCAACTTCTATCAAGGAGTATCATCGCAACTATGGCTGAGAACTGGGTAGACGAACGCGACAAGGCAATTCTCGAAACAATCTACTACTGTGAGAACTGCAATATGGTCCTAGAACCCAGGGATATCGATGTAGAACAGCACAAGAAAGACCTCCCCCATCACAAAATGCGGAAAGTCTTCATCGTACGCTGCGGACACTGCGGAAACATAGTAACAGACAGTCACGCCCAATACAGCCCAGAAAGGAACCAGTTCTGGTGCAGGAATTGCATAGCCGAAACGGGAGTCCAGAGCTTCCACACCACCTAGCACTTCCTTTATACTCAGCCCGGCCAAATGAACTTCGACAAATCTCGGTGTCTCTTTGAATATCGACCTTGTAAGGAAACAGATACCTGTCACCTCCCGACGCGCCTACTTTGACAACGCAGGAACGGGTCCGCCATCGATACCGGTGCTAAACGCGATTAACGAGTTCATGGCTGACTGGAGAGAGTACGGCGAGAACTGGGAGGAATGGCTACCACTCATCATTGAATCACGCAGGCAATTTGGAAAGATGATAGGAGGAGTCCCCCTCGACGAGATAGCGTCTGTCCCAAACGTCACCAGCGCGCTCATCAGCTTGGCCAGCAGCATCAACTACAAACCAGAAGGCAACATCGTCATCAGCGAACTCAACTTTCCAACCAACATCTACCTCTGGCACCTCCAGAAAAAACACGGACGAGCAAAAGACGTCCGTCTACTCCACCGGGACGATAACGGCACAATCCCATTAGAACAATGGGAGAAAGCGATCGACGACGATACCTCGATCGTCTCAGTCGACTACGTCTCCTGGACCAACGGCTGTCGAGAGAAAATTCGAGAGATCACAAAGATCGCACACGAACACGGCGCATTTGTCATCGCCGACTCGTTCCACGCCCTCGGCGTCTTTCCGGTAGACGCTCGCCAAGACGGAGTTGACGCGCTAGTTTGCGGGATGTACAAGTGGATGCAGGGACCCCACGGCGCAGCCTTCGTATATACCAAACGCGATAGGTTGAAGGATCTTGATCCGAACTATATCGGCTGGCATGGAGTCCAAGACTCAGTCGCAAGAAGGCTGACAAGCCAACAAGATTTATTCGGAAAACCGTTCAACATCGAAGAGACGATACCCGCACCAGACGCGACAATGTTTGAAGGTGGAAGCTGGGGAGTAATATCGATTGTAGGCGCCAAAGCAGCCCTCGAATTCGCGTTGAAGCACGATCAGACAGAAAGATCCCATCGAGTTCTGAAGGTCACAGAGCACCTGATCGAGGGATTGAAAAAGAAGGGACGAAAAATACTCACGCCGTTACAGTCTGACCGGCGAAGCGGAATAGTGGTCTTCGAAGACCCCGACCCCGGAGCAACGTATGAGAAGTTGAAGAAGCTCAACATCACGGTCGCAAGCAGAGTCAAAGCACTAAGAGCCTCACCACACTACTACAACACCGAGGAAGAAATCGACAAACTCCTAGCCGCTCTCTAAACATTGAAAATAGTCGTCGTGAACAACTACAAAGAACCAAACCAGACGGAGCGAGCAATCCAGAACATAGAAAAGTCCACCGGACAATCGGTAGAGAAAATAGACTACAAGGAACCGGATCTATACGGTAGAGTTGTAGGTTCTAGACCAGATCTGGTCATTCTGACAGGGTCCAGTGCCCTTCTCTCAAAACCTCGAACCCTAGAACTTTTCCAGCCTGAAATGGACCTTGTCAGAAAGGCCAAGTTTCCAATTCTTGGAATATGCTACGGACACCAGATCATCGGGTCAGCCTTCGGCACCCCGATGCGAGATCTCGGTCAAATGCTCCGGGGATACGAAAACGTAAGCGTCGTCCGGAATCATCCGTTGTTCGACGGATTGCCCTCCGACCTAGTGGTGGCAGAATCACACCGTCAGGAATTGACCAGGGTTCCCGATGAGTTTCAACACCTAGCACAATCGACAAGATCCAAAGTCGAGGCCATGGTGCACCAATCGAGGCCGATCTACGGCGTCCAGTTCCACCCTGAGAGATCAAATGAGAACCATCCGCATGGTAGAATTATCATTCAGAATCTCTTGAAACAGATTCGAAGGTCCTGAATGGTTTTCTAGTGTAGAGGACCCCAGTAGTCGAGGACCATCGCGAGAAAGACGATGGCAAGATAAGGGCTTGAGAATTTGAAAGCGGTCCATGCTTGAGCCTTTGTCGGATTGAAAGCCAGCTTCAAGTCTACAATGATCATTCCCAGACCAAGCAACCCTGCGATCGCGAGATAGATTATTCCAAATGTTCCCAGAGGTACGAAGATGAGAGACGAGGGGACCAGGAGGAAAGTGTTGAGGGCAATGTATTGTGCGGCCTTCTTGTCCCCCACGACGACGGGAAGCATCGGAATGCCGGCCTTCGCGTAGTCTTTTGAGGCTCGAAGAGCGAGGCTCCAGAAGTGGCTTGGAGTCCAGACAAAGACGAGCAAAGCCATCAACCAGGGCGCGATCACACCGACGTTTCCAGTCGCTGCAGCCCAACCCGCTAGGGGCGCGCAGCTTCCCGCTGAACCGCCGAGAACGATGTTCAAAGTCGTCCGACGCTTCAACCATTTGGTGTAGAAGCCAACGTAGATCACAGCACCAAGGAAAATGAACAGGCTTGCCCAGAGGGACAGCAACAATAGAGAAACCCCGACGCCGACCATTACGAGCAGGAGTCCAAAGATTAGCGCGTTAAGTGGTGACACTTCTCCTTTCGGAATCGGCCGTTGACTCGTACGCCCCATACTCTGGTCAATGTCACGATCGAGATAGCAGTTCAATGCGCCAGCACCTCCCGACGCTAGAGTTCCGGCGACCAAGACCGCTGCCAGATTCAGCAAGTTGATACCTCGTGTCGCCACCAGGAAAGCCATCAGAGCCGTGAAGTCCAGCAGGAAGACTATCTTCGGCTTAGTCAGGTCAACGTAGGCCTGGACTCTGGACCCCAAGGATGAACGCGACGCGTGAGTATAATGGCGGTAAAACGGCCCTTACAAAATTGAGCTGGAATGATGAAGTGACCTCTGACCCTAGTTAGGAACTTCTGAAATAGGCCCCCGCCGTTGAACGCTTCAAGGGGGTCCAAGCTGAGGGTCAACTATCTGCTCATACTGGGATGCGTAGGCCTGAGCCTCTGGGCTTGGCAACAAGACTCCAACTTCATCGACACAAATTTTGTGTTCAGCTGGAACAACCTGTTGGCCGGAAGAGTCTGGACCCTGTTTACAGCCCTTTTTCTCCATGCAAGCCCGACCCACCTCTTCGGCAACATGCTCTTCCTCTTCGTATTCGGAAATACTCTCGAAAAAATGATTGGCAGAGACTACCATCTCGCTGTCTTCTTCATTGGAGGATTCACGGCATTCCTTGTGCCTCCAGCCCTCGGACTCTACGCGCCTGACACGGGTATGCTGGGAGCTTCAGCGGCCATCTTCACATTGGCAGCCTGTGTGATGCTGATGAATCCGCTGAAATTCTCGTTCCTCTTCATGGCTCCGCAGGGGCTGGTCGCTATGTTCTACTTCCTATACAACGTAGCCCTTGTCTACGATCCGACCCTGATCCCAGGTCTTGGCTACGACCCTAACATCGCCTACATCGCGCACGTCATAGGCTTCACCGTCGGCATACCATTCGGAATCTCCTGGAGCAAACGCTGGCCGAGAAACCTCCTAATAACGCTCGGACTCTTCGGCATATACCTGGCGATACTCGCGATCCTCGCAACGTTCTTCGGTCTAAGACTGCCCCTCGGCCTACTCTAGCTGCTGTTCCACAAGTGGCTTGAGCTTCAAGAAGACCTGTCTAGTCGCCCGCAAATCGTCAAGACAATGCTCCCGTATTAACGCAAGCGCTTTCCTATCTCCCTCAACAGCTAGAACGTAGAGGTGTGGAACATCAAGTCCCATCGGACCTTTCTTCCGATCGATTTGGAAGAAGTCACAAACATGGTCGAGATAGGTGAAGGTGAGTCTCAGCCGACTCTTAACGACATCAGCAAGATCAATGTGAGGCTTTCGAAGAATAGATCGCGGATCAAGACCGTGTTTCATGAGGCGAGTCGTTAGAAACGGAATATCGAAACTTCGACCGTTCCAACTCACCAAGACATCATAGCTCTCCAAGCGTTTTGACAGTTTCGACAACAGCGACTTCTCCTCCCTCGTTCTCCTCGCTTCCAAATACTCGCCCCTTCCCGCGTCGGACATGAGCCCAGCACCAACGAGTACTCCCGCATCCCCCTCAAGAGATGTCGTCTCTATGTCGAGAATCACGATCTTTGCAGCCATGGTTTGCTAATTACTGGTTCAGAGCTTAAGCGCTTTGGGAGCGCTCTCGAAAGGAAGATATTCGGGCCTCAGCCCTTAAACTGTCACAGACTGACTCTCGTTGGAGACCGCTGCCATAGTCCAAGTTGCTAACTTGGAGAAGACCTACCGCCTCGGCAACATCACCGTGCAAGCGCTTCGCGGGGTCAACTTCACACTCTACCAAGCAGAGTTCGTAGTCGTAACCGGTCCTTCCGGGTCCGGAAAAACAACGCTCCTCAACATTATCGGAACACTAGACAAACCATCAGCTGGAACGGTAACAATTGACGGAGAGGAAATTACTCGTATGAAGGATGGTCAACTGACGAAGCTTAGACGCCACAAGATCGGCTTCGTCTTCCAATTCCACAACCTCATCCCTGTCCTGACGGCGCTGGAAAACGTGGAGCTGCCACTGTTGACTGCAGGAATGAAGCCGAAGCCCGCCAAAGAGCGAGCTGGCCTGATGCTTGAACGTGTAGGATTGAGAGAACGCCTAACCCATCTACCAGATGAGTTGAGCGGGGGAGAGCAACAACGGGTCGCGATCGCCCGGGCGCTCGCAAATCACCCGAAAATCATCCTAGCCGACGAACCGACCGGGGACCTAGACACGAAAACAGGTGCAGAAGTGGTCCAGATAATGTACGAATCAGCGAAGAAAGAAAACGCCTCTGTCCTCGTCGTCACGCACGACCCGGTAGTCGCAGATAGAGCAGAGA
>Ga0209761_1000607_pt1 | contig 22229 bp, 14 predicted proteins | sample GraSoi013_1_40cm_4_FD_185818 | JGI IMG/M metagenome (GOLD analysis project Ga0209761, IMG submission 185818) | Grasslands soil microbial communities from the Angelo Coastal Reserve, California, USA - Sample 09_25_2013_1_40cm (SPAdes) (version 2) | ecosystem: Environmental > Terrestrial > Soil >...
GAGTCCCCGAGATGGATGCGCACCACGTCGGTCTCGTCCACCTTCACCTTCGCCTGGATCACGGACAGATCGGAGACGGTCATCAGCAGACCGACATCCTTGGAGAACGTGCTCGGCACCGCGACCTCCCCTTCCTCCACGGGGAGCCGCGTCACCCGTCCCGACATCGGCGCGACGAGCGTCGTCTTGCGCAGATTGTCGCGGGTCGACTGGACCGCGGCGCGGGCTTGGTCTACCTGGTGCTGCGCGGCGGTCAGGTTCGCCTCGGCGATGTCGAACGCGGTCTGCGCCTGCTCGAGTTGCTCCTGCGAGATCAGGTTGGGGTTTTGGGCCCGCAGCTCTTTGGTGCGGCCCAGCGCGCGCTGCGCTTGGTCCCGGTTGGCCTTCGCCTGCACCGCGGCGGCCTGTGAGGAGGCGTAGGTCGCCTCCGCCTGCTGCAGGTTCGCCTGGTAGATCGTCGGATCGATCTGGAGCAGGAACTGCCCCTTGGTGACCAGATCGCCCTCGCGCACCGCGATCTTCGTGATGCGCCCGGTGATGTCGGCCGAGATATCGACCTTCTTCTTCGGCTGGATCTTGCCGCTCGCGGTGACGGCGGCGACCAGGTCGCGACGGCTCGCTTTCTCGAACCGGACCTCCGCGCCGCGGTCGCGCCGGGCGCCGGCGCTGATCACGACAAGCCCCACGATCAGCGCCGCCGCCCCGGCCCCCACCAACACTTTATTACGCTTGGACATGGCTGTCGCGTCCTCTCGTTACCGCAGCGGCCGGCCCACCGCCGCCTCGAGCGCGGCGACCGCCTTGTGATAGTCGTAGACGGCGTTCACATAGTCGCTCTCCGCCCGCAGTTGCGCCACTTGTGCGTCCAGCAGCTCGAAAAACGTGCCCGAGCCGACGCGATAGCGCTCGGTGGCGAGCTGCAGCTGCTCGCGGGCCGCCGTGCGGTTCGTGTCCTGGATCGCGATGGTGCGGTACGCGGTCGTGACCGTGAGGTACCCTTGGCTCACGTCCGTGTGCACCTGCAGCCCGCGCGCCCGCACCGATTCCTCCAGGTCCTGCTGCTGCGCCTTCGCCTGCGACACCTGGAGCGGCTGGGAGAAGTTGCTCCACAACGGAATGCTGATCGTCAGGCGCGCCTGGAACGGCTGCGGCGTAAAGTTGAACGGGTACGCTGCGTTCTGATCGCGGATCGCCTGCGCCTGCTGGGGTGTGAACGCGAGCGCGTTGCAAGGGAGCGGCGATTGCCCGGCATTCAACCAGGCGGTGTTCTCGTACTGGCACGCCGCTATGTTGGCGACCGCGCTCGCCGACTCGGCCGCGATCGTCGGGTTGATGTCGGAGAGTTTCTGCGTAAACCCCGACCAGCTGGCCGACACCGAGACGCTCGGCGTGTACGCGCCCGTGGCCGCACGGACGCCCCAGCGGGCGGCGCCCTCGCGCGCCCGCAGCGCCTTGAGCGAGGGGTTCTGGGCCTCGGCCATCGTCAGCAGGTCGCCGAGCTGCCACGCCGGCGTCTGGACGGCAAAGGTATCGGTGAGCTGCACCGTGGCGACGTCGACGGGCGGCGTGACGCCGATTTGCTGGAACAGCCGCAGCTTCTCGAGCTGGAGCCCCGTCTGCGCCCGCAGCAACGCGACCTCCGCCTGCCCGCGCGCGACCTGCGCCTGGCGGACGTCGATCAACGATGCGCGGCCTACGTCGTAGCGCGCCTGCGCGAGCTTGAGGAACTGCTCGTTTCGGTCGAGCTCCTTGCGCGCCACCTCGGCATTGTCGCGGGCCTGGAGCACGCTCAAGTACTGCTGGGTCACGCCGGTGATCAGGTTCGACTCAGCGCCCGTCACGTCCGCGTCGGCCGCGCTCAGCTGGGCGTGCTTGAGCGGGATCTGCGTGAGCGTCTGTCCGTTCAGCGCCCAGTCGAGGAACAGGCCGTAGCTCGACGACAGCGTCGACACGTTCTGCGAGAAGTTGGCCGTCAGGAACCGCTGCTGGCCGGACCCCGAGTAGCCGAAGCCGCCCGAGGCGGTGAGCGTCGGCAGAAAGGTGCTGGACCACGCGTTGCGAGCCGCCCAGCCGGCCGGACCCCGGTCATGGAGCGCCTGCCGGTAGAGCGGGTTGTGCGCGCGCGCCAGCGCCAGCGCGTCGGCGAGAGAAAGGTTCGCGGTGGCGGGTTGCTGGGTGACGGAGAGGGCCGGACAGACGGCGAGCCCGACGGACAACAGCAGGTGCTTCATAGGGTTCCCTGGGACCGGTCGTGAGGTCGTCACCTCATACGCGGGCCGCACGTTACGGGTTTCGACTTGTGACTGATGCCTACTGACTGGGCGGGAATCTAACCCGCGAGGCGCCCCCCGTCGAAGGGCTCAGGAGGCCGGCGTGCGCTCCGCCGTAACGCGGCTCGCGGGCACCTCGACCTTGAGCAACCGGCCCGCGAGCCGCGTTACGGCGGAGCGCGGTCGAGCCACAAATGTACCAACTGGTTGGCGCCGCCCGTCACCGTGACGTGGCGCAGCGACGCGGGATCGCGGTTGACGGTCGTGGCCTCGACGCCCTGGTCCTGCACGACGAGCAGCTCGCGCCGCCCGGACCGGGCAAAGATCGCGGTCACCGGCACGGGGCTCGGACCGGCGTGCCAGGCGGCGAGCAGGTACAGTGCGAACACGGAGTCGTCGAGCACCACGACGCGTCCCGAGGCGGGGAATTCGCGCGCGCGCTCGGTGCGACGTCCGAGCAGTCGCACCGTGAACCGGCCGCGCGCCAGCTGGCCCAGGATGCGGAGCGGGTCGCGGGGGTCGGCTACCGAGAACTCCAGGCTCGCCGGCAGCGAGTCGGCGCCGATCTCGAGGATGGGATTGAGCACGACGATGGGCCGGTTGCGGTCGTAGCGGACGGTGGAGGCGAGCGTCCAGCCCGACCCACCGCGAGCCGCCGACAACCGAAACGCCTCGCGGCCGATCTCCGCGGTATCTTGACGGACGAGGAGCGTGCCCTCGTCGAGCGGCGCCTGGAGCGCGAGCAGCGCGAGCAACACGACACTCATGGAATCGGGGGCGCCGGGGGGGGGGCCCCGAGCACTCGCGTCGCGATCCGCTCGTAAATCATCTTATACAAGCGCTCGCCCTTCTCCCGGGTGGCGAGCGTGGGCCGGCCGAGCGAGCCGGGGGACAGCTCGGGGAGCGACCCAAGGGCGCGGCGGTACCGCGCGCTCTGGCGCGGCGGCAGGACGAAATCCTGGGCGCGCTCCATCCGCACGAGCTGCGGTGCGAGGTAGAGCAGCAGCGACGTGTCGAGCTCGCTGCCGTGCATCGGGCCCTCCGGGTCCGCGAGGTGGCCGCTGAAGTCGAGGGCGAACACGTCCACCGTGAAGACCCGGGCCCGCCGCGTGCGCAGCGTCGAAAGCGCCTCCTGGTGCGGGTCGTGGCCGTGCGCCGTGAGGATGATGAACGCGTCGACGCCGGCCTGTTCCCAGGAGCCGAGCAGATCGTTCATCCAGCGGTGCAGGGTCTTGCGGCGCACGGTCGCGTTGCCGGCGTACGGTCGCTCGGTGGCGGTGTTCACACCGTACTCGATCGTGGGCGCGCGCAGGATGTCGAAGGCGGCCGAGAGATCATCGGCCAGGCGCTCGACGATGATGGTGTCGCATCCCAGCGGCAAATGCGGGCCGTGTTGCTCGCAGGTGCCCACGGGCACCAGGAGGCGGGAATCGCGCTCGAGGATGAAGCGGACCTCGTCCGTAACCAGAGTCTTGAGATGGCGCGGCGCCCTCATGTCCTGATCGTGGGCTGCGTCGCCGCCGTGGCTGCCGCGGAGTGGCTGCAGCACGGCGGCGGCGCTGGCTGGGCTTGGGCAGCCGGGGCGGCGGCGCTGGCGAGCGCGGTCGCCTGGGGGATGCGGTCTTCCCGGGGCATCGCCGCGGGATTGGCTACGCTCGCAAGCGTTGCACTCGGCGTAGTGCTCGTCGCCGGGACGCTCCAAATACGGCGCATCGAGTGCTGCTGGCCCGAGGTGCGTGCGGCGCGCATCCCGCGGGACTCCACCGAGCTGAAGGGTGTGCTCGCGGCGGCCGTGGCGGAAGCCCGGCGCCTCGCCGAGCGCGGGATGACCGCCGCCTTGCTGCCGCGGGACGCGGCCTTCGAACAGCTCGCGGTCGCGATGCAGGCCCGGGGCCAGGCCCCGGGGGTGGAGCGCGGCGTAGTGATCCTCGGCGCCGACGGCGAGGCCTTCGCGTGGGCGGGACGCCACCGGTTCGTTCCCGCCCGGGACACGACGGAGTTGCGTGCCGTCATCACCCCATTCTACGTGTCGCTCGAGGCCCGGCGCCAGACACAGGCGGGCGGCACGGCGGTAGGTTCGGTGCTGGTCGACGCCGCGCCCGCGGCACCCGACCGGGAAGGCGCGGTGAGCGCGCTGTTCGGACGCCGGCATGGCGTGGCGCTGCGGTTCTACGCTGCGCGCGTCGCCCCGGCCGACTCCAACGTCTTCGACTACGCCACGCCCGACGGCCGTACGCTGTTCAGCGTGCAGCCCATCCCGCCATCCCAGGGCGACGCGAAGCTCGACGCGCTGCACGGCGCCGCCGGGCGCGCCGCCGTGGCGCTCGCCGCGGCGCTGCTCATCCTCTTTGTCGCCGCGCCACCGGGGCGGTGGCGCTGGGTGGTCGTGCTCGCCACGGCGTGGTGCTTGGTGCGCGCCCCGCTCGGGCCGTCGCTCGGGCGCGCGACCCTGTTCTCGCCCGCGGTGTTCTATCGCCCGATGCTCGGCGTGTTCAGTTCGTCCACGGGATCGCTGGCGGTGCTCGGGCTGGTGCTGCTGCTCGCGGCGTCCGTGCTGTGGCGGCGCGGCGTCGCGCGACGCTGGTGGACGACGTCCGCGGCGGCGGTCCTGGTCCTCGCAGCGCCGTACCTGGTGCGCTATCTCGGTCGCGGCATCGCGCCGCCCGCCGGCGGCGTGAGCTTCGCGCTGTGGGGCTCGTGGGAGGTCGCAGTGGCAGCCGCCAGCATGGCGCTCGTGCTCGGTGCCGCGCACCAGCGCCGCGGCGCCGAGGCCGCGGCGCTGGTGCGCGGCACCGAGGCGCTGCGGGGCGTCCCGTGGACCCTCCCGGCCGCCTGCGCGTGGGCCGTGCTCGCCGGGCTCGCCGGTCTCTGGCTGTGGCAACCGTACGGCGCCTGGCCCGAGTGGTACACGTTCGTCTGGCTCCCGGCCCTCGCGGGGGTGCTGGCGCCGGCGCCGAGCCGTTGGGCGGTATGCGGCATCGCCACCGTCGCGGGCACGGCCGCTGCGCTCGTCACGTGGGGCGCGGCGGTCGAAGGCCGCCTCGGTCTCGCCGAGCGTGACGTCGCGAGGTTGGGTCGGGAGGACGACCCGCCCGCCGTCGCGCTACTCGAGCGCATGGGTCACGAGCTGCCGGCGCCCGCGCCGCGCACGGCGGGAGAGCTGTACGCATTCTGGCTGCGGTCGCCGCTCGCCGCCGAGCACTATCCCGCGAGTCTCGCCGTGTGGACGCGCGGCGGCGACCCGGTGGCCGAGCTGCGGCTCGCACGCCTCGACCTGCCGCCGCCGCTCCTGGCGGCGCTGGTGCGCTCTCCCGACACGAACCGCGGGCCGCGGGTCGAGCACGTGCCGGGTGTGCCCGGCGTTCACAACGTGCTCGTGGCGTCCCTCCCCTCGGGCGACGTGCTGACGGTCGGCGTCGGTCCGCGCACGCTGCTCATCGCGGCGGACCGCGTGGCGCGGTTTCTCCAGGGCGAGGTCGGCGCGGGACTCCCATACGTCCCCTCGCTGTCGCTCCCCAGCCCCGGCCCGCCGGCCGAGAGCGCCCGGGTCATCTGGACGCGCACCGGATGGTCGGTGCGAGGCGAGCGGCGAGTCGAGCTGCCCGGCGGCGTGCGGCATGTCCACCTGCGGGTCGACCTCCAGCCGGGGGGGCCGTGGGCGCTGCTGGTGCGCGGCGCCCTAGTCGTCGTCTTGGATGCGGTGCTGCTGAGCGCGGTCTGGCTCACCAGCCTGCTACTCGACGAAGGGGGGCGACCTCGGCTCCAGCCGGTTCTGGCGGGGCTGCGCACGAGCTACCGGGTGCGCCTGACCGCCGCGCTCGCCGGCTTCTTCGTGGTCCCGGTGATGGCGTTCGCCCTCTGGAGCTTCGCGCAGCTCCGTGACGATGCGCGCCAGGACGGCGACCTGCTCATCCGCCAGACGCTGCGCGACGCCGTCACCACGGCGGGTACCGCAGTGTCGGACCGGGCGACCAACGTCGATCGCGCCATCAGCGAGCTCGCCAACCGGCTCGACGCCGACCTCTGGCTGTATCAAGACGGCGTGTTGACCGCGACGAGCGCGCCGGTACTCGACGAGCTCGGGCTGGCGGATCCGTTCCTCGCGCCGGATGTGTTCGTGCGCATGGCCCTGAAAGACGAGCTGGAGGTCAGCGCCGACGGGAGCACGGCCGGACGGCCGGTGCGGGTGGGGTATCGCGTGGTGCTGGCCGGCGCGCCGCAGACGCAGGCGATTCTCGCCGCGCCGCAGCTGGTCGACGACGAGCGCGTCCGCCAGCCACTCGAGGACCTGACGCTCGCCCTGGTGCTCGCGACCCTGCTGGGCCTCGTCGCCGCGGTGACCCTTGCCGGCCTGGTGGCGCGCGGCTTGGCCCGCCCGGTGGCCGCGCTGCGGGATGCGGCCGTCGCGGTGGGGCGCGGTGCGCCGCTTCCGGCGTTCCCGCCCGGGGCCCTCCGGGAGTTCGCACCCGTGATGTCCGCGTTCGAGCGCATGGCGGCGGACGTGCACAAGAGTCAGGCGGACCTGGAGGAGGCGCGCCGGCGGACCGCCCAGGTGCTCGCGAACGTGGCGACCGGCGTCATCGCCCTGGATGAGGGGCTGCGCGTGACGATGGCTAACCCGCGCGCCGGGGAGCTCATCGGGACGGCCCTCGAGCCGGGAAACGTGCTCCCGCACGCGGCGTCGGCTGAGTGGCTCCCCGTGTGGAACGCGGTCAGGGAGTTCCTCGCCGCGGGCGAAGAGCGCATCGCCGAGCGCGAGTTTGAGCTGGGAGGCCGGCAGATCCGCGTGCAGATTGCGCCGCTCGGGCCCACTCGCGACGGCTGCGTCGTCGCGCTCGACGACGCCACGACGTTCACGCGCGCGGCGCGGGTCTTGGCGTGGGGGGAGATGGCGCGCCAGGTGGCGCACGAGATCAAGAACCCGCTGACGCCGATTCGTCTCGGCATCCAGCACTTGCAGCGCGCCCGCGCCGCAGGGCGCGCCCGCGACTTCGACGCCACGCTGGCGGAGACGGCGGCGCGGATCCTCGCCGAGATAGACCGGCTCGACGCGATCGCGCGGGCGTTCTCGCGGTTCGCATCGCCGCCGACGGAACAGCTCGCGCTCGAGCCGGTGGACTTGCACGCCGCCGCGCGCGAGGTCGTGCAGCTGTACTCGCTGGGCGGCGCCGAGGCGCCGACTCGCTTCGAGGTCGCGGGTGATGCGGGCGCGCCGGCCCTGGCGCGCAAAGACGAAGTGAAGGAGGTGCTCGTCAACCTGCTCGAGAACGCGCGCAATGCCGGCGCGCGCCGCGTCACCGTGCGCCTGTCTCAGGGCGGCCAACGGCTGGCCGTCGAGGACGACGGCCGCGGTATTCCAGCCGACGCGCTCGCGCGCGTATTCGAGCCCGCGTTTTCGACCACGTCGAGCGGGGCGGGGCTCGGCCTCGCGATCGCGAAACGCCTCGCCGAGAGCTGGGGAGGGACCATCGCCCTCGAGAGCGCCGCGGGGCGGGGCACCACCGTCACGATCACCTTTCAGGCCGCCGCCTAGCTTGGTGACCGGGCTCACGCCTGCGCATGGCGGATTTGACGAACATTGTTACCCTTGTCAGCGGTACCCATTCTCGGGGAGCATCGTGCGGACATTCTTCGTGGGCGCGGGACTGGTCGCACTCTGCGTCGGCTGCGCCACCGCGGCCGGCGCGCAGGGATGGGTCACCGACGCCCGCCGCATCGGCCTGGGCGGCCTGGGGCTCGACCAGGGAAGCCTGCGGCGCTACAACGCCGCCTATCGAGCCGTGCCGGGGCGAGCCGGGCAACGAGGGCGCCCCAAGCTCACCATCCCCATCCCGCTCGGCCTCATCCAATTCTTCCACGACCATCCGCTCTCCAACATCAAGAACGACCCGGCGTTCAACCACGATTCCGCTGGGTTCAATCCGGTCGAGCTCCTCAACACCTTCCTCAATCCGCCGCTGTTCCTGGAGGTGAAGAAGGCGCCGACGCCGACCAACGACGTCGTCTTCGGCATCGGGAAGGACTCGCTGCGCCTGAACCTCGGCCAAACCGCCAAGCTCGTTCCGGAGGATCAATTCGGGATTGGCGGCTCGAGCCGGCCGCTCGACGCGGGGCTGTCGATCAAAGGCGTCCGTGTCGGCGTGATGGGCTGGGTGCACGGCGAGCTCGGCTTCCAGCTCGGCGACAAGCTCCTGGGATTCCTGCGGGATTCCGTGCCCGCCGCTCCCAACACCCGCTACAACATCCCCGGCGACGCCGTGTTCGAGGCGGGATTCGCGCCGTCGATCGGGTACGCGGGGCGGATCGTGGGCGATAGCACCACCGGGCTGTACGTGGGAGGAGCATTTCACTACTACGTCGGGCTCGCCTACGCGCGCGTGAACGGCGACGGCGGGTTCACCACGGGCGACTCGATTTTCAGCGGTCCGACTCCCGTGAAGCTCGATGCGCGCGGTCTTACTCAGTACTCCAAGTTCGGGAACAGCGTCGGGCACGGCGTCGGCGGCGATATCGGGATCGCCGTGGTGACGGGACCGATCGAGCTCGGCGTCGGGGTGAACGACATCGCGGCCACGATTACCTGGCCCGACACACGGGTCGACAGCGCGCTCTACCGTGACTCGAGCTTCAGCAAGCCGGTCGCGAACCACATCGAGACGAAAACCAAGCTGCCGGTCTCGTATCTGGTCAACCTGGCGTATACCGTGGGCAAGACGACGCTCGGGGCTGACGTGCTCAACAGCGGTCGCGGCACTACGGTGCACGTCGGCGGGGAGCAGCGCGTCGGCGTTCTCGTGCTCCGCGGCGGCGTCGCGCGCGACCAGCGCAAGCGCATGGAGTTCGGCTGGGGTGGTGGGCTGCGGTTCGGGGGTCTCGGTGTGGACCTCGGATTCTGGACCCACACGAATTCGCTGTCGAACCAGCGCGGCGTCACGATGGCGACGTCGCTCTCGATCTACTAGGGGAGGCAGGATGAAGGCTAAGTGGCTCGGGCTGGCGCTTGTGAGCGCGGCGGTGGTCACGGGATGCGGGGAAGGGCGCGCCATCTTCAACGTCGACCTCTACAGCTTTCTCAAGGGGACGGGGAGCGACACCGTGCCCTACTTCGCGCTGCCGGGTTTCTCGGCCGACACGGCGAGCCCCCCCCGGAAGGTCAACTTGCCCGGGGCCGGCTCGTCCATCGTGGACAGCGTGCGAGCGTTCGGGACGGTCGACCTAGTGAATGCCACCGGGTCCGGCACTATCGGCCTCCAGGTCTACCTCGCGGCTGACTCGCTCGGAACGTACAAGCCGTCCGCCTTGGCCATCAACGTGCCCTCGAAGAGTGTGTCGGGCACCAACACGACCCGGGACACGATCCGGGTGGACCTTTCGGCTGCGTTCGACTCGCTGTTCACGAAATCCCAGCTGTGGATACGGTTTGGCGCGAGCGTCTCCAATCCCGGCGCGACGACGTTACAGGGGAAGGCGGTGCTCGCGTCACTCCTGCTGACGGTCATCATCAAGGATAAGTTCTTCTAGGATCCTGTAGGGGAGCATCTTCGCGGCCATGCATCGGTTTCTGCCCCGACTCGCGCTGCTCGGGGCCGCCCTCCCCCTGCTGCTCGCCACCTGCCGGGACGACCCGGTGGGCCCGGGGCGCGGGGGAGCTGCGTCCCTCGCCATTCAGCCCGTAGTCAGCTCCGCGGTCGATCTCGCCGCTTTCGGGTTGACGGCCGACACCATCCGCCTGGTCGTGATCCGGCGCCCGGCGGACACGCTGCGCGCGCTCACCGTCTTCTTCGATCCAGACTCGTCCCAGATCCGTCTGGCGGCTGACGTGGTGCTCCGGGCGGCGGTGGAAACCCTCACCGTGCATTTGGAGCTGCGGGGCGGCGGTTTCGCCCTGTTCTCAGGCACGCGAGCCCTGGAGGTGCGGGCCGGGCGACCAGGCGCGCCGCAGCAGATCCCAGTGACGTACACCGGGCCCGGCAGCACCGTCGCCGCCCTGACCCTCACCCCGCGCGATACCGTGCTCAGCTTCGGGGACTCGTTCCGCTTTCGCGTGAGCGCACGCGACTCGAGCGGCGCACCGGTGACCCTCTTCTACGTGGCGTGGAGCAGCAGCGACACGACCGGCCTACGTGTGAACGCTACCGGGCTCGCCCGCGCGCCGAGCGCCCGGGCGGCGCTCACGCTGCGGGCTCGGGCGCCGAGCGGCGCCGCGGACTCGACCCCGGTGACCGTCATTCCCGTCCCCACGCTGCTGAGCGTCGTGAGCGGGGCCGGGCAGACCGGGGTCGTCGGAGGCGCGTTGCCGCTGCCGTTCCGAGTGCGCGTGACGGCCGCCGACGGGCTGGGCGTGAAGGGCATCCCAGTGCGGTTCCGCGCCCTCGGCGGCGGGGGGGGCGGGGGGGGTGGGGGGGGCGCGGTCGCCGACTCGCTGGTCGTGTCGGACACGGGTGGCTACGCCGCAACGGTCGGGACGCTCGGCACGATCGCGGGGTCGCAAAGCTTCGAGGCGAGTGCGCTCGCGCTGCCCGCGACGAGCGTCAGCGCCACCGCGCTCGCGGGAGCCGTTGCGACCGCCACATCCATCGTGACGGCGTCCGCCACGAGTGTCTTGTCGGGGGCCATCGCTACGCTCACCCTGCGAGCCAAGGATGCCTTCGGGAACAGCCTCACGACGGGCGGTCGCGCCGTCGCGTTCACGGTGACGGGGGGCACGAGCACCGGCGTGATCGGTCCGACGACCGATCACGGCGACGGCACGTACACCGCGACGTTCACGGGGCTGCTCGCGGGAAGCGCCGTGACGATCGGGGCGACCATCGACGGCAGCCCTGTGACGTCGCCTCTGCCGACGCTCGCAGTATTGGCCGGCGCCGTCACGCAGGTGGTGGTCACGCCGGCCTCGGCGGCGCTCGATGCGCTGGGGCTCACGCAGCGCTTCTCCGCCACGGCACGGGACGCGAACGGCAATGTCGTCTCAGGGCAAGCGTTCACGTGGACGTCCGACAACCCACTCGTCGCCCTCGTGGACCCGAGCGGCGTCGTCACGGCGGTGGCGAACGGCACCGCCACGATCAGGGCCGCAGCAGGCGGGGTCTCCGGCAGCGGGACTCTCGCGGTCGCGCAGATCGTCCGGTCGGTGGACTCTCGCGGTCGCGCAGATCGTCCGGTCGGTGGTAGTGAGCCCGGCGTCGGCGGCGCTCGCGAACGTCAATCTGCTGCAGCAGTATGGCGCGGTCGCGCTCGATGGAAACGGGCGCCCGGTCGCGGGCCAGACGTTCACGTGGAGCTCGTCAGACCCCGCGATCGCCACCGTGGATGCGACCGGGCTCGCGACCGGCCTCACGCCCGGCTCTGTCACGATCACGGCGACCGCGGCCGGCGTAGCGGGGACCGCCACGCTCTCGGTGGCGCAGGTGGTTACCTCCGTGGCGGTGACACCCGCGTCCGCCACGCTCGACGCCCTGGGGCTGGCGCAACAGTTCAGCGCGATTGCGAAGGACGCCAACGGCGCCGTGATCCTCGGCCGGAGCTTCACGTGGTCGGCATCGCCTGCGGGAGTGGCCACGATCGATCCGGTGACCGGGCTCGCCACAGCCCTTGCGAACGGCGTCACGACGATCACGGCGACGACGGGTGGAGTGTCAGGCACGGCCACCCTGTCGGTGGCGCAGATCGTCAAATCCGTCGTGGTGAGCCCGGCGAGCGCGACGCTCGACGCCCTCGGACTCACGCAGCAGTTCAGCGCGGCGGCACAAGACGCAAACGGGAACGTGGTTCCAGGTCAGTCGTTCACCTGGTCGGCGTCTCCGGCGGGGGTCGTTGCCATCGACCCGGTGACCGGTCTCGCCACGGCGGTCGCGAACGGCGTGGCCACGATATCGGCGACGACAGCCGGTGTGTCAGGGACGGCCACGCTATCGGTCGCGCAGGCCGTGGGTTCGGTGGTCGTGAGCCCGGCGACCGCGACGCTCGACGCGCTCGGGCTGACGCAACAGTTCACCGCCGTCGCGAAGGACGCGAACGGCGCTCCCATAGTGGGGCAGACCTTCGCCTGGACCAGCTCCGTTCCGGGCGTGGCGGCGGTTGAGCCGTCGACCGGCCTGGTGACCGCGATCGGGAACGGCGTCGCGACGGTCACCGCGACGGCGGGCGGCCTTGCGGGTGCCGCGTCGCTGACGGTCGCCCAGGTCGCGACCCAGCTGGGCTACGTCACCCAGCCGAGCAACGGTCTCGCAGGGGACACGCTCGCGCCAGCGGTGCAGGTAGCGGCCCTGGACCGCACCGGCCACACCGTTGCGGCGTTTGCAGGCGACATCAGTCTGCAACTCGGCGCCACGCCGGACACCGCCGCCCTCCTGCACGGAGTGACCAACGCTGCCGCCGTGGGCGGCGTCGCGACATTCCCCGATGTGAACGTCGACTCGGCGGGGAGCGGCTACACGTTGGTCGCCGCCTCGGCGAATCTGGTGCCGGCGACCAGCGCGCCGTTCGCGGTGGGCGGCGTGATTGCCGCGGTCCCGGTCGGCCAGGGACCGCTGGCCGTGGGCGTCAATGCCGCCACCAGCCGCGTCTACGTGGCCGACAACGGCGCCGGCGCGGTGACGGTGGTGGATGGGGGCAAGCTCACCAACATCGCGACGCTGACGGGCGTCGAGCTGCCGTTCGGTGTGGGCGTGAACGAGAGTACGAATCACATCTACGTGTCGAGCGCCGGCACCGCGACTGTGTTCGTGATCGACGGCGCGACCAACAGCGTGGTGCCGATCCCGGCGGTCGGGACCAATCCGAAGGGCGTGGCAGTGGACCAAGGCACCAACCGCATCTACACCGTCGCGGACGTGGGGACGCTGGTGCCGCTGTACGCGCTCGTGCCGATCGACGGCGGCACGAACGTGGTCGTCACCACCGGAATCGTGACGCTCCCGGATGCTGGGACCGGCGTCGCGTTCAACCCCAACGATGGCCGGGTCTACGTCACGATGGAGGCGCAGAACGCCGTCGCCGTGGTAGACCCCGCGGCGGCGACGCTCATCGCTACCATCCCCGTCGGTTTGGGCCCGTACGGGATCGCCGCGGACCCGGGCGCCGACCTGCTCTATGTGAGCAACCAGGCGGCAGGCTCGGTGTCGGTGGTGGATCCGAAAGCCGGCAGGGAGGTCGCCCAGATCGCCGTTGGCCGATCCCCGCAGGGCCTCGGCGTGGACAGAGCGAGCGGCCGCGTCTACGTGGCGAATAGCGGTGAGGGTACGATCTCGATCATCGACGGCGCCAAACGGGTCGTCGTGGCGACCCTCGCCGTCGGTCCGACCCCGACCGCCGCTGGCGTGGACGCGACGACCGGTCGCGCCTTCGTCCCGGTCTCCGGCCAGAGCGCATTGAAGGTCATCCGACCCTGATGCCCGGTCGGCGCCCCGTGGCGTCGACGCAACAGGGTGCTTGACGGTCGCGCAAGCCACTCGCTCTGGCGCGACGCGCTAATTCGTTGTGTCACTGAGAGGAGTGGAGCTTGGCTCACCACACATGATGAGTGTGGCCTCGAACTTGAGGCATGTCTGCAGCGCATGTCGAAGCCCAGTTTCCATCCCGCTGTGTCGGATCCCGAACCCCGGTCGCGCGCGGCGCGAGCCGCCGACGCGTGGCAGGCGGCGTTCGAGACGCACTACGTCGACCTGTGCGAGTATATCCTCCGCCTCGTCGGGTCAGGGGAAGCCGCGCGGGACATCGTGCACGACCTCTTTCTGCACCTGTGGGATGCGCGGGGCCCGCGCGACCCGGTCCGCCTCAGCCGGCCCTACCTGTACGTTGCGGCACGGAACCGGGCGCTCAAGTACCTGCGCCACCGGCGCGTGGCCCAGGCCTGGATCGATCGCGCCAGCCACGAGGAGGCGCCGGTCTCGGACACCCCCGAGGATCTCTGCCTGCGCCGCGAGCTGGACGATGCCGTCCGGCGCGCGATCGCCGACTTGCCGCACCGCTGCCGCGAGATCTTCGTGCTCCGCCGCCGCGACCAGCTCGGCTACCGCGAGATCGCGCTGCGCCTCGGCGTGTCGCTCGGGACCGTGAAGTCCCAGATGTGGCGGGCGACGGTGCGGCTGAAAGAACAGTTGGCGCCGCACCTCGCCCCTCCCGTCACTCCCGCGAGCCGCCACACCTACCGCCTGCTCTAGCCGCCCCAGCGGCACTTCATACTCGTGGCCCATTCAGGGGTTCTCTGAGTGGGGCCTCGTGTCATGATCCAAGCATCCGACCTGCTGCGATTGGTTGAGGGCGAGTGCTCGCCCGCGGAGGCCGCGGCAATCCAGGCGTGGATCGCGGCCGATCCGGCCCGGGGGGAGCTGCTGGACGAGCTCCGAGCTGTCTGGCGGCTCACGGGTGACCTCACCCGGCCGTGGGACGTCGGGGCCGCCCGCGGCCGACTGCTCAGGGCACGCCGCGGTGCCCCGCCACCGGGGGCCCCTACGCTTCAGCTGCACTCCCGAGCCACGGCTCCGCCCCGGCCACGTCGCTGGGGGACGGCGACGGTGTGGCCCGCGCGGATCGCGGCGGCGGTCGTGCTCGTGGTCGCCGGCGCCGCCGTCTGGTCGCACCGTTCGCCGTCTGCACCGCGGCGCGAGTACGTGACGGCGCCCGGGCAGCGGGCGGCGCTCACGTTGCCCGACGGCTCCCGCGTGCTGCTCAGCGTCGGCACGCGACTCCTGGTGCCGCGCGACTACGGCGTCGTCGCGCGCGCCGTGGAGCTCGAAGGCGAAGCGTACTTCGTCGTGCGGCACGATCCGGCGCGTCCCTTCCTCGTTCGCACCGAACATGGTACGACCGAGGATCTTGGCACCGAGTTCGACGTTCGTGCTTACCGTGAGGAGCAGTCCCTGCAGGTCGTCGTGGCCACCGGCCGGGTGACGCTGCGGGGCATCGCGGCGGCCGATTCGGTGCTGATGCTGCGGCCGCGCGAGCGCGGCGTGATCGATTCCAGCGGCAGCGCGACGATCACCAGCCGCGTTTCGCTGAAGAATTACCTCGCCTGGACGCGCGGGACGCTCCGGTTCGACGATGCGCCGCTCTCGAGCGTCCTCGCGCAGCTGGAACGCTGGTACGACCTCGACATCCAGATCGCTGATCCGTCGTTGGAGCAGGAGCGGCTGACGATCTCGTTCACGACGGAATCGGCGGATGAGGCGGTGACAGCCTTGGCGAAAGTGCTGGGCGTGCGATTCACGCGGGCCGACCGCGTCGTCCGGCTCGCTCCCGTTATCACGGTTGCGGGCCTGCTCGTCGTGGCGGGCACACCGGTGCGGCTGTACGCCGCCCAAGCTAGCGTGCGGCCGGTCGCCTTGCAGGACGCCGATCCGCTCTCGCCGCTGGACCGCACGGTGAGTCTGGCGCTCGATCGCGTGCCCCTGAAAGCCGCGCTCGACGCCGTCGCGCGGCAGACCGGCGTGCGCATCGCCTATTCGCGGCGGGTCGTGCCGCTCAACCGGCGAGTCTCGCTTCAGCTCGGAGCGGTGAGCGTGGGAGCGGCGCTGGACACGCTGCTGCAAGGCACCGGTGTGGCGCCGACGCTGGACCGCACCGGTCAGATCTTGCTCGTCACGGCCCCTGACGGGACCAGCCGGAGTGCGCGCCAGACCGGCTCCGTGACCGGAACGGTCAGAGACGCGGGCAGTGGCGCCCCGCTCGCGTCGGTCACCGTCACGGTGGTCGGCACGCGGTTCAGCGTTGGGACCCAAGCCGACGGCCGCTATGCTATTAGCGGCGTGCCGCCGGGGACCTACCGGTTGCGTGCCCGGCTGCTGGGCTACGCCCCGGGGGACACGAGCGTCGTCGTGCAGGATGGCCAGGAAACCGTCGCGGACTTCGGGCTCCGCGGCAGCGCCATCGAGCTCAACCCGGTGGTGGCGGTCGGCTACGCCAACGTTCGAAAGAGTGACCTGACGGGCGCCGTGTCGTCGGTGTCGGCGGAGCAGTTTGCGACCAAGGCCGCCCCGACGGTGACGCTCTCGAGCGGCCTCCAGGGGAAGGCGGCGGGCGTGCACGTGATCGACAACTCGGGCATGCCGGGCGTCGGCGCGCGGGTGCGGATCCGCGGCAACGGCTCGATCAACGCGAACAGCGAGCCGCTCTACGTCATCGATGGCCTCCCAGCCGAGCAGGGCTCGAACTCGACCGATCCGAAGAGCAACCCGCTGATGTCCGTCGACCCCAGCGAGATCCAGTCGATCGACGTGCTGAAAGACGCGTCCGCGACGGCGATCTACGGGGCGCGCGGCGCCAACGGTGTCGTGCTGATCACGACCCGGCGGGGCCAGGCCGGCAAAAACCGGGTGACGCTGGAATCGAGCGCCGGGACTCAGACGATCGCGAAGACGATCCCGGTCCTGAACGCGCAGCAGTTCATGCTGTTGTCGAACGACGCGAGAGCCAACGCGAACCTGTCCAAGCTGTACAGTGACGCGCAGATCGCCGCGGCGCCAACCTATGACTACCCGGCAATGATGCTGCGCTCGGGGCTGCAGGCCAACCAGACCATCAGTCTCTCGGGCGGGGAGCAACGCCTGCGGTACCTGCTCAGCGGCAACTTCACGCGGCAGGAGGGGATCGAGCTCGGCTCCGACTTCAACCGCTACGGCCTCCGGCTCAACCTCGACGGCGACGTCAGCACGCGGTTCCGCTGGGGCACGAGCCTGAGCATGACGCGCGTCGCTCGCAACGCCGCCGGCGTGGAGAACGCCGCGGTCGGCAACAGCGCGAACGGCATTCAGGCCGCCATGCAGTTCGCCCCGTTCGCAGCTCCCCGCGACACGGCCGGCAACTGGATCAAGACGTCGCCGTCCACGGAGCCGGTCCCGAACCCGATCGCCCGAGCTACCGAGGAGACCGACCTCAACACGACTTCACGGATGCTCGGCAGCATCTTCGGAGAATTCGACATCACACCGGCGCTGCGTGTGAAGAGCACGTTCGGCGGGAGCTTCCAGTTCAACGGCATCCACTTCTTCGCTCCCCGCACCATCCTCGACGGCGGCGCGGGCGGGAGCGGGTGGATCTATTCGAGCCAAGGTCGGGTGCTGACCAACGAGAACAACGTGAGCTTCCACGGCACCGTCGGTCCGGGCAGCCTGGACGCGCTCGCCGGTTTCTCGGTCCAGACCACCGACAGCGAGGCCGTGCAGGGTAACGCGGCGAACTTCCCGACGGACGTCACCACCGTCTACAATCTCGGCTCCGGCTCGCAGCTTTCGCCCGCGGGCAGCGGCGTCATCGACGCCGCGATCCTGTCGTACTTGGGCCGCGCCAATTACGTCATCGCCGACAAGTACATCTTCACGCTCACGGGGCGGCGCGATGGCTCAAGCGTCTTCGGCACGAACCATAAGTGGGCGTTCTTTCCCTCGGGCGCCTTCGCGTGGCGCATCGGAAACGAGGGCTTCATGCAGAGCCAGTCGCTGTTCAGCGACCTGAAGCTGCGCGTCAGCTACGGCAAGGTCGGCAACCAAGCGGTGAACCCGTACCAGTCATTATCGCGGCTCGGTGTTGCCTGGTACTCGTCTGGTGCAACCGAGATCCCGGCGCTGGCTCCGGGCGGTGGCATGCCCAATCCCGACCTGAAGTGGGAGGAGAAGACCGAGCTCAACGTCGGGGTCGACGCGAGCCTGCTGAACAACCGGGTGACGCTGTCGCTCGACGCCTACCATGCCAAGACGACGGACCTGCTGCTCTCCGTCCCGGTCCCGTCCACGACCGGATTCTCGAGCCAGCTGCGCAACATCGGCTCGCTCCGGAACCGCGGCGTGGAGCTGTCGCTCAGCACCGTCAACGTGCAACGTGGCGACCTGAGCTGGCGCAGCACGCTGAACATCGCCGCCAACCGCAACAAGGTGCTCGACCTGGGCGGCCAGACCGAGATCCTCTTGGCGCCGCGCACCGGCAACTTCTTCAGCCCCGCCGAGACCTACATCATCCGGGTGGGCGAGCCGCTCGGCTCGATCTACGGCTACCAGGTGAACGGGCTGTGGCAGCAGGGCGACCAGTGCTACCTGAAGAACCCGAAGGACTGCACTCCGGGCGAGTACAAGATCGCCGACACGAACGGAGACAGCGCGATCACCGCGGCGGACCGCGTCATCCTCGGGTACGGCGATCCCAAGTTCTACGGCGGCTTGAGCAACACCCTTACGTACGGCCGGTTCTCGCTGGACGTGTTCTTCAGCTTTAACTACGGCAACAAGATCATCAACGCCGGCAATGCCTACGGCGGCCTCGCTATTGGGCAGGCGAACGAGCGGGCCATCGTGCTCGACCGCTGGACACCGACGCACACCGACACCGACGTCCCGCGCGCCAATGCCGCGCGCCCGCGGCGGCTCTACAGCCCGCTGGTGGAGGACGGCTCGTACCTGCGGCTGCAGACGCTCACACTCGGCTACGAGCTGCCCCCCCGGGTGATCCCGGGTGCCGGGACGGCGCGGCTGTTTCTCACCGGCCAGAACCTGGTGACGTTCACCGACTACAGCGGGTTCGACCCGGACGTCAATAGCATGGGCGGCGACCCGCGCTTCGGCGGGATCGACATCGGCGCCTACCCGCATTCCCGGGTGTGGAACTTCGGCGTCAGCGTCACCTTCTGAGCGAGGAGGAGACTACCATGAGACGCACCGTATCGATCGGCTCGTCCGCTCTCGCGCTGGCCGCGGCGCTGGTCGTGTGCGCCTGCACCGATCTGCTCACGGAGGATCCCAAGGGGTTCACGACCACGGACACCTTCTACAAGACCGGGGCGGACCTGAACAGCGCCACCATCGCGATCTACAACTCGCTGCGAGGGCTACAAGGGCAGGCCCAGTGGACCACGCCCGAGCTCGCCTCCGATCAGACGCGGGCGGACAACCGCGAGCCGAACCTCGGCACGAGTGGGCCGGATTTCCTGGACTGGGACGCGAGCACGGGTAACACGGGCGGCTATTGGGGGACGGCGTACGCCATGATCACGCGGGCGAATCTGGTGCTCGCGAACGGGCCCGGCATCGACGCGCCCAACGCGCAGATGAAGGCGTACAATCTGGCCGAGGCCAAGTTCATGCGCGGCTACGCGTACCTCTGGCTGGTCAAGGTATACGACGACGTGCCGCTCCTCCTCTCACCAGCGGAGCAGGCCAACCCACGGCCCACGCGAAGCCCGGTCGAGCAGGTCGACCAGGCGATCATCAAGGATTTGACGGAGGCCGAAGCTGCGCTCCCCGCCACTTGGCCGTCCACCGACGGGTACGGTGATCCGACCCAGGGACGCGTCACGCAGGGGGCGGCGCAGATGGCGCTGGCCGACTTATACCAGTGGCGCTCCAGCTTCATGTTGAAGAACGAATGGCAGCAGGCCTCCGACTGGGCGGACAGCGTGATCCAGTCGGGCGTCTGGGCGTTGAACAACGACTACCTCAGCACGTTCCTGCCCAAGAACAAGGGCAACAAGGAGATGATCCTTGTCATTGCCAACTCGGGCGTGACGACCAACACCAGAAGCCTGTTCCAATTGTTCTACTACCCGCGCGACTGGGGGCTCGACCAGGGCCAAGGCGGTGGCTGGGGGCTCATCCATCCGACGACGTGGTTCTACAACAGCTACCTGCCGGGTGATTACCGGCGGGACACCGGTCGCGGCTTTGCGTCCCAGGGGGCGTACGTCTGGTCGGGGTGCAGCGTCAGCAACGTGTGTCCTGCCACGAGCCCGGCTCCCAACGATACGTTCGCGGATGGGCCCATGCCCTACAAGTATCACAAGAGCGACAATGGCGCGAATTGGATGTTGAACGACGTGGATACTCCGCTGTACCGCTTTGCCGAGGCGCTCCTGATGTATGCGGAGGCTCAGAATGAGCTGGGCAACACGGCGGTCGCCGTGCCGTACGTGAACATGATCCGCGCCCGCGCGCGCAAGGGAACGGGCGCCGAGAGCCGGGCAGAGCCGCACGACTACGGCACCGCCGGTGAGCTCATGGACAAGCTGTCGGTGCGCGAGGCGATCTACATGGAGCGCGCCTGGGAGCTCGCGTTCGAGGGGAAGCGCTGGTTCGACCTGGTGCGTCGCGACTCCGAGGAGCCGGGGTACTGGGCCAACAGCCTCCGCGCGCACGACCCGAACGTGGAGAAGCTGCACGCGCTTGCGGACTTCAAGAAGCGGTTCCCGATTCCGCAGACCCAGATCAACGCCAACCCGGCGCTGACCCAGAATCCCGGCTACTGATCACGCTGCCCGAACGCGCCCCTCGTCGCTGCAGCCGGCGAGGGGCCGTTTGTTGTGAAACGGCCCGGAGAGGAACCCCGGCGGCACCTGGAGTGTCCAAGCGAGTACGACCCAGGTACCTTCGTCTGGTCCTTTCGGTCTAACTCCAACGAGCTATGGGATTCCCGCAACAGCAGGGGGGAGGTTTGTCCCTGGCGTGCGGCCTTTACTCTCTCCCAGGAGTGCCCCGATGATCGGCATGAAGCTCCTGCGCCCTCATGTTATCTCCCCCAGCTGCGGGCTTGCCCTCGCGCTCGTGGTCGGCTGCGCCGGCCCGGCAACGCGACAACTCGAGACGCCCACCCCCGACGACGAAGTCTCCGTGGGGTACGGTACTCAGCAGAAGAGCAACATCACCGCCGCGATCACGTCGATCTCGCCGACGGACGCGGAGACGCGCGTGGCGCGGGTCGAAGACCTGTTACGCGCTCGCGTACCGGGCTTGGAAGTCCTGCCGCTGCGGGATGGTACATTCACCCTGCGGATCCGTGGCCACCACGGCCTCAGCGGAAGCGTCGCCGCCGACGAGCCGTTGCTCGTGATCGACGACATTCCGGCCCTCGGGTCGGCCGGTGCGATGCTGGCGAGTCTCGCGCCGCAGGACATCGCGCGGATCGACGTCCTGAAGGACGCCGGAGCGACGGCGGTGTACGGCTCGCGGGGCGCCAACGGCGTGATCATCATCACCACGAAACGCGGGCGCTAGCAAGCTCAAGCGATCCTGGGCAGCGAGGTGTAGGGGCGCAGCGTGCTGCGCCCCTACGCCTTTATATTCCCTCCGTGACCGACTACCAGCGTCGCAGGACCGTAACGGTCGACGTCGGCGGCGTGAAGGTGGGCTCCGCCCATCCGATCGTCGTCCAGTCGATGACCAACACCGATACCGCCGATATCGCAGCCACGGCGGCACAGGTGCGGGCCCTGCATGCCGCCGGGAGCGAGCTGGTGCGCGTCACGGTGAACAACGAGGCGGCCGCCGAGGCCGTCCCGCACATCGTGGCGCAGGTGGACGTGCCGGTCATCGGCGACTTCCACTACAACGGCCATTTGCTGCTCACCAAGTACCCGGCGTGTGCCCGCGCGCTCGCCAAGTACCGCATCAATCCCGGCAACGTCGGGGCGAAGCGCCGCGACGAGCACTTCCGCACCATCATCGAAGTGGCCCTCGCGAACGACCGTCCGGTACGCATTGGCGTCAATTGGGGGAGCCTCGACCAGCAGCTCCTCACCGAGCTGATGGACGAGAATGCGCGCCGTGCGGAGCCGCTCGACGCGCGCGACGTCCTGATCGAAGCCATGCTGGCGAGCGCGCTGCGCTCGGCCGAGCTCGCCGAGCAGTGCGGGTTGCCGCATGACCGCATCATCCTGTCGGCCAAGGTATCGGGCGTGCAGGATCTCGTGGACGTCTATCGCCGGCTCGCCCATCTCGCCGAGTACCCGTTACACCTCGGGCTCACCGAGGCGGGGATGGGCGCGAAGGGCATCATCGCCAGCGCCGCGGGCCTGTCGATCCTGCTGCAGGAGGGCATCGGCGACACGATTCGCGTCTCGCTCACCCCGCGGCCCGGGGGGGACCGCACCGAGGAGGTGCAGGTCGCGCAGCAAATCCTCCAGTCGCTCGGCCTGCGCAGCTTCACGCCCCAGGTGTCGGCGTGCCCCGGCTGCGGCCGCACCACGTCGACCTTCTTCCAGGA
>Ga0209761_1000609_pt1 | contig 22224 bp, 27 predicted proteins | sample GraSoi013_1_40cm_4_FD_185818 | JGI IMG/M metagenome (GOLD analysis project Ga0209761, IMG submission 185818) | Grasslands soil microbial communities from the Angelo Coastal Reserve, California, USA - Sample 09_25_2013_1_40cm (SPAdes) (version 2) | ecosystem: Environmental > Terrestrial > Soil >...
CTTGTATATGGTGGCCATTCCGCTTGGCAGCCTACAAACCTTCAGCACGTTCCAGAACTGGAACTATTGTCTCGAATATGCAAATCCTCCAACTACAACCGCAACTATAGGCCTCGGTGCTTTCACAATACAGTGGATGTAGGTGACACGTGCCAGACATTTCTCTAACCACCCTTTTTCTTCTATGTGCCGCAGTCTTCGGCATCGGATTCAGTCTGGGATGGATGGTCCGACTGAGCGGCCAGACCATTACCCGGAAAAAGGTGGAGAAAGTCGAGGATACCGCGGACTCTGCTTGAGGTTTCATAATCCCGTCTTCACTCGTTCCTACCAAAACCCTTTTGGCCTGCCGATGTGTAGTTAGAGTGAGAAACTTTGTCAAAAACCGAAAATGAAAAGCTCCTCCCCGAAGGGGTAGGGGTTCGTGGGTTCGAATCCCACCTCCCGCACCAACCAAGAAAATCACTGAAGGCCAGCTCACCCGTATTGCGAAAGTATTCGGAGCAACATCCTTGATCTCGGGCTTTTCCACTACTCCGGCGCATGAGACCCTCAATGGATCCATTTTCTTCTGAGAGGTCTTTCTGTCTGCGCAGGTTTCTTGGCTTGTTTTCCGTAAACGGGCGTGTAATGGGCTGGTCCTAGGGTTCTCGATCCCCGTTGAATCCCCTAGCGAGGGCGTGAAAACCGCGGGGTTCAAATTGACCGGGTTGGAATCGTGATCTGGGTTGATTCCAGCCCCGTCTTGACTGATTTGCCCTGGAATTCGAGATTACTCCAGTGCCTATGTTGCTTGTGATTCGGAGGGGTTACCTATCATGGATCGCTGCTAGGTGGGCGAACATGATCTGCCCGATGGCGCTACCGAGCCGAGGCTTCATCCGCTGGAGAGATTATCCGCTCGGAAATCGTATCCACGTGGAGGCCCGAGCTTTGCGTGTCTTTCGAAGATCGTGTCCTTCAATTTTGTGAGTTCCCTCTCCATCGACTCGTAGGTCATGCTCCTCAAGTTCGAGTCCTTGTACCAAATCAGCTGACCTGCAAGTCGCGTCCACCTGATCCTTTCCTTTGACGGAGTACGCTTAGACATCGCCATCCTCCTAGCCTCTTGGATCATCTCTCGAATCGCCTCAATCATCTGGGCCCTTTCTGACGTGCGCCACTTGGCCATCAACGGATAGTCACCGATCTCAACCTCGGAGGGAGGGTCCGACATGTAGGAGACCAACCAGAGAAATACCCTGACCTACTATTTCCACCATAGAGAACGGTGAATACTGCTCAGCTGCCCCGATCCGTGAGTGGTTGTTTTTGGCGCCGGGAGTGGGATTTGAACCCACGCGGCCCGCAAGGACCACAGGCTGACAGGAGCCTATTTTTTCCAGGCCTAGGCCCACATTCTTCGAGTGGACTGCCCTGTACCAGGCTCAGGAATCCCGGCCCAGTCTCGCCCATTGACAGTAGCAGTATTTTCCCCTTTGGGATGATGCGAGAAGACGAGACAGACATTGATCGGTCGAGAAATAGGAAATAGAGTGGCGGTGGGTGCGGGCCAGCCGTCAACCCTTAACGGGCGAATGGCAGTGTCCGCATCCGGGGGACGCCACCCTTGAATCGGCTAAGTCGCTAGATGCGATTCTAAGCCTCGCGTAACCAACCAACACGCACAATCGTTACTACGAAATATCCCTCTTGTAGGCACGATTTTAAGTGGGCAATAGCAAGTACTCACGCGACGCTCATGGAACGCTGCGCCGTTTGCGGGGCGGAAGAATTCATCCCCTACGTGTGCAGATACTGCGGCCGCGTCCACTGCGTCTACCACCGACTACCCGAAAACCACGAATGCCCCAACATCCAGCAGGCGCGAGCTCCGAAACCCATCATCCGAGTCGAGCGACGATCATCCGGGACAAACCTGAGACTGATAAGAGCCCCAAAGCTATCCTCGATATCAAGCCGAGAACTCTACGCGCTGACCGCGGCTCTACTTGTCTTAGGCCTCAGTTTCTCGATGAGATTCGTGTTCGGCGGCCTGAGACCACTTGAGCTTCTAGAAGTCTTCATTCTCACTATCCTGGTGATAGGGACAGGGTTCCTCGGACATGAGCTTGCGCACAAGTTCAGCGCTCAACAATTCGGGTGCTGGGCAGAATTCAAGCTCTGGACCGTGGGAGCGATCATGGCTCTACTATTCGCCGTAATTTCCCAGGGCACCTTCATCTTCGCTGCTCCAGGCGCGGTCTACATCGCTTCCCGGTCAAGCTACTTCGGCGAAGGAATCGACCGGAGGGCCAACGGAATAATATCGCTCGTCGGACCCCTCGTCAACATAGGAGCCGCGGCAATATTCGGGCTCGCCCTAGTGGCCTCCACAGCTCTCGGTTTCGGAGACATCGTAATCGGTCATAGCTTCTATTTTCTTCAAGAGGGCATCCAAATCAACCTCGTCCTAGGTGCATTCAACATGATTCCCTTCTTCATCCTAGATGGGCAGAAGGTCTTCACCTGGGACCGAAGAGTCTGGGCGGCAGTTGCGATTCCACTGTGGATAGCGGTCGCGATCTCAGTGCTCCGTGTTTTCTGAGTTGCTCCTGAATCTCAACACGCTTTGTCCAAAGAACCGGTATTCCTGGCCACACTTCGAACATACAACCTCATTTTCCTGATCAGGGTTGACCTCGACTGTGATCTCGTCCCCGCAGTTGCAGACAAAAGTAACCTTGTTCTCGCTCAAGCTTGTCAATTGAATTGCTTCACTACTGTACGAGCATGCTTTGGCTTCCACAGCTTTGGATAAGTGTCGGTCGGCATGATCACCCTAACGGTCTTCGCAGCCAGCCCACGTTCATCCTTCATCATCTGTTCGGTTCCCATGAGGGCTCTTGATAACGCGACGAGTTCTCCTTTGAGAGTGAAGAGCGCAAGTGAGGTCTTGGGACGTATGCCCTCGCTTAGCTTGACTATCCCAGGAACAGCAAGATCCGCACCATGACATATTGAACTAACCGCCGAATCACGAATGTAGATCCGCGGAACATATTCAAAAGCGTCCTCCATTGGTCTCACGATCTGACGCACCATCCCTTCTCTTTCGTCTGGGGAAGCCTGAGAGAGTTTGAGGACGTCGTAGAGGGAGTGTATGTCTTTTTCAGTGAAGGATCCTGATCTCGTCCTCCGAAGCTCTCGCATGTGAGCTCCCACTTCAAGGACTTCCCCTACATCGTAGACTAGTTTGCGGATGTAAGTTCCTGCTTGACAGGCGACACGCAACAGAACTTGGCGTCCGTCAATCTCTACATCATCGATGGAATAGATTGTTCTTTTCCGGACTTCCCTCTTCACCGCAGCCCTCACCGGAGGTTTCTGAAAAATTTCGCCGACAAATTCCTGCAATACTCCGCGGAGTCTGGTCTCGTCAACGTCACCGTGCATTGTCATGAGGCAGACGTACTCCTTCCCAGTGAGGAGGAATGCCTGGATAGTTTTGGTAGCGTCTTCCAGAGCTAGCGGGAGCACGCCCGTGACCATTGGATTACTCCGGCCCTAAGCTGGACCTCTAGAGTTCCACCATGGCCAGCATGATGCAGCCGCATTAGACGTTTGACCCAGGCTACGACCTCGTGACTTGAGGGCCCGGAGGGCTTGTCTAGGTTGATCAAGCCGAATCTGATGTGTTGATCAATCGTCCTCTTTTCGGGTGGACAGCCTAAGGCTGGGTCTGTTTCCTCGTCGATCTTGGTGAGCAACTTCTGTGACTTATTCCAGGGAGCTTGCTGTGACAATCGATTTTTTCTCCACCAGTGGTGGAGCATTTTCTTGTTCTTAAACTGTGATAGTAACGTGCCTGTCCGTTCGTAGAACTTGGACTGGGACGGGCAGAACCTAGTCTTGCCTTGTCTAGGCTGCTACGCTGATCTCTTTGATTGTGACGATCTCTTTCAGGTAGTTTGTCTTTTTCGCCTTTTCAGCTACTTTGGCGACGTCCTCGTCGGCTGCGCCCTTCTTGATCTCTATTGTCTCCGGTGTCGGTTCGACGTGTTTGACGTTGGTTCGACGGCGGCGGACCCCATTCACTTTCTTGGGTCCGGTGATTAGAACGAAGTTCTTGTCGATAACGTCGACTATGACGCACTTGCGTCCGGCTTCTCTGCCATTGAGTTTGACGCAGACGCGTCCGACTTCGATGGTTGGCACAGTCTCACCTCTATAGCTTGATCATCGGTCGATGGAATTCGTCATTTAAGGTTTCGTTGTAGTACGCGCTGGGGAAGCAGATCCAGTCGTGTCTTGGGAGAAAAAGCGGTTCTCGGGGTCTAGTGTTTTAGTGTTGGTCTCGATCTTGCCACGATCTCTCTGGCGGCCATGACTTGACGTGGATACTCCTTGCCTCTTCCGGAGAGTCTCTTGTCGGCCCTCTGGGCCTCAAGCTTCGATGTGATGTAGTTGACAGCCTTGTGAATGTCGAATTGTTTGCAGCTGAAAATGTCCATGAAAGCGTGCTTGTTGTCGGGGAAGGTGTGAATACTGATGTGGCTCTCGGCAATGATCACAAAGCCACTGATCCCCCACTCCGTGGGATTCTCCTTAGGTTTGTAGACGAATACATATGGCGCCGTGATCTTATGCATGTGGATCACGTCCGGAAGCTCGTCTAGGAGATCGTAGATGTAAGTAAGGTCGGAGAGCTTTTCAGGATTACACTCCGACAAATCCAGTGTAAGATGTGGTCCGAACATTTCTGGAGTTGATTTCTCTTTTTACGAATATTTTTCGGATGAATGGCCAACAAGGCGCGTGGCGTATTTAAGAATTGTTTACACAACAACCGAGTTCGTTGGTAAATTTTTTTCCGGTGAGAAAAAAATCCGCAGTCGTAGAAAATATTTGTTGCACGAACTTTTTCACCGAAAAAAATTTTGCAACCAAATCAGAAATTTCCAGGGGATTGAACGAGTTACAGTCAGCGAGATCCAAAACAGATCAGACACGAACCTGCTAAGTGCCTGTATCATGAGGCGCAAAGCTGTCGCAAAGTCGAAACGTTAAATTAAGCGATAAGGTGGGCTTCCTCTTCCTCGTGTAAGCGCGATGTCAAGAGAGTTCAGGCTCATCCTCCGCGTACTCGGAGCGGACGTCGATGGGACCAAGAAAGTACCGTTCGGGCTGAGCAGGATACGAGGAGTTGGGCCAAATTTCGCCCAAGCCGTCGTGAAAGTAGCCCGGATCAGCCCAGAAGCGAGAATAGGAAGCCTCAGCGAGGCGGAGATTTCACGATTAGAAGACATCATCAAGGATCCTGCAAAGCACGGAATACCCTCACGACTGTTCAATCGGCGAAAGGATATCGAGAGTGGACGAGATATGCACCTCATTGGGCCAGATCTCGCGCTCAGAAACAAGGCCGATATTGATCTGATGAAGGACATCAAAAGCTGGAAGGGAATCCGACACTCGCTTGGACTGAAAGTGAGAGGCCAGCGCACTAGAACCACAGGTCGCTCAGGAAAAGCTGTAGGAGTCAAGAAGAAGGTGCTCATGGAAGCAGCACGCGCTGCGGCGTCAGGGAAGAAGGAAGAGAAGAAGGAGTAGTCTTTGGGAGACCCTAGAAAGCCGAGAAAGACATACCAGACTCCTCGCCATCCATGGCGGAAGGAACAGCTTGAAGCCGAGCTCCATCTTCTCGGCGAGTATGGTCTCAGAAACAAGCGGGAACTAAGACGTCACGAGACGATGCTGTCAAAGATACGAGGGATAGCAAGAACTCTTCTCGGTGGGTCAGAAGATCAAAAGTCCCAGATTGAAAGTCAATATCTTAAGCGTCTTGCACGGCTTGGAATCCTTCCCGAATCTGCCAGCGTCGACAACATTCTCGATCTCAACGTCAAAGACTTGATGGAAAGACGCCTACAGACTATCGTTTTCAGGTCGGGATTGGCAAGGAGCATTCACCAAGCACGCCAGTTCGTCAGTCATGGTCACATCAGCATCGCGAACGAGATCGTGTCAGTGCCAAGCTACATTGTCAAACGCGATGAGGAGTCAAGAATCGCCTTCGATCAGAGAAGCCCACTAACCAATGCTCAGCATCCTGCGCGAGCAGCGCCCGGGGGCAAGAGACTCGCTAGGGTCATTGAAGAAACGCCGGTAGCCGTGGCACCCGCGATGCCTGCGCTCCCGGTAGTTTCACCTGAGATCAAGGAAGAGGTTGCGGCGGAACAACCCTTGGAGCTGGTCGAGCCTGAGGAAGAACTGGCGGCTGAGCCCGAAGCAGAGAAAAAGTAACAAGCCACTTAAACTAAACCCGTCCTTCATTCGAGACCTGGGCACTTCATGGTTATCTCCGCAGGTATAATTCTCATTGCAGGAGGACTCTGTGCCTGCGCGCCTCTCTTCAAACGCATTTCGCAGGCGCTTGGACGCGCGCTATCCATTCTCGGGTTCCTCCTCGGTATAGTGGTGCTCATAGTCGCAGTTGATTATGCCCTCAGCCTTGGATTTCTCTCAGGCGAGATTTCTGCCAGTGTCGCATCGACGACTTCGCCTTATCTGAAGTATTTCCTACCGGCCATGATTCTACTCGGGATTCTGCTTATCTCCCGCCCCATTCGAAACGTTCGCTGGGCCTCCCTCATCTCCCTTGCGTTGGGCTTGCTCATAGCGTACTTTCTAAGAACATTTCTCCCATCCCTTTTTACAAGCACCACAGTTCTCGTGGTTGTCTTCCTCATCGCAACTCTTGCAATCTACACCCTGCTGAGATTCGTTGAAGACCTCTTTGAATTCATAGGCTCAGTGCTAGCCTTCCCACCAATCGCTATCGCCATCGGGCTGGTCAATATCTACTTCGGAATCCTATTCTTCACAATATAGCAACTCATGGCCGATCCAGTGTAGGGAGGCCAGTCTACAGAGATGTTTCGCCGGATGAATAGCTCCAGCGAAGGGAAATCCGGTTCCTTGCGGCTTAATGGTCGGCAACATTGATGCGCCGCCATGCGTCGAGTCGTGGTCGATAGTATTCTCTCCCTCGACGGATATTTCGCGGGACCCAAGAACGAGATCGATTGGTTCCTCTTCGACGAGGAATCCCTGGAATGGTCGCGTGAGATCCTACGGTCGGCGGGGACCACTCTGTTCGGACGCGTGACCTGCGAAGAAATGGCAGCGTATTGGCCGACGGCGAAGGACAAAGAGCCATTCATTTCTAACAAATTGACCGAATTGCCAAAAATCGTGTTTTCGAGGACGCTAAAGAAGGCGGAGTGGAACAATTCGAGCGTAGTCAGCCGATCTCCCCAGGAAGTCGTGGCGAAGCTAAATCAGAACCAGGGGAGCGACATCGTCGTGCTCGGGAGCTCGAGTATCGTTCTTCCTCTGGTGAAAGACGGTTTGGTCGACGAGTATAGGATCCGCATTCAACCCATCATCCTGGGACAGGGTCGGCCCCTACTCATCGACAAAAGCGCACGTCACCCTCTGAAATTGGTCGGCGCCAAGTCTTTCAAATCCGGAGTCGTCGCGCTCACCTACACCCCCGCGCGGCCGCCCGGTGACGGGTGAGATTAAACAGTGAGCCTAGAATGACTAAGGTCAAACATGTGTCCGTCTGTATGTTCTGTTTGAGCTTCGTTCCACTGAAGCGAAAGATTGAGGGTTCAGCCGATGACTCAACCGGCGACAAAATAGGAACGATTTGAGCGATTAGACAGGGTACTCCTTGTCATGCGCTAACTATCGTGTTAACAACGACCCAAATGTCTAAAACTCGGATGATGGCGAAGTTTTTCGTGAACAGCTTTAAATAAAGTCCGGACCGCTTGCCCGGGGCACTTCATCCTGGAAGCATGATAGCTAGATGGACATTAAACTCCTGAGTAAGGAACAAGAAACGCTCCGCTTCGTGCTTTCAGACGTATCACCCGCCTTCGCCAATGCGCTGCGCCGAATAATGATCTCAGAGGTCCCGGTGATGGCGATTGACGATGTCATGATTCTTGAAAACAACTCTGTGATGTACGATGAGATCCTCGCGCACCGTCTCGGACTGATCCCGGTTACAACCGACACATCTTACAACCTGCCGGAAGAATGCACCTGCAAGAGTGAGCTGGGCTGCGAAAAATGCCGAGCATCATTCTCGCTAGAAATAGAAGCTTCTGAACCCATCGAGGTAGTCTATTCCTCCCAGCTTAAGCCCGAGAACCCGGAAGTTAAGCCGGTCTCCGACAAGATTCCCATCGTGAAACTCACCGCAGGCCAGAAAATCAAGCTCGAGGCATACGCTAGGCTCGGGAGAGGGAACGTCCACGCGAAATGGCAATCTGTCTCTGCCGCGACGTACGACTATGACGAGAAGGCCCGGACCTTCACGTTCCTTGTCGAGTCAACTGGAACGATGCCTCCCGAAAAGATCGTCCTTGAGGCTGCACGGATAATCAACGCGAAATCCGTCGGCTTCGGCGAAGGACTTGGAGGAATGACCGAGAGTTGAAAAAAATAGTTGCAAGTCTCTCACCGGAAGAAGAGGTTGTTGACGCGTCAAATCTGATTCTTGGAAGAATGGCAAGCTACGTTGCGAAGCAAGCCCTCGAAGGGAAGAAGATGGTCGTGCTGAATGCTGAACGTGCCATTATTTCAGGGACAAAGGCGAGAGTTGTCGCCCGGGCCAAGACAAAACTGAAAACGCGAACGCTCGGCAACCAGGAAAAAGCCCCAACTCATCCTAGAAGGCCTGACAACTATGTCCGGAGGGTTATCAGGGGAATGCTTCCTTGGAAGAAGACTCATGGAAAACAGGCCTTCCACAGAGTCATGGTCTACATCGGAGTTCCTAAGGAATACGAAGGCAAAACCTACAACACTATATCCCATGCAAACGCGTCAAAGCTGAGAGTTCCCTTCATCACCGTCGCTCAACTAGCAGAAGAGATCGGGGGCATACCCGCCTGAGCGAAAAGAAGAAGACTGTACTCGAAACGGGCAAGAGAAAGACCGCAATAGCTCGTGCTGTTGTAAGACCTGGAAAGGGCCGAATCTACTTCAATGATCGTGCTCTCGACTATGTTAGTCCCGAGATCGTCCGGATGAAGATCCAAGAACCACTGATAATAGCTGGAGACAGGGCTAAAGGCGTAGACATACGAGTATCAGTCAATGGCGGAGGTTTCATGGGCCAGGCTGAAGCCGCCAGAATCGCTATCGCGCGATCACTTGCCTCGTGGACCAAGAGCAGCGAGCTGAGAAAGAACTTCATTGCCTTCGACAGAGTAATGTTAGCTGGGGATCAACGAGTAAGCGAACCCAAGAAGTTCGGTGGGCCAAGCGCACGACGAAGAAAACAGAAATCGTACAGGTAAGAGAGAAAGAAAGTGATCATCCCAGTAAGATGCTTTACCTGCGGCAAACAGATAGCTGACAAGTGGGAAACCTTCAATCTTAGGGTTAGAGCCGGCGATAGACCCATCAAGGTACTAGACGAGCTAGGGATCCGACGATACTGCTGCCGAAGAATGCTCATAACTCATGTCGAGATAATCGACGAGTTCCTAAAGTACCCGCAAGTCTCCGCTAAGAAACGAGCCGAGATCATCTAGACGAGGAACCTTGTTGGAAAGCCAAGACATCGAAGACAGAGAAGCAATACCGAGAGCAGAAAACCTGCTTCTCTCTCTAGAAGAGCTCCTGGCTGCAGGACTCCACATTGGCACACGGATCAAAACCGTGGATATGGAAAAGTACATTTTCAGAGTCCGTCCTGACGGCCTGTTCATCCTCAACATCGGGGAGACAAACGAGAAGATTAGGATCGCTGCCAGATTCATGGGCCGATTCGATCCTGGAAGAGTGCTGGCCGTGTCTTCGAGACTCTACGGTAAGACCCCTGTGGAAAAGTTCGCAGAGATCACGCGTACCGTTCCAATCGTAGGCCGATTCATGCCGGGACTCATATCCAATCCCCTACAGCCCCACCACGCAGAACCACAGGTCGTCCTGGTCACTGATCCCCGAGCCGACTGGCAAGCAATCAAGGAAGCAACTTCCGTAGGCGTGCCTGTCATTGCTTTGTGCGATACCGACAACGTTTTTTCCGGGGTTGATTTCGTCATCCCGGTAAACAACAAAGGAAGGAGAGCTCTCGCGGTGGTCTATTGGCTCCTCGCCAGACAAGTGCTCCGCGAACGAGGAGAGCTTCCCCAAGATGGAACAATCCCTCTAACTGTGGATGATTTTGAAACGAAGCTTGCCGCCATGCCCATGGGACGAGCTTCCGGTGGAGAGGCGTGAAAACACGCCCGCCGGCACAAGCAGGCACCTTCTACCCCGACACTGAAGGCGCGCTCCGGACCAAAATACACAACTGCTTCCTTGATCCCCTCGGACCAAGATCAATACCATCCATTCCCGCCACACGTGACGACCAGCTCGTAGCGATAGTTGTACCACACGCGGGATACGATTACTCCGGGCCTGTAGCTGCCAACAGCTATTTTCAACTTGCCTCGTCAGGCTTGAGGGAATCTGTGATAATTCTGGGGCCTAACCATACGGGTTACGGTAGCGGCGTCTCAACAATGACAGACGGGCAATGGGCAACTCCGCTCGGTGAAGTTCCGATAGACAAATCCTTGGCTTTCTCGATTACGAGATTTTCGAGTCTGATCGATGTCGAAGAAGAAGCTCACAAGAGAGAACACTCGATAGAAGTCCAACTTCCTTTCCTGCAATTCATCTATCCAAGACGCTTCAAATTTGTACCGATCTGTATGATGCTCCAAGACCTTGGAACAAGTATGGAAATTGGCGACGCTATCGCCAAGGCGTCCGCAGAGACAGGAGCGATGCTTATCGCCTCATCAGACTGGACACACTACGAACCCTACGAGTCGGCAAGGAAGAAGGACATGGAAGCCATCGAGGCCGTGCTCGAAATGGACGAGAAGAAATTCCAAGACGTGATCGAAGAGAAAAGTGTCTCAGCGTGCGGATACGGCCCTGTCACTGCAGTAATACACGCATCCAAGATCCTCGGCGCGAAAGAAGCCAAGTTGCTATCATATCAGACGAGCGGAGACACAGCGGGAGACAAGAGTTCAGTGGTCGGTTACGCCGGGATCGCATTTACGAAGTGAGATCGTCCTCGCCATCAACTTCTCTAGCGATCGTCTCGTCCAGAGCACCTGGAAAGATTATCGTGTCAGGAGAACAATTCGTCGTCCTTGGCGCGCCAGCCGTTGCAATGGCTGTCAATCTCTACTCAAAGATAGACGTAAGGCCATCTCAAAGCGGCCAGATTGAAGTAACAGCTGACATTCCGCTTCATCTAGTCAGCGATGCCGACAAACGATCGTCATCCGCGGATAATCAAGAACTTCTAGAACCACTACGCCTCGCGGCGAGCGCTACACTCAACCACCTGGCTACCAAAGATCGAGGCGTCCTTGTAGATGCGAATTGCGAGATTCCGATCGGCGCGGGCCTAGGATCCTCTGCGTCCACCACTGTCGCAACCATCTCAGCAGTAGCTAAGTCAACGGGGACTCGACTCGACCGACGAGAAATTTTCAAGCTCGCTTTCATCCCAGAGAACTTTCTCCACGGGCACCCTTCGGGGGTGGACCAGGCAACTTGCACCTACGGCGGAATCATACAGTTCAGAAAGCCCTCAAAGATCAACGCGATCAAAGTAAAAAGACCACCGATGATCCTTGTATGCGACTCGGGAGTTCACAGGTCAACCAAAGCCCTGGTGGGGTCGGTAGTGAAGAGATCTCGGACACAAGCAGATAAGTTTCAAACACATCTAGAGGAGATCACCAGATTATCGAATGCGGTTGTCAAGGCTCTAAGAGACGAGGACGACATCGCGCTGGGGTCTCTGATGAACAGAAATCACGAATTACTCCGTCAGATCGGTGTCTCAACTCCCAGGCTGGATGGGCTTGTGGCCGCGGCTCGGAAAACTGGAGCTCTCGGAGCCAAGCTCACAGGCGCGGGAGGCGGAGGATGTATCATAGCGCTGTGCGCTGACAATAAGGCCCGATCGAGCATTGCAAGGGGATTACGAAGGGAGGGAGGAACGATCTACAACGTGTCCCTTGACCTGCAAGGAGTACAGTAACCGAGATGTCTTCTATCGGAAAGGCAGAAAAAGAGCGTTTCCTACCTCGATAAACGGATAAGAAAAATGCCCGAGATCATCGTTCTAGTCGATGAGAAAGACAACCCTATCGGATATGAGGAAAAACTAGCCGCTCATCGCGACGGCGGCAAGCTGCACAGAGCCTTCTCCATCTTTATTTTCAATTCCAAGAACGAGGCGCTTCTCCAACTTAGATCGAAGGCTAAGCACCACTTTCAGAGCCTCTGGAGCAACCCGTGTTGCAGTCATCCAATAAAAGGCGAGAAACTAGAGGCTGCAGTTCACCGAAAACTGAAGCAAGAGTTGGGCTTTGACACCCTGCTGAAAGAAATCTTCAGCTTCGTGTACAAAGCGACCGACCCGAAGAGCGGCTTGACAGAACACGAATTCGATCATGTCTTTGTCGGGCAATACGACAGAGACCCGAAACCGAATCCTGAAGAGGTAGACGACTGGAAATGGATCACCCTCACCGAGCTCCAAAAAGACTTGGAGAAGAACCCCAAGAAATACACTCCTTGGTTTCCGATCGCCTTTAACAAGTTAAGAAAGGAAAGCCTAGGTCTACCAGAGGCCTAGATTTGGAAGCGTCCGTTCTAAACAGAAGCTCAACCATAGCCTCTTTCTACAAACTTCCCTTAGAAGAGAGACTCAGGATAGTCAAAGAGTTCGCGGGTCTGACCTCTGAGGAAGCTCAGACCCTAGCCAATGCAACAATACCCATTGCTACCGCTCAGCGAATGATCGAGAACGTCATCAGCATGTTCCCGATTCCTCTTGGAATCGCCACGAACTTCTTGGTTAATGGAAGAGATTACCTGGTACCAATGGCGATCGAGGAGCCGTCGGTTGTCGCGGCTGCGAGCAACGCGGCGAAGATGGCGAGACCAACTGGAGGGTTCACGGCGACCAGTACTGAGCCTGTGATGATTAGTCAGATCCAGATTGTGAAGTGTCCTTCGCCGAAAGATGCTGAGAAGGCGATCATCTTGGCGAGAAAAGAGATTCTCGAAAAAGCCAACCAGCAGGACCCGACCTTAGTCTCAATGAGTGGAGGGGCAAAGGACCTCCGTGTCAGAATCCTACCGAGCCAAGTCGGAATACTGGTCATTGTAGAGCTTCTGGTTGACTGTCGTGACGCTATGGGTGCAAATGTTGTCAACACAATGGCGGAGGCTGTGGCACCGATGCTTGAGAAAATCTCCAAGGGTCAAGCGCGACTGCGGATCATCTCAAATCTTGCAGATAGAAGGATCGCGAGGGCTACAACGACCGTTTCGAAGGAAGTTCTTGGCGGCGAGGACATTATCGACGGGATCGTGGAGGCTTACGCGTTTGCCGCCGCCGACACGTACAGATGTGCCACCCACAACAAGGGGGTCATGAACGGGGTAACCGCCGTCTGCCTAGCTACTGGGAACGATACCAGGGCGATCGAGGCAGGGGCCCATGCTTACGCCGCCCGATCCGGCCACTACTCTCCCCTCACGACATGGAAGAAGGATTCCAAAGGGAACCTGGTTGGGACGATCGAAATCCCTGCTGCCGTTGGAATAATTGGGGGAGTCACTGCTGTACACCCAATGGCGAAAATATGCCTGAAGATCCTTGGTGTGAAGACCGCTCGCGAACTCGGCGAGGTCATGGCCTCGGTGGGCTTAGCTCAGAACATGGCTGCTTTACGGGCCTTGGCTGCAGAGGGGATTCAGAAGGGACACATGTCTCTTCACGCAAGAAATATTGCCGCTATGGCTGGCGCTCAAGGTGATCTGATCGACTTGGTGGCGGACAAGATGGTCGCCGAACGGAAAATACGGCTCGACCGGGCTAGAGAATTGCTGATCGAAAGTTCCAAGTCAAAGGAGAGCGGCGCCCCCCAGAAGAAAACCCACAAGGCCTAACAGCATCCATACTAGAACATGACCTTTGACTGCTCGAACGTTCTCAGGCGTCTGGTTACCCACCAATCTGTAACCTGAATACAAAAAGCCGACATCGGCGACTATCACAGGCGGAAAATACAGCCAGGAAATACTCTCAAGAAACGGCGGGAGGAAGCTAAGCAGAACCGCGATAACAAACAAAACCGTGGACGCGGATGCTGCAACCTTGGTCCCCCTGACTACGGCAAGGGTCCGGACTTGACGGAGGCTGTCGCCTTTCACGTCAACGATCCCCTTTGCAACCTCTCGCCCAAAGTTTGCGAGAAACGCGATAACGGAAAAGATGAAGAGTAACGGTCTGATGGAATTCACGGCGAGCCCTCCGTAGAAGAAAGGCAAGGCGACGTTGAAGCTTACAACCGCATTTCCTATCAGCCCAGTCTTCTTTCCCTTCATGTTATAGTAAACCATCAGAACAAGAGCAATAAGCGCAGTTAGAAACGTGGCCAGACCGAGAAGGGCGGAGAAACCTATCGCAGCTGCGGAAAGAACTACCGCCAACACGATTGCTTCACTGGTCTTGACGGTTCCGGACGGGAGAGGCCGCTGCGGGCTGTTCACTCTGTCAATTTCTACATCGTAAACGTCATTGGCCACCATTGTGCCAGCCATCATCAATGATGCGGTCAGGAACCCGAAAATGGCTTCTGGAGCTCCTGGGAGCTTGCCGAGCGCTATTGCCTCGCCAACGATCACTGCAAGCCCGATCATTATGGTGTTTGGGGGCCGTATCAGCGTCGAGTACGCGCTAAGGCGTGCTGACATGGCGCGGCTAGACACGTTCAGTGCCTCGTCCCTCATCAGCATCTTGCTTTGTGATTTCCACAACATCTGGCTGTTGGAATAAGGCTAAAAAGACTCCCGGAGGCTAGGCAATAGTTCGACCAGTCTTGTCAGTCAAGAAGGAACCGACGCTTCTAGATGATCTCAACCAAGCTCTTGCCGGAGAGACTTTGGCTGCGTTCCGATACCTGTACTTGAGCAAGATAGCCACCGGAATAAGCTCGCTACCCCTCTCGAAGCTCTTCAGGGAGATGGCTGACGGAGAATGGGACCACGCCTCAAGATTCATGGAAAGAATCATCCAGCTCGGAGGAGTGCCCGTATCAAAACCGGTTGAATGGGAGAAGAAAGCTTTCTTCTCTTACACGGACCCGCCGCGGAGGGGAAATGATCTGAAGGCGATGATTAAGGAGAGCTTGAAGCTTGAAAGGTCGTCACTGGAATTCTACCAGAGGCTCGCTAGCAAGACGCGAGATAGCGACATGGTTACTCATAAGATGGCCATGGATGCTATGGCTGATGAGGCTCGTGAAGAGCGAAAGCTCACCGCGCTGTTGGACTAGCTGTTAGCAGTAGTTGTTTAGACCCAGCCTCGGATCTGCATAGCGTCCCGGACCTTTCCAATAGCGTAGACGTACGCGCCGGTACGCATGTCGACATTCTGCTCCTGACTGGTCTTCCAAACCTCGGCGAAGGCCTTCTTCATTATCGCGGTTAGGCGATGGTCTACTTCTTCAGCGGTCCACCAGAGGTGTTGGAGATTCTGTACCCATTCAAGGTAGCTTGTGCTTACCCCGCCAGAGTTTGCTAGGATGTCCGGGATCAGGGTGATGTCTTTCTTGAAGAGTATGTCGTCGGCCTCAGGTGTGGTCGGCCCGTTAGCGCCTTCGGCGACTAGCTTTGCCTTGATGTTTCGAGCGTTATTTTCGGTGATGACGTCTTCCAGCGCGGCTGGTACGAGTATGTCCACGTCTAGTTCGAGTAGTTCCTCGTTCGAAATGTTCTCGGTCCCGGTTAAGTTCGCCATGCTCGTGTTCTTCTTCTTGTAGGCTGCTACCTCGTTGAACCATAGGCCTGTTTTCTTGTGAATTCCTCCCTTTGAGTCGGAGACGGCGACAACTTTGACTCCGGCTTCTTCAAGGAACTGGTGGGCGAAGGAGCCTACGTTTCCCCAGCCTTGGATTGCGCAGGTTGCCTTCTTCAGATCGATCTTGAGATGCCTCGCAGCTTCCTCAACGCTGACCGCGACTCCCTTCCCGGTGGCCGAATCCCGTCCGAGGGAGCCTCCTATTATTATCGGCTTACCTGTCACGACCGCGTTCGCGTTGTTCCTTTCGGTCTTGCTGTATTCATCCATAAACCATGCCATCGTTTGAGAATCGGTGTAGACATCCGGAGCCGGTATGTCTCGGAAGGGACCGACAATCTCGCTTATGAGAGAGAAGAATGTTCTGGAGAGCCTCTCCAGTTCGTGTTTGGACAGGAGTTTCGGGTTAACTGTAACGCCTCCCTTTGCACCTCCAAATGGAATACCTGCAACCGCGCACTTCCACGTCATCCACATGGACAACGCCTTTACTTCTTCGATAGTGACGTTGGGGTGGTATCTGATTCCACCCTTGTAAGGTCCTAGGGCGTTGTTGTGCTGGCTTCTGAATCCCTGATAGAGTAGGATCCTGCCATCGTCCATTTTGACAGGGAAGTTTATGCTAAGAATTCTCCGAGGCTTTCGAAGAATCTCCTGAACGTTCTGATCCAGCTTCATCAAGTCAGCGGCGCGCTGGAATTGTTCTACAGCAATGTCATACTGGGTTTTCTGCATGCCGAGGCTTGACGGAGCAGCTTCGTGCTTAGAAGTGGTCTCTAGCAATCATTCTGCCTTCGAATCGGAAAGCGGCGAGAAAGTTCCCATTTAGACCTTTCTTCATAATTCAGGGAAAATCACGGTTGTAGATTTTTCTTCGATTAGAACAGTGGAAATAGGGAACAAGCCTTTTTATAAAGAAACCGGGCGTTTGCTCTCTTCGTTTCGAGAAGGGAGTTTGAACCAAGACAATGTCCGCAAAGCCCCATCTTAACCTGATAGTGATGGGCCACGTTGACCACGGAAAGAGTACGCTGACAGGTCATCTTCTGTTCGACGCAGGATACATTGACCAGAAGACAATCGAGCAGTACGCGAAAGAGTCTGAAAAGACAGGAGCCGGTGATACTTTCAAGTACGCCTGGGTCCTAGACACGATCAAGGAAGAGAGGGAGAGAGGGGTTACCATCGATCTCTCATTCCAAAAGTTTGAGACACCGAAGAATTTCTACACCATCATCGACGCACCCGGACACCGAGACTTCATCAAGAACATGATCACTGGTGCCAGCCAGGCAGACGTCGCTATTCTCGTCATCTCGGGTAAGAAGGGCGAATTCGAAGTCGCCGTCGGACCCGGCGGTCAGGCGAGAGAGCACGCCTACCTAGCTAGGACTCTCGGAGTGAAGAACTTGGTCGTTGCTGTCAACAAGATGGACGATCAGACGGTCAAGTATTCCGAGGAACGATACAAAGAATGCCGGAAAGAACTCGAAGGATTGCTCAAGACTGTCGGCTTTGACATTTCAAAGATTCCATTCGTTCCGACAAGCGGATGGCTGGGCGATAACCTATCGAAAAAGAGCACTAACACCCCGTGGTACAAGGGGGTTACAGTGTTCGATGCGCTCAACGATTTCATTCCTCCACCGAAGCCGTTGGACAAGCCTCTGCGCGTTCCTATACAGGACGTGTACACGATCACCGGTGTTGGGACTGTTCCAGTGGGACGAGTCGAAACAGGTGTTGTGAGGGATGGTGACAAGGTCATCTTCAATCCCTCCGGAAAGCTCGGCGAGGTCAAGTCGATCGAGACTCATCATGTACGGATGACGAAGGCTGAGCCCGGAGATAACATCGGCTTCAACATCAGAGGAGTTGCAAAGAACGAGATCGGGCGAGGAGAAGTCATGGGCCACACCGACAAGCCACCGACGATCGCGAAAGAATTTATTGGACAGATCATTATCATCTACCACCCGACTGCCATCGCCGCAGGATACACGCCCGTATTGCATGCGCACACTGCTACTGTCGGTGTTACTTTCGAGGAACTCATCAAGAAGATTGACCCGCGAACAGGTCAGGTGGTCGAGGAGAAGCCCAGCTTCCTCAAGGTCGGGGACAGCGCCCTTGTAAAGATGAAACCCTTGCACAACATGGTCTTGGAAGCGTTCTCCGATATTCCCGAGCTTGGAAGATTTGCAATCCGGGACATGGGCAGCACCGTCGGGGTCGGTGTTGTCAAAGAGATCCTCACGAAGGGCTAGCTAAACACTGCAATAGCTGTCCAAGGATACTCTTGGACTCTAACAAAGGGTCCGTGGATCTGCTGTCTTGTTTGCATACTTAGCGGTCGAGCCGTCTTTGGAACCTATTCGCCATGGTAACCGCTCAAGGATGGACTGGGTTGGGCTTCGTCAGCTAACATTATCGAAGCCGATAGGTTTTTCTTTGGACAAATGTCCCTGAAGCCTCATACATCTGGCGCTATTACCTCTCGGAACGCTGCTCATCCTAGCCTGCCTCATTTACAGCCGGAAAGAGAGATGGATGCGGGCCTGGAAGCCAGGGCTAAGCTTCAACTGAGTGCGTCGCTACCCGTCAGTAACTGCGGCTCATTGTCTTAGAACACTCTCTCTTGTTCAAACCCACGAGTTTCAATGCCTCGGTTTCCACGTCAGTTTACACCAAGGTTTTTAACCGCACTGGACCTGCCCTCACTCTTCGCAACAAAAGGTCGACAATGAAGGTATCCTGGTATGGTTTCCAAAGCTAGAATCCGATTGTCCAGCACAGACCCCCAGGACATCAACACGATATGCACCGAGATCAAAGACATAGCGGACAAGACAGGTGTCAAACTGAAAGGACCAATACCCCTGCCGACCAAGAAGCTCATCGTCCCATCAAGAAAATCGCCGGCGGGACAAGGAACGCACACTTTCGACAAGTGGGAGATGAGAATTCACAAACGCCTCATCGACGTAGATCCGAACGAAAGATTCTTGAAGAGATTAATGAGGATAAGAGCGCCGGATGACGTTTTCATCGAAATAGAACTGCTCTAGCACGATTATCTCCTAATCCTTTTCGAAACCTGCAACTTGGGTTTCCTCGGCCTTCGCAAATAGAACGCGGGACATCCAAGAAGGATCAGGAACGAGAAACCTAAAGCAACGACCGGCACGGAAGCTTCGACAACCATTATCCTAACATGGATGCTCACAGACACATTATTCCAGGTAGCAGTCAGAGCTACGTAGCGAGCTCCGGAGGTCGCGCTCCAGGCAGCTGAGACACTGATCGTAGCTGTTTGAGGACTGGTGCTCGGTCCGATGCTCGAAGGCCCGGACCCGTAAAGTTGGGCGGGAGATGTCGAGGACTGCTGGTCTTGGGTTAAGGGAGAGACAGCGAAAGATAGGGTCTGAGGACCTTGAAAGTTGACAGTAACTAGAATGTTTCGATAGAATCCCTTCTGGATGACAATGTCACCTGAGGGTCCGGCAAGGTTCACCGGAACCGGCAAACTGGCGTTCACGTAACCCACTTCGCCAAGTCGGTTGGCGACAAACCACACCAGATTGTTCGGCCCCGGCATTGCCCACCAGACTGCCGGGAAGGGGTCAGGAGAGACAGCATACTCGGTTAAGAGATCACTAGAAGGGTCATAGCTTCCTACTCTCCCGGCAATATGTTCCGAAAACCAAATCTTGTTATGGGCGTCCACAAAAATAGCGTTTGGAAGACCCGAAACACAAGCGTCGAGACAGTATCCAATTGGAAAAGCCTTCCAGGTATTCGGCGGGCTGAACACACCGAACTGATTGTCCCCCTCATGAACGGTGAACCAAACATTGCCGGAGTTGTCGACCGCCGCCTGTGAAAGCGCTGCAATGCCTAGAGAAGAAGGCGCAGGAAACTGCTCAATATCGCAGCTGTCACAGGCAATGCGACCAAGCGTCTTTGCCCCTGCCTCTGCGAACCAGATTGCATTGTCAGGAGCAACAGTGATTCCTTGAACAAACGCGTTGCTCGTCGGAACAGAGTAGGTCCGGTTCAAACCGTTAGAAGGATCGAACATTACCACGCTACTCTTGCCAGTCGAGCCGAACACTGTCATCCATATTCTTCCCTGATGGTCTAGCGCCAAATACCACAGGCTTTGGTTGGGGAAGGTTATTGTCTTGTTCACCGTCAGGTGCTGGCTGTCATAATATGCGAGTGTTGAGTTGTCCGTGAACCACACTCTACCTTGAGGGTCAACAAGCAAAGAGTTGATCGTGACGTTTACGAGATTAGCCACGGGTTTCGAGGTTCGATTATCAATGAAGTACTCCCTAATCTGCGAATTCTGCGGCGTCCCCGAGGATCCTGCAACCCATACAGTCGTGTTTGTTGGATAAAGGACCAATGGGCTGAAGCTTGAATCTGTGGATTTCTCCATGAGGGTTACGTATGTTTGCGGGCTGAATGGTGCAGCATTGGGTTGGCCGACAAGGTGGATAGGTATGGTGGTGTGGGACACGAGTGGGGAGAAGAAAACGACGAACAGGATTGGTGCGATCGCATATGATAGTCGCATGATAGTTCTCCGTGATGAATGCCTAGGCTACGTTTAGTAGACCATTCTGCATTTGGCGGTGAATTGAGCAGTTGATCGTGCAATATATTTGGAACTGTCCGCCCCTCGTAGCTTGAAACTTTAGAGTCTGGTGGGCTCCTCCTACCAGCTCCAAACCGACGTTTGAGTAATAGGCCACCGCGAACCCGTGAGACTCGGTAGAATTATTGATCACGGTGAAAACCACATTATCACAACGTTGGACCGTGACAACAGGCCAAGATCCGGTTTTGGTCAGACTGCCGTTGTAGCCATTCGAATCTGCAATAATCGTGAATGAGCGAAGTGCTCCGGCGACCCCTGAGCAAGGAGACGGGGGAGGAGTGAGCACCACAGCGAGCACTCCCCCTGTCGCGAGGGCAGCGGCGACAAGTGCGATGATGACCATCTCGCTAGTTCTCAATAATGATAGCAAATCCCCGCTTGATGTAAGGGATCATAATGGTGAGAGGGGACTCGGTAATAGAGCCATCGACAATACGTTCCGCAAGATTTGTCACGGGATCGTTCCGGAGTGAAAGACAATACTGCGTCCAGACCAATGGTGGCGAGTCAACTCGGAGGGAATGGTTGAACTTTTGGACATTGCTTGCTAGCCGTATGTTATCACTACGTTGTCGAGCACGCAGGGCTGGATAACGCATAGACCTGGTGAAGGAGCTGCGTTATGGGGGAAGACGTGATGTTGAAAACTGGTGTTGGGATCGTTGTTAGGATTGCCATTTACTGTCATGTTTAGATGGTGTATGCCATCTACCTTGTGATTGAATATCTGTGTCGAGTTGAAAATGGCCGTCGTGGGGTTGTTAGCCCAGTGTCCCCATAAGAGGAACCAGTCCCCCAGCGTGTAGTCCCTATTTTGGTCCGTTTCGATATGGAGTACGCCTGTCGCATCATGGGTGTGAATGGGCTGAAGGCAACCATTGTCGACCGTCCCCGGTGTGGGTGGTAAGGGGAAGTTCACTCCGTTTATTGTGATGATCAAGTTGGGGTGTGAGTGGTAAACCGAGCCATACACACAGTGGCTCAGATAGTCGGGAAGAGGCACAAGATTCGTGGACCTAGGGAATAAGGCAACAGCGGTCACGATTACTGCGATGAGAACTATTACGATCGTAAGGGTTGTTAGTGTTCTCTGGCGGCGTTTTCTCTTGACGTCTCCAAGAATCTTCTGTTTCCGGGTCTGAGTCTGAGACATCGGGAAAGCCCTACGCGAGGAAGAAAGCTGTTCGAGCAATAATATCTTTGGGGCGGAACTCCGTAGGGAGTCGAGCGATTAGGACCCGATGGATTCCGTCGGAATGAAACGCCTTAAGGCATATTTGAGAAGACTAACCTGGGATTTCCTCGTGCGGGGGTACCAGAGTCAGGTCAATATCTGACCAGATGGGCGGGTCGCGCCTAGCACGCGCGCGCTACACTCAAGACCCAATATGGCGAAAGGCATCGATTCGATTGATGCCTAAGCAAAACGCGGGTGTGCTATCCCGTGGCGTAGGCCTTCGTGGGTTCGAATCCCACCCCCCGCACCATTTTGCTAGCACATGAATCGGTAATGACCGCCCTCTACGTCGTAATTCGCCACATAGACGATTCATCTCGGGGGCTGCGAACAGAAGATAGTAGAAAGCAGGTTACGATTCTAGCC
>Ga0209761_1000610_pt1 | contig 22206 bp, 24 predicted proteins | sample GraSoi013_1_40cm_4_FD_185818 | JGI IMG/M metagenome (GOLD analysis project Ga0209761, IMG submission 185818) | Grasslands soil microbial communities from the Angelo Coastal Reserve, California, USA - Sample 09_25_2013_1_40cm (SPAdes) (version 2) | ecosystem: Environmental > Terrestrial > Soil >...
ACATTGTGCTCGCAGCCGGTGGTGCTGTCGCAATCCTGGCGGTTGGCCGGTTCTGGGGACGTAGGAAGCCAGGGTTGGCTTCTGCTTATGCCAAGATAGAAATGGATCAGTTTGACGACTCCCGGAACGATTCTTAACGCGCGCTGAGATGTTCTCAGGTAATCCGGTCGGCGTCGGGAGACAGTCTCATTTTTTTCGGATTCGTGGAGGGTCTCGGCTTGCTGTTCTCCTCAGAGAGTAGCATTATTGTGGGGTCAGGGTGGCGTCGATCGGCTGTTTCCAGATAGATGCAGTTTGTGGCCCCTTGGAACATGAATGTCGTGCCCCTGAACCTCGGGGCTGGTTTCATCACCAGGCTGGTTCCAGTTCCCGTCGAACGAAACAAGCTTGGGGAGCTCCGTGATGTCGGGTCGTAGTCGCATGCTCTGGGTGAATCATCGCATAGCTAACCCGTCTGTGGATGTGGAGACTTGGCCGACATGGCCGAATCGTGTTCCTTGGCAGTGAAAGGGACAGTACATTCCTCCGGTACCTTGGGCATCTTACCCGGCGTTAAACCAGACTTGGTTGAACACGCTTGTCTGGGCCCCGTTGGACATAAAGGAAAAGATGAATCCATGCGTCTGAAGATCATAGCTCCAGAGTTCGATTACTATGCGGAAGTCGATTCCCCCGTTAGCTGGAAGCCCAATTCCACTAACAGGTGTATTGTTAATTGTCATTGTCTGAATAGTCGTGGTGCCGGGTGAGCTGGTGTCATTGGTGATCGACCATTGGAGGGGGAGGGTCCAAGTCTGATTGTTTTCTACTGCTCTGAAGATTCTCAGCAGTTGGTATCCTCCGCTGGGGGTGTTGCTTGCCGCGTTCGGTCCAGGGATTGTAGAGTTTGAGAGAGTAATATTGACCAGGAATAGTTGTGTGCTTCCCATGTGGTTGTAGACTTGCAAGTTCCACTGAACTGTTTCGTTCAGTTTGACAGTAGTATTGTTTCCTGGGAAATAGGAGGATGCGGTCAAGGCAGGTCCAAGAATGCTGACTGAGGAGAACTCGTCAATCTTGGGCGGGTTTGCGATTATCCAAGCAGTAGCTGAGGCTACAAGCAAGAAGACAAGATATGTGACGATAAACTCTCGGGTCTTGAGTAGTTCGAGGGAGCTCAGATTGGCCTGATCTCCATATCTAGAATCTTCTTCCGTGCTACTTTTGCTAGCAGCCGAAAAATCGCAACAGTCAGCACCGCTAGAAAGAGTGGAATTACGGGAATGAGCACTATCGTGAATATGCCATTGAACGTCTTGGAGGCGAGGGCCGCTTGCTGAACCGCTGCAGCTTGGCTTTGCACGGAGACGAAGGAGCTGTCTTGTGCTGACTGTTGGAGCAGCGAATTATACTGGGACACGAGAGAGTCGATGTTTGCGCCAGACGCCTCCGCACTTCGCATTGCTTCAAATGTGTTCTGAGCGACGCTGGAGGGAGCGCTTCCGGATACGGTTGAGCCTAAGAGAAATATCGCCATGGATAGTGTTAGCACTACTAGAAACGCGCGCCTGCTTAGGTGAGTCATTAGAGCCGGCGAACTCGGACGGGTTCATAGGTTTAACTAGCTTGAAGCTGTGCGACTCCAAGTCGCTCGGATGGTAATGCCGGAGGATGCGGAGGCTCGGCGGTTGGTCGACCAATTTCTCAGTAAATCCAAGCCGGGGACCGTTCGGCAACTCGTGGCGTACGCGCAATCGGCCGACCCGACTGTCTCGGAGATGCGGATCTTGAAAGTTGTCGATGCCCTGAGAGAGGTCGGACGCATAAGTCTGAATCCGCCTGAGTTCGAGAGCTTTTCCCGCTTCTTTCTAGATGCTTCCTGGAACAGCAACTTCTGGACCGTGTTTGTCGTTGCTACGGCTTCAGGCTTCCTGTCTCTCTCTGCAAACAGATTTCCTTGGAGCCTGTCCGAGATTCTCCTTGGTGTGCTACTCATCTTTTATCTTCCTGGCCGTAGTTTTCTGCGAATCTTTCTCAGGGGTGAGAGGGTTCAGCCGGTTGAGAGGCTGGTCCTAGAAATCGCGACTAGTATCGTTCTTGTAATGTTGTTGGGCCTGCTCTTGAATTTCGGGGGGCTTGGGCTATTCTCGGCTACTGCTCTTTCGTCTCTAATGGTGTTCAATCTTCTGCTAGCGCTATCCGGAGCCTATAGTGATTACTCTGCAGGGCGTACCGCCTGAAACCTCGGATTCCGCATCGGCCGTGTGGACGCTATAGAACTTTCTTTTGCTGTTTTGCTCCGAAGTAGAGACGTTGTCCCTCTACGCATAGGTCTCGAGAATCTTTCCAGTGATTGTTAGTTCCGGATTGATTCATATCCAGAGCAAATACCCTCTTGAGATAGATCCGTCCCGTGTCGAGCATCTCCGGATCAACTCTCCCATCGTCTTCCAAGGAGAAGAGCACTAAGGCTGAGGATAAGTACACGTCGAGAAGGGGAGAAGTAAACGAGAGCAGTCGGCTTGCGGGGAGCCTCCCATTTCTTCTTACTCTGAGCCTGAAAGATTGGTAATCGTAGAACTGGAAGGCTAGATTCGCGACATTTACAAGAACTGAGTCTCGTATTCCCAGCCTAGCAAGATAGAAGGACAGGTACTCGCGGAAGAAGAGCCATCTCATCATTCGCCTAGATTCCTTGCAGAGTTTCATCCAGTCCTCATCAGGACTGACCCCCAGAAATTTCGAGAGGAAGAATCTCAACACTAAGCCTAGCGTGCGTCTGGTTTCTATCCAGGTCTCCATCGGTTTCTGAATTATCGAGGAGAAATCTGACGCCAATTTCATTCTTGTATGAGATCTGACGTCTTCGGGCAGGTTGGGTATCTTTTGTTGAAGTTCAGGGAATCGCGAATAGCTCCCTTGCAGGTCCTCTGCCCGAAGGCGATAGCTGGGCTGGTAAAAACCTCCCAGCAATGATAGAGCTGTACAGATCTCAGTGTACACTTTGCAACACTCGTAGACAGCCTCAAGCCTCTTCTCCAAAGGACATTTTAGGGAGGAGAGGAACTTAGGCTCGACGTTCTTCAAGAGAGCCGTCGTCCGATGGAAGAGGGTGATGGCCCCACTGGCAAGCGCGATATCATGGCTTGTTACTGGAATAACGCTTCGAACATCTGGCCCGTATAGAACTGTGCTGGCGGCTTTCATCTCATACGTGCTCAGGTCTGGAGGTAGTCGGTAAAGCGATCTGCGCGGTACTACCTCAACGCCCAGGACAAAGTTCGCTTCTTTGAGATCCGTTTCCACGAGTGAGGATAACTCTTTGATTATGTTCCGTTCCATGGCCTCGTGCTCCTCACGACCAGCAGTCCTTTCTGTGACCACGTAGGTATCGAAATCATGGAGGGGTATTGCTATTTTATTGCGGTTCATGCGAATGCTTCCCTCGCCCCTCCCGAAGCCTCCCGCAAGTATGATGGTACAGTCGTTCCCGTAGAGGTCTACGGTGTGTCTCACAATGATATCGAGCTGCTTCTGAAGGCTAGCTTCCACGGCGGGGTCGTTCAGAGAAGTGTACATCTTGCTGGTCGTGTCAAGCGACCACGAGGACCTCTCTCTTGTCCGCGATGGACTTGTAGATGGCCTCTTTCAGCTCGAGAGCTCTGATAGCTATCTCTCCGGTGATTGGAGGCGGCTTGTTACTGGTGATCGAATCTGCTAGATCATCTATGAGGGCTGCGTAGAGGGCTGGGAGAGAGTCAAAGAAGTCTTTGTTGACGACCCTCCGAGCCGTCCGCATGATCTTTCTGGCATCGTGGAAGAAGTCTCTCATTGGGTTTCGAGAATAGTTCGCGTGGAGGAGGCTGTAGTACTGCATGTCGATCGTCGCTATGCCTGCAGTTCCGACTATGTCCAGCATTTTCGAGTACGGTGCTAGCCAGGATACGTCCAAGAATCCTGTTCCTCCTCCCGAGAACTCTAGGAGTGCTTGGACTGATGTGTCGAAGCCCATGGTTCCCAGATAGTCGCCCCCCGCAGCAGAGACTCTTTTCACGGGTCCCCCGAAGAGGAGCAGCAGGTCAAGCATGTGTATCCCGATGTCCGATACTATTCCTCCACCAGATTTCTGCGGGTCATAATACCACTCAGCGTGGGACCAGGTCAGGGGAATGTCTGTATGCCACTGTGCCTGCATGCTTACGAGTTTTCCTAAACGCCCCTCGCTATAGATCCTGAGGGCTCTCTGGACCGCTGGGATGTATCTGTACTGCTTCGCCTCGCAAAGTTTGACGTTCATCTCTTGAGCCACCTTGACCATCTGTTTCGCTTCTTCCACGGAAGTTGCTAGGGGTTTTTCCACCAAGACGTTGCTTCCGTGTCCCATCGCGTCTATGGCGACTCTTGAGTGTAGGTGATTGGGTACGCAGACGTGTACTATGTCCAGTTTCTCGTCTAGCATGATCTTGTAATCTGTGAAGGTCTTCTGCACGTGGAACCTCTTTGCTGTCTTCTCTAGAGCTTTGGGATCAAGGTCTGCGATCGCTACGACCTGAGCCTTTTTTGACCTGGCGAGTCCCGGCAGATGGCCCCTCTGCGCGATAGGTCCACAGCCTACAACTCCCGCTCTAAGCCTTGGACCAGTCATTTTCGAATCTTCCTGATCACTGTCTCGACTGTGTGGTAGAAAGCGTTGTAGTCAAACTTCTCCCTAATGTCTGAGAGTTGCTCTCCCACTATTTCGTATCTCTGGTGGCCCACTCCCCGCCTCTCCGATTCCCTGATATGGCCTATGCTGTCAGGGTTAAAGCCCATGATTCTCGCACAGACAGTATCAACAGCGACCGGATCTTCTCCTCCCACTAGAAGGTTAGTGATTCGAGGCTTTCCCATGTCAGGCCCGTCTACGCCTTCCATGGCGATTATTCCATCTACAATGGAAAAGCTCGGTCTCGCCGCAACGTTAGCATCTGCAATCACTTGGTCCAGTACCGGGTGCCACTTGCTCTTACCCCTGTAGGGTATACTGCCGAACTGATTTTTGAGTGCGCAGGTAATCTTTGTCAGTCCGTGGGTCTTGAGCTTGGCCAAAGATATGGAGTAGTCCGCCTCCAGCAGTGTCTTTGGCATCCACAGCGCCTTCAGGTAGCAGGGGGGAAGGAGAGGCACTTTGATTCTCTTGTCATTCGACAGGTTGACGACTCTTACGCCGAGTCGGTGAGCCATGTCACTGAAGCCTAGCCACTTGAACAGCAGGTCGGCACGGGCGCTTGTGGCATCGCTCTCGACAAGAATGATGTCTATGTTCTCGGCCAGAGTTCGTAAGTATTGTATCAGCGCCTCTAGGACCCTGGGGTCGGTGGTGGCGCCGGTCTCATAGGGGCGGAAGAAGCACAAGTTCAGTTTTATCGTAACGGAGTCACCCTTCTCCAGATTCGGTGGGTTGGTTAGTGTGAAGATTCTCTCAACGGCATCTCGAATAGTGTCCCCCACTCGGACGGTGGCGACCCTAGAGGATTGCACTGTCAAGGGCATCGTGCTGGGGACATCACCCAGAATTTTGTAGATGAGTACAGGACGTTGTGTGTTGGCGAGAAGAAGGGCGACGGGTCCTGGCCGGGTACCTGAACGCTACTTCCTAGAATAGTTGCAGTCCAAATGTGGTCGTCCACGAAGTAGGAAGAGAGGATAGAGTAGCGGTTGAAACAGTAAGGTGGCAATATTTCTTGGCTAAAGTTTAGCCTAGGCGGAAACGGAAGAGAAGTGATGAAGGCGTACCTGCCCAATGAGTCCACCCCCACTGGCTTATCCGAGGGAAGGTAGTTGTTGGCCCAGATGATGACGGCATAGTTAGAGTAGCTGGGAATCAGAGAAGAATCATCGTCCACTCTCTTGTCCAGTGGAAGACTGTCAGCCGTGTGATATAGAGGGTTCCTTTCCTGGTTGGCTATCATCAAGTTCATCGGTAGCATCAGCAATAACAGCGTGATTACTGCTGCGAGGGCCAGCTTTGACGAGGGTCTTGCGATTCTCAGCAACAGCACGCCCAGGAAAATAATAGTAAAGGGCAGAGCCATTTGCAATATTCTCGTGGGCTCAACGCTGACAGACAGGACCGGTAGAACCGTCCAGGCGACGAGGAGGATTATGAGAGCTAGTCCTGCTAGGGTCCATGTGGCAAGATTTTCTCGTATGAGTCCCCTCCTATACTGGTACAGCATGTATAATCCTCCGAGGCCGACTAGTAGATTCTGAAGGTCGAACCAGCCGGTTACTATTGGACCCGCGGGGCTTGACGTCGCAAGGGAAAGTCCGGGCCTCCCCTGTCCTGAAGCTAGTTGACTAATTGAGCTCAGGGATTGTTCTACCGAGGAGACGGCGCTGGGCAGTATGAGAGGAGCGGCGAAGGCGAGCCACGCTATGATGAGCGTGACTGAGGCAGCTATGGGCGCAAGTCTGGTTCTCGAAGGGGTGATTCTTAGCGGTGAGAGACGGTTGAACACCGGGACGATAATCCCCGAAATTGCGAGATAGGAGAATAAGAGAAACAACTCGAAGAGAGCTATCGTGTAATGAGACATGACGACTCCGAGGCTTAGGAGAACTCCCAAAGACTGGAAGCTTCTCCTGTATTGAGTCAAACAGTAGAAGGCCAGTACTCCAAGGAAAAGAGCAGGGGCAGTCTTTCCAATCAGGTGCTGCCCGTAGAAGAACCAGTTCTGCACGAACAAAAGACTAGAGAAGGTTGCCAGCTTGAAATTTCCCGTGAGCCGGTTGATAATAGGATGAACGGCCATCGGAAGGAGAGCGGTGAGGAAGAAGGTTTGGAACAGGAAGACTGTCAGGCCTGGGACGCCTATGGTCCCGGCGGTGAGTGTCGGAAGGATAGTAATTGCTAGGCTAGACTGATAGTTGGAAACATCTCCGAGCCTCGGGTCCCAGAATCCGGCGCTTAGAGTGTGTTGCAATACCGATCCCTCGGCTATGAGATCGAATCCGTTGAAACCAGCGTATCTTGAGAGTCTCGTGAATGATATTGTCAAAGACAGGCCGAGCAGGTAGAATGTGTGGAGATTCCGCTGTGTCCTGGGGAGTTCGGGCCCAGCTCTGAACAATTGTACCATAAAGAGGGTTACGCTGGTGGCTAGGAGAAATATTCCAGCGGTCAGCACGCCCAAGGGGAAAGGACTGGCCGTTGACAGAGAGTAGAGGCTCACATGAAAGATAAGCGCTCCCACCAGTAGAAGTACCCAGGGCAAGGTTCCAGCGAGACTGGATGCTAACAGTCTATCTTGCGTGGCTCTGCATTCCTCCGTGCCTTGAAGCGGTCATGTAGCCGTGAAGCCAGTAGAATGATGTAGCAAGCAAGATTGGGATCGAGATGAGAGTGCTAATGTTATTGTATCCTCCAAGCAAGAGTTTTACGAAGTACTTTCCCGCCCTGGCAATGGATAGAGAGGGGGAGAGTGCAAGCACCGCGGCGAAGCTTCGCGGGAGGTGGAAGGGAGGGTTTTCTCCGAAGGCGGATTGAAGACATCGGTCAGAGTATCCCTCGTCCCAGCTCCTCCCAAATAATGATCTATAACTCATCCGCGGGTGGATGTGGATTACCTTCGGAGAGGGGTCGAAGACAACTTCGAAGCCTGCTTGGATCACTCTCCACGACAGGAGGCTCTCTTCGCCCCGATCGAGTTCCGGGAAGGGACCGACAGTTGAGAAGGTTGATGCTTTGAAGCTGGCGTTGGCACTAGCAATCTCCCAAGTTTTTCTTCGGGGAGTATGGGGAGACTGGGTCGCGAAATAGGTCTCATGATATATCGTTGTGGGAAGGCCCAGGTCCCCGCCCTGCAATACTGACCCGGCCGCTACTAGGACGTGAGGGTCTCCGTGTATCGAGACGTGGTCAGTGAGCCAAGACCTCAGAGGGATACAGTCCGCGTCGGTAAAGGCAACTATCTTCCCCTTACAGTTGTTGATCGCAGTGTTTCGCGCCATTCCCCTGTTTCTCCGCTTATCTAAGACTACTCTAACGGGGAATCTTCGGAGTAGGTCAGTAGTGCCATCAGTTGATCCTCCGTCTACGATTACGATCTCATATCTATCCTTTGGATAGTCTAGGCTAGTGAGGGCTTGGAGGCATTGTTGGACTGTGGATCTGCTATTCAACGTGATGATGGCTACAGACACGAAGGGCATGTCCTTCGGAGGCTCTGCATCTCGAAGGGGCGGTTCGGCTTGGCTGTGAGGTGCGGCGGTCTCGCTGGTCATGCGTATACCACTTTATGACAGGCTCCGATAGATCGCCTCGAAATTCTTCGCGGCAGCCTCCGATCCGAATGTTGAGAGGAGGTCAAGTCGAGGGTTCCTGGTCTCGTTTCGCCTGAGGGTTTCAGTGGCAAGTTTGGCGAGTCCAGCGTAATCCTTGTACCTGACAAGTCGTTTCTCGTCAACTACCTCGCTTATTCCTCCGGTATCATAGGAAAGTACGGGGGTTCCGAGGATCTGGGATTCTATCAGGGTCAGTGGAGGGTCGATGGATCCAATTGGGCTTAGGCTGGTTGAGACGTAGAGGCTGCTCGCCTGTATTAGCCCTGGAATGTCGAGATCTATGTTTCGGGAGAGAAATTTGATGGAGTCGTCAAGTCCGAGCGTCTTTGAGAGATTGCGAATTCTTTCAGGTATCGGAAAATTTGTGACTGCAACTCCCTTCACTCCTCTGATGTCTTGTTTAACGATTGCCAGCATTCGCAGGAAATCCTCTTCGCCTCTCAAGGCTTTGTGGCTGCCCAGGTAGAGAATCCTGGGCGGGTCTTCTCGGGCTAATGGTGTCTCTGCCTTTGCCGTCAGCCAGTCAGTTCTTACGAATGGGGGGACCACTCGTATCTCTCTCGCAGGTTTCGATGGTTCCAGCCTGCTTTTGACGAATCTGCTAGAAGCAACTATCTGGCTGACCCTCCGCAGTGCCCAGTTTGTTGCGCTAGCGGGGGCAATCATTCCAAGCTTTGTCGAGATAGCCTCCCAAGGGTCTGTTCTGAGTACTTGGAACCAATGAGAGACCGAGAGAGAAGGTAGCTGGCAGCAATAGGCTACGATGGGAAGCTTGGACTTTCTCCTGAGAGTCCATAACATAGGGGCGAGTGATCGGTGGATGATCAGGTTCTGAACATGAATTAGATCGATCTTTCCCTCTTTCTCCAACTCGAGCAATGCTCTGAGCGCTGTTTTTCCGAACCTGCCCGAGGCAAGTGGACGCAGTTCGATGTCGTCCTCGATCGTCACCCCTTCACCCCGGGTCGTGAGCAAGCGGACAGTATGGCCCATGCTTGCTAGTTGTCTGGACAGTTCGTAGGCCATGTTTTTCACCGCCTCGTTCCAGGGCGGTTGCACGCTCCTCCCAAGGACGGCGATCTGCATCAGTCTTCACCTCGTGTAGAGTCCCGACATTGCGAGTTCGTCAAGTGTCCTATCGAGAACCAATGACCGGTTGTAGGCGGCGTCTTTGCCGCCGTCTACCACCACCATTCTGAATTGTTTGCTGAGTTGTAGGTAGGTTCTTCGTCTTCCCGAGAGATCATAGATGGGTTGTTCCCGAGCCCGGCCTGGGATCAGTGCTCTCTTCCACGCCAGTTCCACGTCGACATCCATAAGAAACGCCAGGTTTGGCCTGGGCAGAAGACCGAGCAGAATCCTTCGGCCTCTAATGCCTAGTAGCCTTTCTTGCGACAGTTCTGCTATGAAGTCGTAGACATACCTATCGCAGATTACAACCTTTCGTCGGTGAAGGGGAATGGTGACAGATACCAGGGCCTTCGGCACAAAGTCTAGGGCCAAGATGATTGGCCAGAGACGTGATATCGCTCGGTTTCTTGAAATGTCCCGTTGGACAAAGACGAGTCCCTGTATTCTTTTCCTCTGGGTATAGCCTAGGAGCCTAATCAGGGCAAGGAAAGGGTATGAGAGCGTTGGCTTGTTTCCTCCCCAGGCCCTCACTGCTGGGATGCCTCGGAGAGACAGCGTCCTCTGGAGGGACACGACCTGGCTGGACTTGCCTGATCCATCTACTCCGCTGAACGTGATGAGGAAGCCAGACCTCCTATGGCCTTCCTGGGGGGCGGTCCGAATATCATCCATTACCTGTGTCATTACCATGTTCACATGTTGAGCATAGAAGTTCCGACGCAGTGCGAGGGCATCCTGAGGCCCAGAATCTCTAGTGCGGTGGGCAGTATGTCGATCATTCTGATCTGTTGAAGGTTCACGGGTCCGTTCTTCCGGGGGGAATCGAGGATGGCTATCGTGTCAAGTCCTGGTGTGGCCGGGTCGTAGCCATGCATGGCTTTGACCGTTCCATTCCTGTCAAAGAAGTTCGGCGAAATGACTAGACCTGGCTTTGTCAGGAAGATCAGGTCGCCCCAAGATGATGAGGATGGGATGTGGTAGTGGGCAAGGTCCTCCTCGGAGAGTACTCTACCAGACTCCGATCGATCCAGAATAGTCTCTAGCTCGTGTAGACTCTCAGAGTCTCCCCAGAACCTGGCCATAGTTGAGTCTAGGAACATTCCAAGGTCCTTTGACTTGTGAAACGCAGCCCTTCTCAGATATTCCTCCACGTTGACTATGTTCTTCACGGGGATCATTCCATGATCCGCGAAGCATAATACCGATATGTCAGGAGACTTTTTGCGGAATTCTGCTACTAGAAGGCCCACCAGGGAATCTGTCTGTTTCAGCGACCGTAGCATTGACGGCGTTCCGAGGCCGTATTCGTGGGAGGCCGTGTCTAGGTCCACGAGGCGGATGACCGCCACGTCATTTCTCGGGTTGGATGAGACGGCTCGTCGCATCACATTAGTGTCCGAGTCAAAGAGACCGTGGTCAAAATAGTGGAAGGATAGATTGTTGCTTCGTAATATATCGAAGAGAGAGGGGATCTCTCCGAAACATCTGGGCTCGAAGAGGTTCCGCTTGAGAGATACGTTCATGTTGGCAAGCTGTCTTAGAGGGACTTCGTCGACGCCTGGGAAATAGGATATTCCAGCGAGCCTGTTGGAGACGCGCATGAGGCCATATCTGAGGGGCTTGGTTGCTCGGGGAGAGGATGTGTCGATCTTGTCGAGGACCGGTGCGAGAGGTCCGATCCACTTGAAGGGGCTTCTTGCAGGGTCCCTGTAATATCTCGTCCAGATCCCGTGTTCAGAGGGAAATATCCCTGTGAACAAGGTGGCGGCCAAGCCTTCATAGGCTAAGAGTGTTTTCAAAGGTCCGCTTATCCCCTGGGAGGTCATCTTGTAGAGGAAGGGAGTGTTGCCTGGACTGATGTCTTGGAACCGGATCGCGTCGAGGAAGAATATTGCCAGTCTTGTCATATGTCTTCGCCGAGGTGGTGGGCGTTCCTCACCATATTCTCACTGAAATGGCCTTTTGGAGTCTGAGGGGTATCGACTTGTCCATGATCAACAAGACCGGTGCCAGAGACGATCGGAGACAGCTTCCTATCTTGTTGCGGGCGAGGTCAGCGGCTGCTTTGTGGAGAAAGAGAAGTAGAACCAGCGTAATGGGAACTCTCAGGGGGAAGCGCGGCCGGATCCGTCTTAGTAGTAGTTTCAGGATTGCGTCTCGGTACAGAACCCTATCAGTGTAGTCTTTGAACTCGCGAGGTACGAGGTCTTTACCTAGAATCTCTTGACCCATCATTTCGAGAATCCTGAGAAAGAATGCGAATCCTCTCTGTATGCCTGCGGATTCAACAGTGCCTAGGACAATGTCCGAATCTAGGCGTGAGTTGAGTGCGTCGTAGGCGACCTTAAGATCGGAGAGGCGGATCTTGCCGTGTCTGTAGAGGGTGTGGATGCAAGTTATGAGAAGTCGATCTTCTTGGGAGCAGAGGTATGTTTTGGATCCAAGCACGCTCTCTTCTTCCCGCCTGTGCAGAACATGTTCTTCTGGATAGTATTCTTCGCCGAGTTGACTGACTCGGGTATAGAGCTCAAAGTCTGAGTCAAAGCCTCGAACGAAGGTGCTGAACTTGCCGGCGTGCCTGTCGCAGAATGTCAGTGTAACAGTTTCGCACTGGAACCTCTCCAAGAGTCTCGACCGGATGCTCTGAAGATTCTTTCCCACCAGAAGGTCTACGTCATGGCCAATGTCCGGAACAGCGTCCAATGATTTGATTACAGCATAGGGGATGTTTGCGTCTAGGCAGAGCTTCTGGGTCTGATTCAGCAGTTGCATTGCATCTTGGAGATGGTTTCCTGCTTCCGCCCGTGCTGTCTCCAACCGGGTTCGGGTGGCGGTGTCGCGAGTCTCTGTCTTGGGAAGGATCCTGGCACTTGCTTTGTTAGCTTTCGCTTGTCCCAGCAAGGATTCTAGTTCAGCCTCGGAGCTTACAAGTATGCCGGCATTATCTTTGCCGAATAGTATCTTGGCGATAGGGCGTGACCAATCGGTTCGAGTAGAGTCTTCACTTCCATTCGTGCTCTTCAACTCTGACTGCCTACTTAGATTGTATCTGGATCTCGTTCTGAATCGGAGCTCTGGTCTCAGATATTTGGGACCATTGAAGTTTGGGTCCCCACAGACCGAGACGGACCAGACTTACAGCGAGGACTAGCTGGAAGCCAAAGAACGCGACAGTCCCTAGTAGCCATGATAGCCTCCTTTGATCCTTGAGGATTTCTGGGGTCAAGTGTTTTCGGGTCAGCTGACGCAACAGGAGCAGACTGGGCACTCCAGAGAGAAGCACTACGAGTGCTTCAATTGGTGCATCGAAGGGTGAGGCTAGTATGGATCCGATGAAAAGGCCAGAGGCAGCTACTACTAGCAGAGGCGAGATGACATTGACGAAGAACTCGAACGGGAATATTAGTGTCCCATACTTGCCGAATGTTCTGTTGAGTAGCACTCTCCTGTTCCGGACTATTCCGTGTTGGTTCGCCATGCTTCTTCTATACTTGTGGAGGAGCTTTGGTCTGAGTCTGTTCGCTTCTTGCTCAAAGAACGGGACGCCTAGGACATAAGCGCCTTTTCGGTTGTGGGATCTAACCATGACGGTAAGTTCGAGGTCGTCGCACATGCATCCTGGTTTCAAGAGCTGGATCGAATCCTTGGCATAGACTGAGAATTCGCTCTCACACATGAGGGGCGTGTCGAGACTAGCCTCCGCCATTCTTACGGCGGTATAGACGATCCTGTAACCTGATTCGATCTGAAACAGCAGGCCCCGTCCACCCACGGGCACTTCGACTCCTGAAGCAGCGCCAGTTGTTCCTTGAGCCAGCCGCTTCACCAGTCGCTTCAAAGCGTCTGGCCGAACGACAACGTCCGCATCGGTCAGCGCGAATACTTCTGCACTTGAGCTGCGCAAGGCTTCGTTAATTGCTGAACTCTTGCCCTGACGGCTGGGCTGTTCGATCAAGTTAATGTTGACTAGTTCATGGCTCCGATTGGCAAATCTTCGGACAGTGTCCTTCGTATCGTCACTAGAAGCGCTGTCTACTACCAAGACATCAAGCTTGTCTCTCGGATAATCTAACTCCAGAATATTCTCTAGTTTCCGACCTATAATCTGACCTTCGTTGTATGTTGGGATCACCAGGGACACGGTGGGGAAGAACTCGTTCTCACTCTCGGATCTGCTCCCGGCCGGTGCGGATAACAGAATGGCAAAGGCGACCGTATAGACGATTACGATCGTAAGCCAGACCGCATAGAAGAGGATGAGAAGTATCGCCAAACTATTGGCCTCCAGTCACATTCTCCAGTCCTAATCTCAAATCATCACCCATTGATGTCTTGATCCTGGTAGTCTCGAACCCACTACTGGCATATCCAACAACGATTTCCAAGTCAAGCCCCCCAAGGTCGAGATTGTTGCCGAGCGATCGGATCCTTGCCGAACCGTTTGAAATATCGACAAAGGTACTTCTCCTCTTTCTCCACCAGTCGGCAACTCCCTTCAGAGTCATGATGTCGCATTCAGGGTCTTTCCGAAACTCGCCTAGGAGTCTCGTGTACTCAAGTTGGTGCTCCCGGTTCCCAAATTCGTAGTCGGGATGGACGAGGACAACGCAGACTCCTCCGATCCCACGGATCCACCTCGACAGGCTCAGGAGCTGCTCTACAGCTTCACTAGGGCTAAGCGTCTGGATTCGCAGAAGCTGATGATCCTGGGGGAGAGAAACGGGGATCTCGACCATCCCGTCAACCTCTAGCGGGAAGACCGTGCCTATTCCATGGGGCTTGAGCGAGGTGGGCGACAGTGCTTCCCAAGATGGTATCGATGAGTCAAATTCGTATCCTGCCTTTCTGATCGCAGCCAGCAGCTTTGTGCTATGCTGAAGTAATGGAGAACGGAATCCCACGACTATGGTATCTCCGCTCGACTCGAGCTTCTCCTTACACTGGACGACTCGGTTTACCATGTCGTCGAACGAGTCGAGAACGAGTCTTCCGTCGTGGCGCGTATCATGCGCCCCAATGTCGCCCGCGACGGCTAGTCGATGCAGGGACTCGTCCGATATTGGATAGCGTTCGCTTGGAAGATTCCAGGTAGATCGTATGTCCAGCTTCTTCTCCACCTCAAGAAGGCTTTCTGTTCCCTGTTCAAGTCCCTTCTTTGACTCGACATCATGGGTCACTGTCATAACGAACCTCTTTCCCTGCCTCCAGAACGCGATTCTCGGAATTGGACGCTTGGAAGCCAGTACGATTGACGCGAGGAAGATGGTTCGAAGGCATTCTATGGGGCCATTCTCCTCATTCTCTCCCGCGGTCGAGTAGGCCCGTCTTAGAGACCAGTTTCTCAAGGCCTCGGGGATTACGCTGTAAGGTATAGGCAGTAATGAGACGAGGCGGAACCTTGCGGAGACAGGGTCTTCAAGACCTTCCCGAATACGGTTTGTATATTCACCGACGATGTCTAAGGAGAGGAGGTATGATTCTGTCCCTTTGAGCTTGTTGAGGATTGTGATTCGATCCGTGGCTAGAACGGGAGTTAGCTGGGCCCCCTGAAATTCTCTCACTCTGGTCTTGAGGCTTGTGAAGGTTTCCGGTGCTATGGGGAGTCGAACGTTCTCCTCCTTCTCCTCGAGTTGGAGACCGTGCTGGCGACAAATTTTCCGACACTCCTCGTTCCCTGAGGGTATTATTATGGTTGGACTCTTCTGGGTGTTCTGGTCCTCGCTCGGGATTCCTGAGGATACCAAGAATCGAACCTGCTCACTTCCAGGATGAATGTTGTAAGGGATCTTCCAAAATTCAGCGAGGTCTTTGAGAACGCCAAGATTCTCTAGAGTAGTAGCAGCGAGCGTTATCGAGACGTAGGAGTTCTTTTCCATCGATGGTCCTTCTGTACTACCTTCATCCCGTACAACTATCGATCCGACATGATAAAGTGCCGAAAAGCGTCAATGGGCTCACGCAGTGCCACACCACCGTGAGCCATGAACTGGACCAATTCCAATCTTGTTCTAGTGTGACTTGAAACGCAACATAAAAACACCAAGGTATCTTGAGCAGATTTGTTGAGCGTTGAATGGACTAGGATTCAATTAGATATCTGCAGGTGGGAGAGTTCGATATATTAGCTGGCCCCTGCTGGGGAATCCGTCTGTAGTAGCGTGCTCTGGCGAATTTGATGCGGATGAGTTGGCTGAGAAATCACTTGTTAGAGAAAGCGATACTGGCAGCCTGAGAAGAATTCCCCAGCCTGGGACACTCCCTGCACTTCCCATATTGGCGCTCAATGCGCCGTAAAGACACCCACCGCCACTAGAAGTGGTTGGACATGGACTGTTGGTCCAGTCGCCTGTCGGCCACCATGCCCAGCCAATCCCGTGGCCGGATGCATCATAGTCTGAGGTGAGGGCATTTATGAAATAGAAGCTTGCTCCCGCATATCCAGCGTCGCCTACGAGACGAGTATCGGGTGGTGTACAGCTTGGTGATGTGCATGCTGCCTCACTGAAATATGACGCACCTCCCTCGGAATTCAGAACCGGCCAGCCAGTCGTGCGCATACCATGAAGTACGTTTTGATAATAGGTGCTGGCGATTGATGCGGCGGTGCTGTTTGTCCATGCGCAGGTTCCGTACCAGCCTGTAGTGCAGCCATCATAGAAGAAATAGCTGTGCAGACTGATGAGGACTCTTTTCTGCGAGTCCGTGACGGTCGGGTAGCCCTGCCACTGGCTTGTCAGCCCGTAGCTGCAGCTGTAGCTGCAGAGGTTCTGGACAATTATCCAGTGCGCATCGCTCAGGCTCCTCGCCTGGTCTATCCATGATTGATAATTCGCCGAAAGAGAATCGAGGCTGAGTGTTCCCGCGGTCCCAAAACAGGGCCCGCATGGTTCGTTGATGGGCTCCCAGATCATGCGCGGATATGCTCTGGTAAAGTTCTCAACGACTGGCTTCCAGAAGCTGAGCCAGCATTGGACATTGGATGATCCGGTTGAGAGGTCGTTGTATCCATGGTAGTCGACTATCAGCCAGAGGTTGAAATGTTGTGCCACGGCCACGGCCCGGCGGAGCCAGGCATAGCTGTACGGGCCATCCTCCTGTTGCGTCCCGGGGCACTGTGAGGAGAACTGGACCCTCATAGAATTGTATTCGAGGGCTACGATCCTTGAGGCAGTCATCTCCATGTCGCTTGCCTTTTCTCCTGGAAATACTTCGCTGGAGGGGTTGCTCCGCGTGAATGTGTCGGCCTCCGACAGAAATACGCCTCCCCATCCTGTGGGTGGAGGGGTGATACTGTTTTGTAGGAAGAATTCTGTCATGGGTGATGCGGCGCTGTCGGTGGACTGGAGCGGGGGCAGGTTCCAGACCGTCTCCAGCGTCTTCAGGAACGAGTAGTGATTGTACCCGTTTGTCGCGACATAGCCCGGTCTGACGACTGGGCCAGCCCACATCGCATAAGTGTAGTCGTTGGGATAGGAGCTTTCGCCTTCGTCGAAGACGATGAAGAGGGCTGCCTTCTGGGTCTTGAAGATGTAGCTGTTGAGGATGCGGGGAATGAGGCTTTTCAGATAGTTGTCACCAGTCGATACTGTGCAGCTGTGCATGTTGTCACAGTCGTTTGGGGTGAGCCACATGAAGTTCGCAGCCGTAGCAGTACTTCCTAGAGCATTGATGAGCTCTGAATCATCGGGTGCGGATGCGTGGAGAGTATTCGCGCATCTCGTCTTGCTCAGCGTTATGTCTGTATAGTAGAAGAACGGGAAGTGTCTGACTGTAGAGAAGCCTGGATAGGCGTCAGTGCCGGTGCACGGGTTTGAGGACGGCAGGTCCTCGGCCCAAGCCTTCCAGGTTAGGCCTGCGGCCTCTATTCTGTCGACTATGTTGACTGTGCCGCTCATGGTGCAAGAGATGCTTGGGGTGCAGTCGGACGTACTGTCGCCGCCGCTAGGCATACAGCCTCCAGTTGTGTCTCCCCCGTTGCGACAGTCACCAGCGAGTCCCGAGAATAGGGACAGATAGTTTGGTAAGCTTGGATGGTCGACTGCCGTATATCCGCCGCTTGAGCATGCACTATTGCTCTGACAGCTGCCGGCCAGGGAATAATTCTGCGAGAGAGACGTCAGGTATGGTGCAGCCCCTCCGCATGAAGTGAGAACATTGCACACCCCATTGTTCTCCATTAGGATTGTGACTATGTAGGCGAATTGGGCTCCTGGGGGTACCCCTGACTCTCGGCGGGTACTGGGCGAAGAAAATAGGGCTCCATTGATTGCGCCTGCCACCACGAGTAATATGAGCACGACACTCAACAGTGTCCTAGTACGAGACCTCGACCGGTCTTCCTCTGAGATTGGACTGCTCGCTCGCTTAGGGACTGGAGGGACCTGTCCTTCGAAGATGTGGCCGCTGTATTCTGGCCGCAATCTGTTCTCACCTAGCTTGGACGGCTTCGGGATGCATCTCTTCGAAGAGTTGCCCGGATGCCTGGGAGGAGAACCAGACTCCTTCATGGAGCGAGTTCCTGAGTAGCTACCGGTTTGTGAGTGCACTGGTATAGGTTGGCCCTAGCTTGGACCGGATCGGTTTAGGTTTAGCGTCCAATTATCTGGCGGCCACAGATGAACGGAGGATTCATCTCCCGAGGAGAAAAAGTAGTTTGCTCATGGAATCTTGAGAATGGGCGGTGGGCAGCCGTTCGGCTTACATTCTTCGACCTCCTCCGATGGCTAAAGTCCAATCTCCTTCCAGTGACCGCAGAGATAATTGTAGTTGATGCCGCGACGAACAGGATAACGGTGGCTATTACACCTCCGGGAGACGTAGAGTTCGAGATCGGCGTCACCGACAGCAAAAGTCCGGAAGATGAGGAGATTGTGTGGGTCTTGAACCAGAGTTCGGTGACCTTTGCGCTCACGATCCAGACGTAGGGGATGGTGTTGGCCCGGGTGCCGTCGACGAGGCTCTGGCTCGAGACGACTTTGAACTTGTATGTGGAGTTTGTCAGCTCTGTCTGCTGGGCTCCCCAGAGCTGGCTGTCTGTCGAGTTTTTGCTGTATATGCCTCCGCTGATGGGTAGGACGTAGAATGCAATGAGAGTCTGGCTTGAGCTTCCGGTCACGAGGCTCAAGTGGAGACCGGCGGGGCTGTTACCTGTTATGCTTGTTATTGTGGAGGTCGCAGACCAGCTGCTGTATGGGCTGTCGAGATACCTGCTAAGATAGCTTGCGGTGCTGTCCTGGTAGGCATAGTGGACTCTGCCTGTGACCGGGTTGATTGTTGCGCTTCTCCTGTCTGCGGGAGAGCCGGGGGAGGGGGTGAAGCTGGCCAGACTGCCCCAGGTCTGGGCTATGCCGTCCCAATCGAGGATCCTGCTCTGCTCCGCACTATCGATAGCCGAGCATGTGAGATACTCGTTACCCTTACATGGGCCGGCGATAATCAACACGTCATGGCCCGATAAGCCGGATATCACCTGAGGCATGTATGTAGGTCTGGTCACGTTGGCGATCGTGGTTCCCGCAAACGGGAAGCTGCTGTTCGGGTCCGAGCAGGTCCATGCTGGATTTGCGAAGGGATCAGGAGTGTTGCTGGAGCAGACTATCACAGTCTGGCGATCGCTATTGGACCCTGCATTGTCGACCACGTACGCGGCTGCAACATGGAGGTAGCCGTCGCCGGCCCGGGCTATGATGGCGTAGGCCATCTGCTCTGTGGAGGAGGCTGCCCGGACGAGACCGGAACTCAGCCAGCTGATGGCAATGGTGTTGTCTGGTATGAAGCCTACCGCGAAGCGTATGCTGTGGGTAGTTCCTGTTATCGTGTCAGGCTTTGTGAAGACGATGTATACCACCAGCCTACTGTTGGCAGGGTCTTCGCGATAGGCTACTGAGCAGCTGTTCATGCCCGAGTAGGAGGCTATGTCGCTGATGGTCTGGTTAACTGTCCAGGACAGGCCGTCGGCCGAGTAGGCATAGTAGCACCTGTCGTTGCCTGATACGGTCTGACGGTAGAACACGTAGTAGCCTTGGAGGCCTCTTGGGTCTCGGAAGGTGTGCTGCTGGCTCTCGGGGGCGATGTCCGACTCGGAGGACACCGTCTTCGTGAGATCGGCCGGGACAGGCTGGACTATTACCCCGATCGTTACGGTGTGAGAGAGTGAACCGCTAGTGCCAGCGATGGTTACAGTATAGCCTCCGGTGGTTCCAGTACATGAGAGGGTGGATGACTGGGACCCACCGAGGATAATCGTGGTCGGGCCTAGCAAGCAGTTGAGGCCGGCTGGCGAGACAGTGAAGGAGAGACTTACCGTGCCAGTGAATCCGTTCAAAGGCGCGATGGTTACTGTGGATGTTCCTGTTACGCCTGCGTTCACACTCAGACTAGTGGGGCTCGCAGATATTGTGAAGTCTTTGAACCTAAAGATGACCGTTGCAGAGTGGGAAAGCGTCGTGCTTGTCCCAGTTATTGTTAGAGTGTAATTGCCGGCAGTGCTCGCGGTGCACGAGACACTCGATGTACCTGACCCCGCAACACTGCTTGGGGCAATTGCGCCGCAGGTCAAGCCACTAGGAACGGTATCACTCAGAGTGACAGTTCCAGAAAAGTGGTTCACTCCTGTAACGGTGATTGTGGAGGAAGCGGACAGGCTCACATTGACACCAGTAGGAGACGTGGCGGTGGTCGTGAAGTCCTGGACGATCACACTCACCGTTACTGCATGTGATAGGCCTCCGCTGGAACCTGCGACCCTCACAGTGTAATTCCCAGCTGGTCCGCTACAGGAGAGGTTGGAGGTACCTTGGGGTCCAAGGACGATGCCGACAGGATTCAGTGTACAGGTGAGCTGGCCAGCGTTAACTGAGGAGGGTAGAGTGACGGTGCCGCTGAAACCATTGATAGGAGTAATCATGAGGGTAGATGTTGCGCTCGTACCTGCTAGTGTGGTAACACTCGCGGGGCTCGCTGTCACGGTGAAGTCTTGGACATGATATGTAACAGAAGCAGAGTGTGATATGCCGTCGTTCGTGCCAGTTACAGTGGCGTTGTAGTTGGCTGCGACGGTGCCAGTACATGAGAGCGTGGAGTTACCTGAGCCGCCAGTAATGCTGGTAGAAGAGAGAGAGCATGACAGATTCGTGGAGCTACTCGTGACAGTAAGTGTAACCGTGCCTGCAAAGCCGTCCACAGGGGACACTGTGATAGTAGAGCTGCTCGATGAACCAGCGCTTACACTCACACTGACAGGGCTGGCCATGATTGTGAAGCTTGAAGGCTGCGGGACGACGTGATAGATTAGTCCTATGGAGTGAGAGAGACCATCATTCGAGCCTGAGACTGTCACAAGATAATTTCCGACAACGCTACCTGTACAAGACAGTGTGGAAGTGCCTGAACCACCTGTTATTGTCGAAGATGACAGGGTGCAGACGAGATTGGTCGAGTTTGTTACAAAGCCCAGGTTCACAGGTCCCGTGAAACCGTTCACCGGTGCCACTGTTATCGTCGAAGTGCCGGCCACCCCTATGTTCGCATTCACGGTGGGCGGGTTGGCTGTAATGGTGAAGTCTTGGATATGAAATGTGACATTTGTGGTTGCAGAGTTCGGCCCGTTGGTTCCAGTCACCGTGGCAAAGTAGTTGCCGATTGATGAGCCCGTGCAGGATAGAGTGGATGTGCCGGAAGTACCGGTGACGCTAGTCGGGGTTAGGCTACACCCCAAGCTTGTCGAGTTGGTGCTAACAGTCAGATTGGTAGTGCCGTCAGTCGGGATGCTAACCGTGATCGTGGACGTTCCAGTAGCACGCACAAGAACCGACACACTTGTCGGATTAGAGGTTAGGGTCAATCTTGCTGAAATGGTGTAGGTTACTGTGACCGCGTGTGAAAGTGTTGCGCTCGTCGCAGTGACAGTTGCAGTAAATGTATTCGCCTTCGTGCCTACACATGATAGCGTTGAAGCCCCTGAGCCTCCAGTGATAGAGGTTGAACTGAGAGTACAAGTAAGGTCGTTCGAGCTAGTAGAGACCGCGAGAGTTACAGTGCCACCGAAACCGTTGATGGGGATAATGGAGATTGTAGAATTGCCAGCAATGTTGACACTACTCGAGACACTGGAGGGATTTGCGGCCGTGCTGAAGTCCTCGATGTTGTATGTGACGCCGGCAGAGTGGTTAGGTAGACCAGAGCTTGTGCCAGTCACAGTGGCAAGATAGTTGCCCGCTGGCGAACCATGGCATGATAGGCTTGAGGATCCGGAGCCACCGGTGATGGTCGTCGAGGACAAGCTGCAGACGAGATTAGTAGAGTTGGTCGCAGCGGAAAGTGTGACTGTTGCCGTGAATCCGTTGACGTGACTAACAGTGATGTTGGAAGTGCCCGTGACGCCAGCGTTGACAGTCACATCGGACGGTGTCGTGGAGATAGTAAAGTCGGGAGCACTAGGGACAGTAACGCTGACCAGGACGAATTGCACTCTTGGGCCGCTAGTCAATGTGACATTGACATTGTAGAGGTTCGCAGGAGTCCCGTTCGGAACGGAGACTGTGAGACTAGTGCTATTGGTGCTTCCGGCCGCAAGCCTGAGGCTGTTCAATCCGAGAGACACGGAAGGGCCAGATGGAGACACTGTTGATGACAGGCTCACTGTGCCTGTGAAATTGTTCACGCTTCCAACTTGAAGGGTCGAACTGCCGGAAGAACCTGGAGGAATTATCAGAGAGGTAGGATTGCCAGTTACCGTGAAGTCCACTATGTGCTCCGGGTCCGCGTCGAACG